>VAPK010778907.1_pt1 | contig 12210 bp, 9 predicted proteins | sample 3395031 | NCBI WGS metagenome assembly VAPK01 (sample SAMN08290443, study PRJNA428436) | hydrothermal vent metagenome | isolation source: Deep-sea hydrothermal vent chimney 1 | place: Pacific Ocean: Juan De Fuca Ridge | reverse complement strand
GGTGTATTGGATATAATTGATTTTATTGATTCTATATCACATGAAAAAGTGCCTAAATGGATTAAGTCGCTGGATCTTTTTGTGTTGCCATGCCAAAAAGATAAACAAGGTGATATGGATGGTATCCCTGTCGTTTTAATGGAAGCAATGTTATCCGGTGTTCCTGTAATAACTACGCGTATATCCGGTATTCCAGAGTTAGTTGTAGATAACGTTACAGGTTTGCTTTGTAATCATGAAGATGCTGTGTGTTTAGCTAAAAAAATCAAGTGGTTACTCGAAAATAATGAACTTAGAAATAAATTACGGGAAAATGCTATATCAAAAGTTAGAGCTGATTTTGAGATAAAAGACAATGTTAGTTTGCTTGCTGAGAGGCTTATGGATGTCTCGAGATAACAATAAAAAATACTACTCAATATTAGTAATTCATAGTAAATTAATGTTGAATGTTTTTTGACTTATTTATTTGTTGTTTAGCAGAGTTGAATTATACTTATTAAGGTGTGTGATGATAATGTAGGACATCATATGAAAAATTCTGAGTATTTAGTAGTAGAAAAAGTAAGTGCGCTTATAAAAAAAGTATATTGTAAATTGATTAAGCTGTATTTTCTATGCTTAGAAAGTCAACCCACTAGCAATACATGCGTTATATTTGCCCCCCATCAAGATGATGAAACTCTGGGTTGTGGCGGTACTATCATACATAAAAGACATAATGGTGTGGCGGTGAAAGTTGTTTTTATGACCGACGGTAATAACTCTCATAAATGTGAGAGTAATATTGATTTAAGTGATACCAGAAGGCAAGAAGCGCTGAATAGTTGTCATGTGCTTGGTGTTATGGAGGAAGATGTAATTTTTTTAAATTATAGAGATGGAAAGTTAAATGAAAATCATAATGCTGCTGTTATACAAGTAATAAATATTCTTAATATTGAGCAGCCATATGATGTTTTTATTCCTTATATTGGTGATTCTCATGCTGACCATAAAGCAACAAATAACATTGTTATGAGTGCAATTAAAAAAATTAACAAGACTACGACTATATATGAATATCCTACATGGTTTTTAAATTGCTGGCCGTTAGTGGATAGAAAAATGGGAGTAAGTCTTTATTCTGATATAAAACAGGGCATTAAATTTACATTTAAAATATTTCGAGATTTTAAATATAGCATAAATATTTCAGATGTAATATCGACTAAGCGCAGAGCTTTAGAGCAACATAAATCGCAAATTACTAAAATGAATGATAATGAAAATTGGTTTATATTAGACGAAGTATCTAATGGTGATTGGTTGGAAGGTTTTTTTCAACGGGATGAGATTTTTTGTAAACATATCTGGTTGAGTAATAAATTATAACTATGTTGAGATGGAGAAAAATAACCTAGACAGGTTATTATATACCAGATGTCAGATGTACTTGAGTTAAAACAGGTAAAATAAATGTTTTTCCTTAAATTATCAAAGCTTAATAAGCTAATTTAAATTTACGAGTAATACTATCAAAAATAAGTATTAGGAATAAACTAAATGTAGATGTGATTTTGACTAAGTTAATAGTAATTTTATTTTATCTATTAACAAATACTACTATGGTAGTAGAGGTTTCTATAAAATTGACTTTATTGATTCTATATTACATGAAAAAGCACCTGAATGAATTAAGTCGCTGGATCTTATTGTTTTGTTCTGCCAAAAGATGAGCAAGCTGAAATAGATGGTATTTCTGTCGTTTTAATGGAAGCAATGTTATCTGGTGTTCCTGTAATAACTACGCGTATATCCGGTATTCCAGAGTTAGTTATAGATGAGGATACTGGTTTACTTTGTGAACCTAAAGATGCTATTTGTTGGACAAAAAAATTAAAGGCTTAATTAAAAATAATCAGCTTATAAGTGTACTAAGATACAATTCCATTTCAAAAGTGAAATCAGAATTTGAATTAAAAGATAATGTTAGCTTACTTATAGACAAATTTATGGGTTGATATGAGAATATTAATATTCGTTTTTATTTATTTATCGACAAATATTATTTTTGCCGCAGAATTTTCTTTGAATAAGAAAGATGGGTTATTTGAGGTAAAAAATAATGATGGAATCTTCATAAATTCAAAATATATAGGTTGGGCCCCTAATTGGAAGTGGGATGGCCCTAAGGTCTTATATAAGAATTCAAATGAAAATAAAATAGAATTAAATCTTGAATTCAAAAAGCAAGAGATAAAAAGTAATGTTAAAGTTGAAATTAATAAAGATAATATAAAATATTATTTTTACCATCAATTTAATAAAGAACATTTTAATACCATAGGTGGAGGAATAGAATTTAATTTTGATCTCCGGTCGCAAATACAAATAAATGGTGCAAAATCTCCATATATACTTCCAGATAAGACAGGATGGAGGTGGGAATTTAAGCCTAACCAGGTTGTTAAGGTTGATTTTTCACGTTCTATTTCAAAAATTTATTTTGAAAAGGGAAACAAATCAAAGATCCGAGCAATGTTTTTTAGTGGGAATATTAAAAAAGGCCATGAAAAAACAGTTATGACAATTACGATACCTAGTGGCTCATCAGTTTTGCCATTTAACAATGCAGATACAACTCAAAAAAAACACTCTTCCTGGCTTGAAAATTCAATTGATCCTTTAACCTCGTTCGTTGATTTATCTTACTTGAATGATAAGCCAGCAGGTAAACATGGGTTTGTAAGGGCGGTTGGTAATAAATTTGTTTTTAGTGATAATACGCCTATTCGTTTTTACGGAACGAATATACAGGCGCATACACTTTTTATAAAAAATAAAAGATTAATAAAGCAGCATGCCAAACGGATTGCTAAATTAGGTTTTAATTTAGTTCGCTTACATCATCATGACTCTCCGTGGGTAAGTTCAAGTTTAATAAGTAAAGGCAGTACTACACAGAATATTAATTTAAAATCCTTAGATAGTTATTTTTGGTGGGTTAAGTGTTTACGCGACGAAGGCATTTATATATGGATGGATCTCCAGGTGCAACGACCATGGCGTAAAGGTGATCTGATTCCAGGCTGGGAAACAGATATGGCTCCAAAGGCTGTAAAGGGGATGAGTATTTCTAAAGGTTTTATTTATTTAAATAAACGAATGCAGGAATTGTCAAAAAAGTTTAACGAAGAACTCTTATCACGAGTTAATCCGTATACTCAACTAGCACTTAAAGATGATCCCGCTGTAATGGGGTTAATGATTACAAATGAAAATGATCTTACTTTACATTTAGGTAATACATTTCTCAAAAATAAAGGACACCCATATCATCAATCTTTATTTGATAAAGAGGTTGAAAAATTTGCTAATAAATTTTCTTTATCCGCTTACAAGGTTCGTGAAACATGGAAACCTGGCGTATCCAAGTATTTGTTAAATGATCTCGAAGCTCGATTTAATAAGGATATGCTAAATCATCTTCGTAATATTGGGGTAAAAGTACCTGTTTCTACAACAAGCCTATGGGGACGAAATAGTAGATTATTTTCTCTGCCTGCATTAACTACTGGTAATATGGTTGATGCTCATGGCTATGCTGACAGCGGGATATTTAATAAAAGTCTATTACAAAAAAATCCACATTTTGAAGCTAATTTTCTGCATGGAATTGGCCAGGCTCAAGTAGTAGGTAAACCATTTACTGTGTCAGAGTACAATGTTGGAGAACACTCCAAACTGGATAATTCATATATTGCAACAGTATCAGTAGCATCGATGGCCGCTTTTCAAGGATGGGATGCGATTATGCTCTATGGTTACTCACAAGATGCCTTGAAAGGTGGTCGGACTTCACCCTGGTCGAGTTATACTCACCCTGCCATCATGGGTGTTATACCGGCCATGGCATTACTCTATCGGGAAGGCCATGTCGCACCTGCGAAGAAGACAGTTGTTCTTGCTCCTGCAAACGATGAGCTGTTTACTAAAAATCTATCAAGTATTACCAGCGTTGCGATACGCACTTCGCTGGAACAACATCGTATGTTAGTTGCCATGCCAAAAATAAAAAAATTGCCCTGGTTGCAACCTTCTAATATCGATAAAAATGCGATTGTCATTCATGACTTGCAAAAAAGTATATTACCTGAAAATCAGAATTTTATTGTTTCTGATACAGGTGAAATAAAGCGGAATTGGCGTGAAGGTATCATGACGATAAATACAGATAAATCTCAGTTGGTTATGGGACGAATTGGTGGACGTGAAATTACATTAGAAGATGTTATAGTGAAAGTCAGGAATTCTGAAGCTGCGATCATCTTTACTAGTATGGATAAAAAGCCCATTCGAAGATCAAAGCAAATCTTAATCAGTGCTGTAGCAAAGGTCAGAAAAGTTAAGCACCAAAGGAAATCTTCATATATTTCTGAGCCAGTTATAGCTGAAATTTCTTTCTCCTCAATTCATAAAGGACTTCGGGTTGTAGCTTTACAGCCTGATGGCAGTGAAGGTCGCTCAATATCATTGAGTATAAATAAGAATGGTGTGTATTCATTTGTTTTATCAGAAAAAGATAAAACACATTGGTATGTTATTAGAGATTAGTTGAGATACTAAATTTAGTTAACAATACGTAGAAAGGCCACTATAGGCCTTTCCTTTAGGTATTTATACAACGTATATTAGTTGAAGTAAATTTTGGTTTTAGCTGGAGGATTAAACGTTCCATATTCAAAAGCACCAGCATCTGGTTGAGCATCTCTTGTTTTTCCACGATAGTCTTTTGGCGAACTTAATGTGGAGTGACCAGTTCCTAAAAGGGGAGAAGAATTGCTTAATGGAGATAGATCTGCTGATGGAAGAGTTGGATCTTTAAAATCAGGATTCACGTTTTGAGAATTTGTACCGAAGCCAGATGATTGCCATGCACCGATGGCGCTAGGGCTGGTACCTGATCCTGCTTCCCATTCAGATGAACTTGTGGCATTTGGAAAATAGCATGTATTATTATTGATGGCAGTATAGGCTGAAGCAGCAAGCCCAGCATCTAAACAGGTAAATCTACCTGTGCCTGTATAGTGAATAACATTACTTACTAAAACGTGTTCAGTACCTTCGGTATCAAGTTTGATTCCTCTTCCAGCAGAGCTTGTATAGATTGAGTTATTTCTAATGGTAACTTTGGTTAGAGGGAGATCATCTGAGGCACGTGAACGGTTAGGTGCACTAATTGCGTTAAAGCCGAAGGCAGGCTGTTGTTGTATAATTACATTACTTTCGATAACACAAGTATCACATGCTGCGATCCCAATACCAAGATTTCCTACATTGATAACTTTATTTCCTCTGATAGTAATGTTTGTAAAAGATTCAGGTTTACCAGCCCAGCCAGAATCAACTGCAATTCCCCAGCAGCCTGCAGTAGCTTTACCGATATCTTCACGAACAATATTATTTTCAATAAGTAGATTGTTTACTATCCCATGAACTACCAGCGGAACACCTCCACAGTTACCACCTGAATCTAAAGACGAACGGTAAAGTTCATTTTCACGAATAACTATGCCGTCACCTTTTGAAATGTATATATTGTGATCAAAAACTGTACCACTGCCATTATTTTCAAAATAGGAGTTTTTAATTATTAAATCGTTTGCACCACCAAGAATTCCCTGTCTGTGGTTGTTTGTAATTTTGAGGTTATTTATAGTAATAAAATTTTGGGTTCCGTCACTGCCCTGATTTGGGCTGCTGCTACCACCCATATGTACTGCAATATCAAAACCATTAATTGAGATATTGCTAATGTTGACATAATCTACATCATTATATAAAAAGAACGCCCAGCCACTATTTGAGCACCCTGTGCAACGAAGGTCTAAGTTGGAGAAGGAGTACCCTTCTTCATGATCTGCATTTCCGCCATCGGCTAGCGAAAAAAGATCGAGCCCTGATTGTTGAGTAATTATCGGTGCTGCTAATTGAGGGTTTTGTTGAGCTGGCATGTCATAGGCTGTTACAGTGCAAACGTTGGAAGAAGCACATTTATTGTTAACCCATGAGTGATTTGCGCTAGTAGTAAAGGAGCCCCCTCTACAAAATTGAATAGAGTCTCCAGCAGAAAAATTATTAAAAGTTGAATGGGCATTAGCAAATGTTTGTCTTGGTGTAGAAGTTGAGGTGCCATTATTAGAATTATTTCCTGCCACGCATTCACCTGCCGCACCAGTTTGACAGTCACAATAATAATAATCTGTTGCATTAGCAGTGGCTGAAAATAAGAATAGAAGTGGACTTAATATTAACAAATATCTCATGAGAAATGTTCCTGTATTTACAACACAAATTTAAATTAAATGGTTAAACGACTTTTTTTATAGGATCAGAGTATGGGCTTTCTTCTCCGTTAATATCATATGTTGTTATATAGATATAATAAGTTCCAGATGCTAAATTATTTATTATATAATCTGATGTAGTACTATTAGTGATTGTAACATGTGGTAGAGACGGGGTGAAATTATTGTTCGTTGCTACATATATTTTAAACCCTGCAATTTCGGAAAGTGATAAAGGATCTCCATTAACTTTAGTCATTGGTATATCCCACCTTACTGATATAGATTGTGTTCCAGTGTAAGTCTGAGTGTTGCTAGATTGATTGCTTCCACTGCTATCACTACCACCACCACCGCAAGCTGTAATGAACAAGCTAAGAAATAAAACAATAAGTAATGTTAAATTTTTCATGAAAAATGTATCCTGTATGTGTATGTCTTTATTATAATGGTTATCTGCATTTCTTCTTAAAAGTTAAAGAAGTAGTTCACATAACAGGTATGCACAGTTCTCAAAATTAGAAATATAATGTAAATTTATTTTTTTGGAATAGTTTTTTCATGAAAACTTGTAATTCTATATTATGAATATCAACTAAAAATGGTTTTTAAAAATATAAATTTGAAGTGATTTTTTATTTTGTTTTTATGTATATGTGTTGCCTTATAATTCACGCAATAAAAGTAATGGTGCGTGGTTGTTAATGTAATATGTATATAATGAATTATTCGATTTAAGCTTATTTTTTAAGCGTTACTTTAAGGAAGTATTATTAATGAAAGTACTGGTTGTCGGTGGTGCCGGTTATATCGGTTCACACATGGTGGTTCGCCTGTTGCAGGATGATATTGAAGTAACAACCCTGGATAATCTTTCAGCTGGTTATCGTGATTCTGTCCTTGGTGGGAAATTTATTGAAGGGGATCTGGCAAATACGGATTTACTTGATAAAGTATTTAGTGAAAATGATTTTGATGTTGTGATGCATTTTGCTTCATTTATTGAGGTTGGTGAATCCATTGTCTCTCCAGCTAAATATTATAATAACAATGTAACCAATACACAGAATCTGTTGGATGCAATGGTGAAGCATGGTGTTTTGAATTTCATCTTTTCATCAACAGCAGCAATTTTTGGCGAACCGCAATATATTCCCATTGATGAGAAACATCCGGTGAATCCAATTAATCCCTATGGTCGGACAAAACTGATTGTTGAACAAATGCTAGCTGATTACGATCGTGCTTATGGACTGAAATCAGTTGCGTTACGTTATTTTAATGCAGCAGGTGCAGATCCAGAAACAAGAATTGGTGAGCGACATTTACCAGAATCACATTTGATTCCTTTGGTGCTACAGGCCGCTTCAGGTCGTCGTAAATCGATTTCAATCTTTGGTCAGGATTATGATACCCCCGATGGTACGTGTATCAGAGATTACATCCATATTTGTGACCTGTGTGAGGCTCATTTGCTGGCAATTGAAACATTGCAGTCCAGTCATGAAAGTTCAGCATATAATCTGGGTAACGGAAATGGTTTTTCAGTTAAGGAAGTGATTGATACCGCTATGCAGGTAACTGGTCGAGAAATTCCCGTTGAGATTGCCGAGCGTAGAATGGGTGATCCTGCTCGATTAGTGGCAGATGCCGGATTAGCGAGAAAGGAGCTGATTTGGAAGCCAGCTTTTTCTTCACTTGAGACCATTATAAGACATGCCTGGTTATGGGAGGAAAAACTTGGGTCATAAATCTATTGAGCGTGTAATTATAAATTACCGTTAATGGTGTATATATTAGGATAATTAATTAGTAATGGAATAACTGTTGCGTAGAATTGAGCAACCCTATTTTATTTCTTATTCAATATGGTATTTTTTTATCCAATCAACTTAAAATCCTTTTCAAATTATAAATTAAGTAAATATGCGATTAGATATAGAGTTATTGAGAATTATTAGTGCATTTGGAATAGTGTGGTTTCATTCGGGTATAAAATTTGGTCATGAAGTCTCCTATGGTGGATTAATCGTTTTCATTATTTTGTCAATTTATTTTACAATGATCTCAAATAAGAAGAGCTTGCTAACTAAAGCTTTACGGCTTCTTATCCCATGCCTTGTTTGGTCAGCAATATATGCAAGTTTTAGTTATGTTAGAGGGGCTGATATTTTCCCTCAAAATTTTAATATAGTTAGTAAAATACTGTCGACGCCTTCAATACACCTCTGGTATCTTCCATTTATATTCTTCGTAACCTTATTAATAAAGATGTTAAAAAAATATGTCCCAATAAATAATATCAGGGTTATTTCTATTTTGTTAGCAATTATCACATTACTTACTGCCCAGATTTGGCGAGACTTTAACTATATTAGTCCGTTTGGACAGTGGGCTCATGCATTTCCTGCAGTCTTGATAGGCATATTTTTAGGTACAGCTGATAAAATTAATCATAAGCGGTTTTATATTCTTCTTCTATTTGCATTAGCATCAATAATCTATGTAACTATTTTGAATGTCAAAGATGTTGGTATTACTTATTTGATAGGAGTCATTCCGTGTTTAATTCTCTTGTTAAGAAACTCTTTACTTAAAAGTAACCAATTTATCTTTAGTCTTTCTTCTACGACATTTGGTATTTACTTATTGCATCCGTTAGTTTTATTTATATTTCAATATTTTGGTATTGTTGGTTTTGTATTACCGCTTTTGGCTTTTACTGTTTCATTAATCGTTATTTATATTGCAAAGTTAGTGCTGCCTAAGGGTATATCAGTATATATATTTTAATATTCTTAATAGAATGATCATTAACATGTGCAGGTAAGAATTTATTTATTGAGTACTACCTTTCAGCAACCTATGCTTTTTTATTGAGAAAAATACTGATTTGGGAATGGATTTATTCTTCACTTGAGAGCAAGATTGAAATATGGAAAGGAAAGCTTTGCACGTTGAAAAGTAGGCGGTCAGATTTATTTTACTAAGAGCATTATTTTATTATTTGACCTGACAGATGAAGAAGTGGAAGCTCGTTAATCGCTCAGTAAATCTGTATCTGATGACCCATTCGGGTAGTTCGATTCTTGCTCTGATCCGTGTATTATTACCCCGTATTGCAGGAGATTGCTTGTTGTTTATGCTGAAATCTGTTATTTTTTTAGGCTGTTTTATATGGTATTAATAGTAACTATATTCCTGTCTAAGGCAATAAAACACGCACAACAAAAATAATTAGTATCAACTTCCAGTAATGTTATGGCTACACCATGCTTATGGTTCATTCGTTAGCCATGCCCTGCAATTATAACTTGAACTCTTATCTTTGTTTCATTGAACAATCAATTATTTAAGTGGATTTTTGGGCATTATGTGTGGAATAGCAGGAATTTACGACTTCCAGAATGGGCGAACTATAGATCAGAACTGCCTGCAAGACATGATTCAGCAATTACACCATCGTGGCCCGGATGGTACTGGCTTCAAGCTATTTAAGAATGTTGGTTTAGCTCATGCGCGTTTAAGTATCATTGATTTAACTACCGGGGATCAGCCTATCCATAATGAAGATCAGTCTGTCTGGACAGTGTTTAATGGCGAAATTTTCAACTTTATTGAACTTAGAGAATCTCTTGAAAAAAAGGGACATAATTTTTCTACTCAATCCGATACAGAAGTTATTGTTCATTTGTATGAAGAGTACGGAGATAACTTCGTAAATCATTTAAATGGCCAGTTTGCTATTGCCTTATTTGACAGCAATAAGAATCGTTTATTATTAATACGCGATCGTGTTGGAATTGCTCCTCTTTTTTATACCCAACATGATTCAAGGCTTTATTTTGCATCAGAAGTAAAATCACTGTTAACTGCGATAAAAACTCCGCCAGAACTTAACTATAATGCACTGGATCAGATTTTTAGTTTTTGGGCTCCGGTCAGCCCCGAGACTATGTTCAAAAATGTCTTCGAAGTATCACCGGGACAAATGCTGATTATTGAAAATGGAAAGGTTAGAAAAAGCCAGTACTGGGACTGGGAATTTCCACAGGATGGAAGTTATCTTGCGGGTAGTGATGATGAATTAGCCGATGAGCTTAAAGAAATACTTATTGATGCCACCAGGATTCGTCTGCGTTCTGATGTACCCGTCGGCGCCTATCTCTCAGGTGGCCTTGATTCGTCGACGATTGTTTCGTTAATACATAATTATACCGATAATCCATTAAGAACCTTTTCCATTGGCTTTGAGGAAGGCAGTTTTGATGAAACAAATCATCAGAATACTTTAATAAAAAAATATAAAACTAATCACAGCTATCTAAAATGTGCCAATTCAGATATTTCGGATGAGTTTGTCGATACCATCTGGCATACCGAATCACCTATACTCAGAACAGCCCCCGTGCCAATGAAAAAATTGTCAGGGCTGGTAAAAGAAAATAATTATAAAGTTGTTTTGACCGGTGAGGGTGCAGACGAAGTTCTGGGTGGATATGATATTTTTAAAGAAGCAAAAATTCGCCAGTTTTGGTCAAAAAATCCGGACTCTAAATTTCGACCTTCCTTGTTAAAACGATTATATCCTTATCTTGATATGTCACAAGGAGCCTATTTGAAAGCATTCTTTGGGCAAGGTCTCGATAAACCAAAGCATTTCAGTTTTTCTCATTTGACCAGATGGTCATCAACCTCTAGGTGTAAAGAGTTTTTTTCAGAGAAGACCAGGCAAAAAATTACGACTAATGCATTCGATGAAATGTCGAAAACACTACCAGAAGCATTTGCATCATGGCATTACTTTAACCAGGCGCAGTATATTGAAGCCAAGTCCCTGATGGGTGGTTATTTACTTTGTTCACAGGGTGATCGAATGTTGATGACTAATTCAATTGAAGGTCGTTTTCCTTTTCTTGATCATCGTCTGATAGAGTTTGCTAATAAGCTTCATCCGAAAACAAAAATGCGCGCCTTGAATGAGAAGTTTTTATTAAAAAAAGCCATGAAGTCAGACTTGCCGAATAGTATTGTTGGTAGACATAAACAACCTTATCGTGCGCCTAATATTCCCGCTTTTTTTAATGAGAATACTAATGAGTATGTTAAGGAACTACTTTCTCCAGAAAAACTGGCTGAGTACGGTTATTTTGATGAAAAAAAAGTAGAGCGGCTGGTTAAAAAAATAGAAAAAGGTCGTGCGATTGGGAATAAAGATAATATGGCATTGGTTGGAATACTTTCCACACAAGTATGGCATTATCATTTCGTAGAAAATTATTATAAAAATTTTTCATAAATTAAATATTAGGTACAAAATAATGAGTGTTGAAGATAAAGTTCGTAATTATATTTTAGAAAATTACCTTTTTACTGATGATCAGTCTGAGTTAAGTAATGAAGACTCATTTTTAGATAAGGGGATTATTGATTCAACAGGGATTCTTGAAGTTATATTTTTTCTGGAAGAAGAGTTCGGGATAAATGTTGACGATGAAGAAATGATCCCTGAGAACCTGGATTCTGTTAATAATATTGTTAAGTACATTAGCTCGAAATCGTAAGTTACATCTATGAATATTGCTAGTCAAATTTCACCTGGTCGTCCACAAAGATTATTGCGTGATGGCCTGATTGCATCTGCAGAACGTCATCCGGGTAAGGATGCAGTTATAGTAGAAGGCAAATCCTATACGTATGCTGAATTATATGACGCATCAACTCGTCTGGCTAAAGCCTTGATAGAAAGAGGTGTTCAGCGAGGTGATCGGGTTGCCATCTATATGGACAATACATGGCCCTGTATTGTTTCTATTTATGCCATTTTATTATCAGGTGGTGTTTTTTTTACAATTAATCCTCAAACAAAAGCAGATAAACT
>VAPK011024967.1_pt1 | contig 12213 bp, 9 predicted proteins | sample 3395031 | NCBI WGS metagenome assembly VAPK01 (sample SAMN08290443, study PRJNA428436) | hydrothermal vent metagenome | isolation source: Deep-sea hydrothermal vent chimney 1 | place: Pacific Ocean: Juan De Fuca Ridge | reverse complement strand
TGACTGGTTTTGCGAGAGATGATGGGGCCATTGGTCGCTATAACTGGTATTGGGAAATCCGTACCGTCAATGGCCGAGGGCGCGATATCCGTATGCGCCTGCCACCTGGTTACGACAAGCTCGAGGCGCAAGCGCGCACTCTGGTTGCAAAAAACATCATCAGGGGAAACTGCAACCTCACCTTGAAAGTCGATCGCATTACCGGAAATCAAGAGATCAAGATCAACGAGAACGGCCTCAAACAGGTGGCAAGAGCCATCCGTAAAACCGAGATGTTTGTGGATGCGAGCCAGCCTAGCATCGATGGCATTCTGGCATTACGCGGTGTTCTGGAGCTCGTTGAACCAGAACACAGCCCAACTGAACTTGCAGAGCTTGAAGAAGCGCTTCTTGCCAGCTTGAATATCGCGATGGACAATGTCGTCAAGGCGCGGAACGACGAAGGCCAGCATTTGTTTGAGGCCATATCTTCGCACATTGAGCAGATCGAAACACATCTCGCGATCATCGAAAGTTCGAAAGCCAGATCGGTTGAGGCCATTCAGGCACGCCTGCATGAACAAGTGCAAAAATTACTTGATACCGAAACCGGGCTAAGCCAGGAACGCCTGCATCAAGAAGCTGTTTTACTGGCCACTAAAGCCGATCTTGAAGAAGAAGTTGTCAGACTCAAAGCTCATATTGTTTCAGCTCGCGAACTGCTGCTCGTCGACGGGGCGGTGGGCCGCAAATTTGACTTCCTGACGCAGGAATTCAACCGAGAAGCCAATACAATCTGTTCGAAATCAACCGCTATTGACGTGACAAATGCTGGCCTTGAGTTAAAAACGGTCATCGATCAAATGAAAGAACAGGTCCAGAATATTGAATAAAGAGAACACCAAAAAGGACCGCCGCGGAGTGATGCTGGTTGTCTCATCGCCATCAGGGGCCGGCAAAACAACATTGTGCGATGGACTGCGCAAAGCCAACCCAGATCTCATAATGTCTGTCTCTGTCACCACCCGCAAACCACGCCCCGGTGAGATACATGGTGAGGACTATTTCTTTGTCTCGAATGATGAATTCGACAAAATGCAAGCCGATGGCGAATTACTGGAATCTGCCAGTGTCTTTGGCAACCAGTACGGCACTCCAAAAGGTCCGGTAGAAAAACTTTTGGATAGAGGCAAAGACATTTTGTTTGATGTTGATTGGCAGGGCGCTTCGCAACTATCGCAAACATGCGGCGATGAGCTTTGCCGGGTGTTTATATTGCCGCCGTCCGCCAAGGCCTTGGGTGAGCGTCTAAGTGGGCGCGGCACCGACACCGCGCAAGTGGTCGCCCAACGCATGTCGCAAGCCGCCCGCGAGATCAGCCACTGGCCGGAATATGACTATATCATCATCAATGATGACCTGGACAAAGCGCAAGAGGAGATCAATGCCATCCTCATCGCTGAGCGCGCAAAAAGGCAACGCATGCTGTTTTTGCAAGATTTTGTCGATGATATGCTGAAAAGTCTCTAGGAGTTCGACGGATTAACTTGCTCGCGAAGCACCAAATGCCTGTGCGAGCCTCGTGAACTCCACAATCGATAATTGCTCTGCGCGTTTTTCTGGCTCTATGCCAGCTAGTTTCAGCAACTCAATAGGCGTTTTGCTGATCTGCTTCAACGAACTGCGCAGCATTTTTCGTCTTTGCCCAAATGCGGCGGCACTCACGACTTCCAGATCCTCCAGCCGACATTCTTCACCGATAGGATCGATGGGCGTGAAATGAACGACGGCTGAATCAACTTTTGGCGGCGGAGTGAAAGCACGGGCAGGGAGCTTCATAACGATTTGCGGACGAGTGCGCCATTGTGAAATAACAGCAAGACGGCCATAGGCCTTGGAACCAAAAACAGCGCAAATACGCAAAGCCACTTCTTTTTGAAACATCAATGTCATGGACTGATAAAAGGGCGGCCATTGGGGCACTCGCAACCAGTCAATGAGCAATTTGGTGGCAATATTATAGGGCAGATTGGCGACGATTTTGACATTCTCACCGGCACTTAGCGATTTGTAATCAAAGATCAGAGCATCGCTATTATGAACCTCCAGTCTGCCGGGATAATGGTCGCAAATTTCTTGCAGGGCCGGCAAACAGCGAGCATCGCGCTCAATGGCGATGAGTTTGCCTGCGCCAGCGCTTAAAAGAGCACGGGTCAGCCCTCCTGGACCTGGTCCAATTTCAACCACCGTGCTTTGCTCCAGCGGGCCAGCAAAACGGGCGATCCGGGCCGTGAGGTTCAAGTCGAGCAGGAAATTTTGCCCCAGTGATTTGCGCGCTGCAAGATCGTGTTTGCGAATGACGTCTCGCAATGGGGGCAGATCATCAATCATTGCGCGCGCTCCGCGGCGTTATCAAAGATCTGGGACTGGCGCGACATTTCGCTGGCAAGCTTCAAGGCTTCAATAAGACTTGTTGGCCTGGCCAGTCCCTTGCCCGCAATATCATAAGCCGTACCATGATCCGGCGAGGTTCTGACAAAGGGCAGCCCAAGGGTGGTATTGACCCCCTCGTCAAAACTTAGGGTTTTAATGGGTATAAGAGCCTGATCATGATACATGCCAATAACCACATCATAGGTTTTTCGCGCGGCGGCATGGAACAAGGTGTCAGCGGGATGGGGACCAGAAATATTGATCCCTTCTGCTTTCAAGGTGCAAATAGCCGGCTCTATTATGTCAATTTCCGCCGTTCCCATAGCGCCATTTTCCCCGGCGTGCGGGTTTAATCCTGCGACAGCAATCCGCGGGGATTTTAAGCCAAAATACCGGGTCAGGTCATTGGATATGATACGGGCGGTTTCCTTGATCAAAGCTCCCGTTAGATGTTCGGCGACCTTTGAAAGCGGTATGTGAATAGTCAGCGGTACGGTTCGCAATTGTTTTGAGGCCAACATCATCACTGGTCGCACAATCTGATTGCCCCATTGCTCGGCAAGTTTTGCAAGGTATTCAGTATGACCGGGGAACTCAAATCCTGCCTCATAGAGCACGTGCTTGTTGATCGGGTTGGTCACAACGCTCGCGGCCTGGCCCTTCTTGACCAGATCAACGGCTTGCGAAATAGAAAGAATGGTCATATCACCATTTGAAGGATCCGGTTTACCAGCCATTGCGACGACTTCTTGAGGAAGCTCCAATATTGGCAATGCTTTTGAAAACACCTCATTGGCTTGGGCCGGCGAACTGATCGTCTCAAGCGGGATTTTAAAGCCATCGAGGCTCGCAAGCTTGCTAAATAGTGATTTACGAGACAGGACGAAAAAGGGCGACAAACCATGATGCTGACGCTGCTCCCACGCAAGAGCCGTTATTTCGGTGCCAATGCCAGCTGGGTCTCCCATCGTCAGCGCAATAGGAAGAGCAGGTTTTTGAAATTGAGATGACGACATAGATGGGTCTATCTATATTCAATGGAAGCGTCTTGCCTCAGATCTTGTAGATGTCTGCGCGCCAGAATCTGGAATTCCTCCTGACGCAATTTTTCCTTCACAGCCCGTCGCTTGGTCTTGTCAGCAATCCGGCGCTTCTTACGTTCACATACAGCATAAAGTTCAACACCCGATGAGGTCAATGTCGCGGGTGTTAAGTGACCATCCTTGGTATTATTTAGATAGCTACGCATGGTATGGGGGAACGTGTCAGCAGGCTTTGTGCCAAGAGACTTTAGCGAAGCTCCATCAATGCGGCCCACAGCTTTTTGCAACTGCTTGCAAGAGGTAATGGACTGTCTCAATTTGTCAGCTTTCACCAGACGCCGTGCCTTGTTTACTTCGCTGGCGCTCGAGGACAGTGATAATCTGATACGTTGAATTTTATATACAGTTTTCATCTTTATGGTGGCATCGCTCTGCGTATCGATCAGGCGATCAACATCTTGATCACCAATATTGATTTGATATTGGAACTTGCGCCTGACAACGCGTATCCACGAGCTTTTGGCCTTCATACGACTACGAAACTCGCGAATAGGAATGCCCATACTCCGAAGGGATTTCGTAAACTCAACTCTAGTCAGAGGTTTTCCGGTCTTCTTGTTCTTGTTTCTTTTGGCAATGCTATCCAGTCGGGCGTCCAGGTCTTCGTCTGTTAGCGCCACTCCCAGCTTGTTGGCCTGTTGCAATTGAATTCGTTCGTCGACAAGTTCCTTGAGAATTTTCTTTTTCAGTTTTCCCTTCATGGAAGCCTGAACTTCTGCCCTGATATTTTTGACCAGCTTCTTTTGCAAATCGGCTGCTTCAGCCCGACTTTGGGGGCGATATTCATCGACCAATTTACGCCACTTTTTTTTCGTGCTTTCACTCTTAAGCTTCTTTTGCAGGCGCGTGCGCATCTCTTTGGAATTGGCGAGATACAGCTTAATTCTCATATTGATATCGTGATTTGAAATGGGTTCATCATTGACCAGGGCTACGATGGATGTCGTATTTTGCGCCATAGCGGGAATGCCTATAGCAAGCAAAGCCAACAAGGCCGCGCTAAAGCAACTCAAACCAGTTTTAATAAAGCGTATGATCATAGTGATATTTCAGACCTGTTCATTGCAGTGAAGCAGCGAATTAATGACGATCTATCCTTCAGACCATAAAAATAGGAAACCGCAATGATTCTATTTGAACAGGCTTTTATCGAATAGCAATCGAGATCAAGGAAACTCCCGAGACTCATTGATATCTATTCAGAAAATATGGCCGGAACGTGCTCTGTTACCTGTCGGAAACCAAATCACCTATATCCCTTGACGTTTCAGCTCCGCCCAAATGCTTGAATTCAAATCTGAACGAAATGGTTGTATCTGAATCAACAGCTCCATCAATCGGCGTTGTATGGTCATAGTTGACACCAAACAAGAAGCACTCATCAGCATAAGTCAGACCGGCACCGTGGCGATCGACTTCTGATTCTTTGAGATCATATCGAATTTCACCAGTCAATGACCAATACTGGCTGAGCTTGATGCCCGCGACACCAGAAACTTCTTCACCGATCAAATTATTAAGATCAAGTTCATCAATACCAAGTTTTGGTGTTTGCTTGACATAGTTAGCACTTGCCGAAAAGGGCCCGTAACTCATCCAAGAATGAATGTCTGTGCGTCTGAGTTCAAAATTATCTTGATCAAACCGCGCCTGCGCTATGAGACCAAAATTTGAAGAGGGTTCAAAATAGAAGCCCGCGACATAGTCGGACCGGGTAGTATCAAGTCCGCTGGCTTCCGCATCCTTGAAGGGATTGGTGCCGTTCAACTGATAGCTTTGGCCAAACACGGCACGCACATTGCCGCCATCAGGCAGATTAACGGTATAGCGTAGACCCACATTGGCTCTAGTGCCCGTTTCAAGGCGATCATAACCGGAAAATTTATTGCTGTTGAACAAGAGAGTGTCGTCAAAGACCAAGCTTTGAGCATCCTCATTTGGCAGCCTGTTTTGCAGTTTCTTATTGTCTGGACGATAAATGATCTGACCGATGGGCTCGACAATGTGAGTACCGCGGCCCCAATTGGCGATAAATGGATAACGATATTCAAGGCCAGCTAGCGCCGTTCCTCTGGTTTCGGTACGCTCCGTATTGTCAGCATCCGTATCGGTATAGTGATAGATATCGCCGCGTGCCTGCGCAAAGGGCGTGAAGACCTGGCCCATACGATCGACCAGTTCACGCCGCCAGCCAAGGTCTGCGCTCACCCGATTTGAATTTGTCGCAACTTTCCTCCAGCCATCATTTAAGGTGGGAGTATCATTACGTGTCAGAGAGACAGCATTTGCATTGAAACTTAATTCACCACCCAGAACAGGGCTATTCAATATATAATTATAGTCGACGACCGGATGCACCCAAGAGTTTGAATCAGCGGTATCATCTTGAACGAGACCACCGAACCGATAACTTCTTACCGCCAGATAATTGCGTTCACTCTGGCCTGTTAGATAGACTTGCGAAACCCGGTCAGTCGCCCTGACGTCATCAAGCTTATAGAAGCGGCGGAACTGATCATCTGTTTCAAGGGTTGCATCCCATCCAAAATTCCAGAAGCTGGAGAGCTGAAAATGGCCTTTGGTAACAACACTGCCCCTGAATTTACGATCTTCAGGTGTATAGAGATCCGGGGTATCATCATAGGAACCTGCAAGATCAATGGTATAAGAACCGTTGGCCAGACGGTGACGCCATTCGCCCTTCAACATCTGACCAGCAATTGTGGTCACAACCGGCGTGACGGTCACATCATAGTTTTGAGCCAAGGCAATGAAATAGGGGGTCTCAAGAATATAACCCAGATCACCTGAGTAGGAGGCGGACGGGGTCAAAAATCCAGATTGCCGTTTCTTGCTGGGGTCGGCATGTTTAAAGTAAGGCACATAAGCGACAGGCACACCGAGAAATTCGAAGGTGGCATTTTCATATTCAATGGTCTTTGCATTCTTGTCGTGAATAACCCGCTCAGCCTTGATCCGCCAAATCGGCGCTTTGTCGGGATGCTTTTCACAGATTTTACACGGGGTAAAAGACCCATTTTCGAAGATCGTGGTATTGCCGGCAACGCGCGTGGCCCGATCAGCCGTAATGGTCGCATCTTCGCTGGTGCGGATTTTCAAAGAATTGATAAAACCCTCGCGGAAGTCATCGGTAAGGCGTATCCGATCCGCTTTGATGATGGCACCACCAGGCTCCTTGATCCTCACATTGCCTTCAGCAATCAAAACATTCTGGTTACGATCATAGATAATCTGGTCGGCTAGAAGGGTGTGTTTGTTGTAAAAAACTTCCACATTGCCCTGGGCACGTACCTTGTTGTTTTTATTATCATAGATCAACTCGTCCGCCTGCAGAAGCATGGGGGCATCTGGATTGGAATTCAGGGAGGGGTCGAGCAGAGGATTTTGCTGTGCGTGAGAAAGCGAAGCTGGCAGAGCAACTGAAGTGAGGATACCTATAGCAAGGCACAAGCGTGCAATCATTCGCATACGCGAAAACACTCCTCCGACCTTGAGACCAGATATGGCCCGGTTGGTAATCTTCAAATTCATCGAAATGCCCCACGCATTCTAACCATCTTCTTGGTGTATTAATACGCTTGCAGCGACCAAACATGCAATAGTGGCAGGCCCCCAGGCCGCAAGTATTGCCGAAGTGTGTCCTGATAGCCCCATATTCCTCGACATTTGGGCGAAAACAAAGAAAATGAACCCTGAAATCAGACCAAAGAATATTTTCTTTTGCACATTTCCGAATCGAAAAGATTGCAAGGAGCAGGTAGCTGCCAGCAAAACCATGGCAACCATCCACAAGGGGCGAGACAATAATGTTTGAAATTGAAGTCGAAATTGCCGGGCGGGAAGGCCAGCTTTTTCAGCGATTTTGATGAATTTAGGTAGGTCCCAGAACGAGATATTCTCCGCTGCACCAATCGAATCCTCAATCTGCGTGCGGGTCAGGTAAGTGCCAATTAGATATTTTTTGAAATGCTGTGTTTTTTGATTTACAGCCGAGACCCTGGCATCGGTCAAAACCCAGCGCCCATCCTTCAGCAAAGCCGATTGAGCATCAATGCGCTCATTGAATAATTTCAGATTATCGTACTGAAAAAACGTCACATCTGCCAGGAAAGAACCCTGCCGGGATACATGTTGAGCGGTTAAAATTGATTGCCCATCTGGACCATCTTGGCGCAACCATGCTGCGCTTTTAGTAGACAATAAGCCCGTCTTTTTACTGCTAAGATCAGCTTTCAGCACTTCAGAATAGGCTCGAAAATTGGCAGCAAGCGGATTATATGCCGTGGAGGCAAACACGCCAATCAGCACGCCAACAAGGATTGCTGGGCGCGTAAATTGCCAAACGCTCATGCCAGAGGACCGGGCGATAATCAGCTCTGAACTTTTCGAGAGCATTAAAAACGCGCCGATACTGCCAATGAGTACGGCAAATGGTAATGATAATTCCGCAAATGATGGGACACGCAACAAGGAAATAAACATGGCATCAATCAAGGTGCCGCCCTTTTTTAGCACGATACGCATCATCTCGATCAAATCGATCAAAAAGATCAGGCCAAGGCACAGAAAAAACACCGACAAAATGGTGGTCATGAATTTGCGAAATATATAGCGCGATAAGGTATTCATAATACTGGTCCTTGATGAGAACCATCGTTAGGTACCCGCTTGGGGATCCGTAATTTAAACCCCGTCCCGCGGGATTGAATAAAATAGGCTGCCAGAATAATGCCGCCGATGGGGATGCCATAGACAAGAAATATAGCGGCCTCATTTTTGGCTAGCAGATTGACCGATAACAGCCCTCCAAGCCGCGCCCCAGCTGCCAGTCCAAAGGCCGCGACAATGCTAAGCATGCGGTCCTCTCTTGTGGTGCGCGGGAACCCCAGCATGGCCAGGGAAACAAGTACAAAAAGAATGGGATAAAGCGGGTTCGACAGGCGATCATGCAGTTCAGCGCGAAACGTGCCGGGACGCCTTTTGAAATGAGAATTATCGGGGGATGGTGCATAAAGCTCGCCGATATAGCTCTCATATGTCTTGTAATGAACTTTGCCGCCCTTACCGCCCTCAAACCGCGATAAATCGAATATGTACTGATCAAAAGCAATCACCTGTACATCGGGGCTTTTAGATGTACGGCGATGGATATGACCATCATACATCACCATATAGGCGTTTCCGTCTTGCTTGATGAGCTGCGACCGGTTGGCCATATAAGACATCGTCTGATTTTCATCTCTGGAATCGTGCATGATAAACCCCAGAATATCGCCATTGTCCTCTCGCGCCCGAATGTGAAAAGTGAGATTGGTGATAGGGGTCGTGAACCGGCCAGGTTGCAACACATGAGCAATCAGATCCGTGCGCACCTTGATGATATAGCTGCGTAATTCTCGCTGCGCCGTTGGTTGCACATAGGCGTTATTGGCCACAATAAGAACCATGATGATCACCCCTAAGATCAGCATGGGTGAGGCAAATTTCCAACGCCCGGCGCCTGACGCGGCCATGACGATGATTTCGCTATCTCCGCTTAACTTGTTGAGATTATGAACACAGGCAATCAACAACGCCATCGGCATGACAATACCTATAATCTGCGGCATCGCCAACATAGTCATTTTGAGAAAAATACCCAGTGTTTGTCCTTCACTGGTCATCAATTTGATATCTTTGAGCGCCACAGAGACCCAGATGATCACCATGAGAGTGGCCAGGATCATGACAACAGCGCCACCGGTCTGGCGAAATACATATCGGCTATAGACACCCATCAAAAAACCTTTTGCATCTCAAAACAGGGCGGGATCGCGCTGATCCTTAAGTTTACGAACACAAACAAAGCTGATCAAGCCAAGACTTGCTCCTCTAGCCAACAACACGACAAGTTGTTGGAAATTGGACGAAACTGCTTATTTCAACTTGCATCGAAATAGCAAAGCATTAGTCTGACGTTCAATTTGGATTTAAAACTCTTCTAATTTAGATGTTCAAACGCTATCAATGTCAAACAATGAATAATGTTCCTCCCAACCGGCACCAAGCCCATAAAGCACTCAAACTGGAGACAGTATGGAATCCCAAATCGCAGTTGAATTCCTTGGTCAAACGATCCCCGAAACCGGCACCATCGTCTTGTTGGCCGCCAGTAAAAAAAAATGGGGCGCCAGCTTAAAAAAACTGGACAAGCAAAGCGGTGGGCACATCGGCAATGCCATGAGTGTTTCCTCTTTTGAAGGAGGCAAAAGTGAGACGATTGAAATCGTGTCACCAGCCAATCTTAAACTGTCACGATTGATTATCGTTGGACTTGGCGATGACACCATTGATGAGACAAGCGATTGGATGAAGGTCGGAGGTCGTATTTGCGGTCTTGTCAAAGGCGACCCCACAGGCGTCGTGACTGTGCTTGTCGAGGATATTGGCAAAGATTTCGCGTTCTCAGCCAACGATATAGCGGCCATTGCGACCGGTTTTTTGATGAAGCGCTATGATTTCAAATTGTACAAAACCAAAAGCAAAAGCGCTGAGAAAAAAGGCGAGATCAAAACCCTCGCCATGGCTTGTCGAGATCATAAAAAAGCGGCGCAGTCCTATCAGTCTTTAGATGCTTTGCGCGCTGGCGTGTTCACGGCACGTGACCTTGTCAATGAGCCTGGCAATATATTGGGGCCGGTTGAATTTGCCCTGCGCGCCAGAGAACTCGAAAAGCTGGGGGTTAATGTTACCATCCTCGACGAGAGCGAAATGGCCGCCAAAGGCATGAACGCCTTACTTGCCGTTGGACAAGGGTCCGAGCGCGAATCACGCCTGGCCATCATGCAATGGAGCGGGGCTGAGAACAGCAAAGACAAGCCATTGGCGATTGTTGGCAAAGGCGTGACGTTCGACAGTGGCGGCATATCCATAAAACCATCTGGTGGCATGGAAGACATGAAGGGCGACATGGGAGGCGCAGCATGCGTCACCGGCCTGATGAAGACCCTGGCTCTGCGCAAAGCCAAGGCGAATGTCATTGGCGTCATCGGCCTCACAGAAAATATGCCAGATGGCAAAGCACAAAGACCGGGCGATGTCGTCACCAGCATGTCTGGACAAACCATAGAAGTGATCAACACCGATGCCGAGGGACGGCTCGTTCTCGCCGACGCGCTGACCTATACAATCGACACGTACAAACCAAGACTGGTGATTGATTTGGCAACGCTCACAGGAGCTATTCTTGTCGCTCTTGGCAAAGAATATGCAGGCTTGTTTTCCAACAATGACCGACTGGCCAACCGTCTTTTGAAGGCCGGAGAAAAAAGCGGTGAGAAGCTGTGGCGGATGCCACTTGGCAAGACCTATGACAAGTTGATTGATTCGCGCATTGCCGATATGAAAAACACCGGTGGACGATTGGCTGGCTCAACCACGGCCGCACAGTTCCTGCAACGCTATGTCGGCGATACTCCATGGGCACATCTCGATATTGCCGGTACCGCAATGGGGTCGCCAAAAAGCGACCTCAACGCAAGCTGGGGCTCAGGCTTTGGGGTACAATTGCTCAATGAGTTTATTGCTCAAAACTACGAATAGATCCGATATAGCAGATCATTCGCTTTACATAATATCTCTTATGCGAACGGAGGTGATGTAGTTATCTCATTGATATAAAACGACTAATATATAATTCGATCAACAGATAGCTGCATTAGATAGCTGCATTTTGGTACTGGTTTTTTCTGGAGGTTCTTGCATTGGCATCCAACAATATCGACAAGCTGCTCGAGATCATGGGCGCGCTACGCACGCCTAATACGGGTTGCCCCTGGGATCTTGAGCAAGACTTTAAATCCATAGTTCCCTACACGCTTGAAGAAGCCCACGAGATCGCCGAAAGCATTGAGAATGATGACATGGTGGGGCTTAAATCGGAACTGGGTGACCTGCTCTTTCAAGTAGTGTTTTATGCCCGCCTGGCACAAGAACAAGAGCTGTTTGATTTTGCTGATATTGTCGATACTATCAATGAGAAAATGATCCGCCGCCACCCCCATGTTTTTGGGGATCAAAAAGCCCCCCTCTCCAACGATCAGATCGCGGGGCAATGGGAGCGCATCAAGGAGCGCGAGAAGGCTGATGCCAAACCACAAGGCGCTCATGAGCCTGGCAGCATCCTTGATGGTGTGCCGATCACTCTGCCAGCGTTAAGCCGCGCCATCAAACTGCAAAACAAGGCGGCACGTGTTGGGTTCGACTGGCCTTCTCTGGCGCCCGTTTTTGATAAAATGCGCGAAGAAATTGGCGAACTCGAATATGAGCTAAGCGAGCGTGATCAGCCCCTCGACATTGATCGCATCGAAGATGAGTATGGTGATGTATTATTTGTCATTGCCAATGTGGGCCGCCATTTGAAACTGGATCCCGAACAGGCTCTGCGGCGCGCCAACAACAAGTTTACCAGCCGCTTCAAGGTCATCGAAGAGCTATTGGCCAAGGCTGGCAAAGCCCCACAAGACTCGGACCTCGACGAAATGGAACAGTTTTGGCAGATCGCCAAACAGCGCGAAAAGTCCTGATCTAGAATAAGTTGTATTAGTTCCGACTTGATCTGACACCGCTTCCTCCCCAGCATATGTGGAAAGGAAGCGGGACGGCTCTTGAAGAGCCTGTGGTTACCGGATTTGATGGT
>VAPK010300514.1_pt1 | contig 12213 bp, 10 predicted proteins | sample 3395031 | NCBI WGS metagenome assembly VAPK01 (sample SAMN08290443, study PRJNA428436) | hydrothermal vent metagenome | isolation source: Deep-sea hydrothermal vent chimney 1 | place: Pacific Ocean: Juan De Fuca Ridge | reverse complement strand
AAGTACATGTACAAATGAAAAATAAATTCATTTTTTTAAATTAATTTTTCCTCAATACATCAGAAATATGGGACCAATATTTTTCGTGAAATTTTACACTTTGTTTGCCAATAATATTATGGTAAGTCATTGGTTTATCGTAGGGATGAAATTTTCGAACGTACATATCTTCGTACAAAGCAGATACTTCGGGATGAAACTGAACAGCAAAAACATTGCGGAATTGTTTATGGACTACACCTTCAATTATTTTTCCGTCGGACGACAAGGCAGTAACAATTAAACCTTTTCCCAAATTTTCGATTGCCTGGTGGTGACTGCTGTAAACACGAGGACTCCATTGTTTTGGCATTTTAATTACAGTGCCAAAAAACGGATGATCGGTAAATTTAATGGTGTGTAAATTGCAAGTCATTAAAAGTGTATCGTCCGAAATTTTATGCCAATAATTGCGGTGAAGGTTTTTTCTACCAAGTTTAATTGTTTCCTCAGGAGTTTCTGCATTATAAATTTCCGATGGAATATCTTGAATTAATGTTCCGCCTGTTGCAACGTTCATGGTTTGCATTCCCAAACAAAAACCTGTTACCAAATAATTTGGTTTTTCTTTCAATAAAGGCTGGTACGAATTGTTTCGCGAGCTGCCCAACAAATGAAACAGAAAGGTGGTTTCGAAATAATGCCTGCCCGGGTCGCTTACTACCGAAAGTGTATTTTTTTCTCTGTAAATGCCCGGTGGAATATCGGGACCACCAAAAAAGAAGACTCCAATTGAATTTTCAAAAATAGTTTTAAGCAGGGAAGAACAATCGTTTTCTTCAAATAAGTTATTTTTGTTTAAATGGCCGGAAACCTCCTGTAAAAAGAAATTTTTTAAATCGTTATTTTCAATGTATTTGTGGGTTTCGTTAAAATCGTATTTCTGCCCGGAATAAAAAACACCAACAAATTTTGCTTTATGCGTATTAATATCAAGCAAATGTGCATGTAGCAAATATTGTATTGTCTTTAAATTTTGAACTGTTGGATTGGTAAGAATAATGTATTCTTTGCGCTTATTGAAATTTTCAGTAAAAAAATTTTGTGCGAACGTTTGAAAGGAAAAGATGACAAAGAAAAATAAAATAATCTTTTTCATGGTAAAATAATCTTTTTTGAGGTTCAAATATAATACAATAGATTGGAATTTTTTTGAAATGTGAAGTAGCTTCATTTGAAAAACAAATGTGAAATAATGATATATCAACCCATTAAACTTCGTACATTTGCATAAATTCAAAATGAAATAAAATGAAATTCAATTTTAAGACGTCGTACATTGTTGTTGGGGTAATTATTTTAATTGTGCTTTTGTTATTTGGAGGGCGCATGTTTTTAATTATTCAGGCAGGACAAAGAGGTGTAGTTTTTAAGCCTTACACAACGGGTTTGGATAAAGAGAACATTTATGGAGAGGGTTTCCACATTATTTCTCCATGGAACGATATGTACATTTACGATGTACGAGAACAACAAAGAGATGAACCTATGGATGTGCTGGACAAAAATGGCTTGTCAATTTCCATGGACGTTACGGTTCGTTTTAACCCAATTTATGATAAAATTGGTTATTTGTACCAGCAGTTTGGGGTTAATTATATTAATGTGTTGGTTATTCCCGAGGTACGTTCGTCAGTACGGCAGGTGGCTGGCCGATATACTGCCGAAGAAATTTATTCGACAAAAAGGGCCGAGGTGGAGCAGGCAATTACAAACGAAACCGACAAGGTTTTAGAAAAAAATTTCATTAGCATGAAAGCACTGCTTATTCGTTCGATTAATTTGCCGGAACAGATTAAAAATGCCATTGAAAGTAAATTAGGACAGGAACAGGAGTCGCTGGCTTATGAATATAAGTTGACAAAAGAAACTTCGGAAGCCGAACGCCGCCGGATTGAAGCGGAAGGAATTGCAGCTTATAACCGGATTATCAATGCCAGTTTAACCGATAAAATTTTATTACAACGTGGTATTGAAGCTACCACGGCACTTGCCGAATCGCCAAATACTAAAGTAATTGTAATAGGAAGTGGAAAAAATGGGCTCCCGTTGATTTTAGGAAATAATTAGTATTTTGGCTTTTAGATATTATGAAGGTCGGTTTTTGCCGGCCTTTTTTCTTTCCCGTTTTTTATTGATTGACACGGGATGGGGCATTTGTAAAAAATGGATGTAATTGTTGGGATGTCTCGTAATTTAGCAACTCGCCGCATCACTTTTACTTCACTTTTTTATTTCATGTTTTAAATTATCAAAAGAATTCCTCGAGGCTTTTCCTCGGGGTTCCATATACTTTCCCCTGAATTTCAGGGGAGATGTTAACCGGCAATTGCCGGTTGACAGAGGGGTGAAATAATAAAAATTCGATTTTCAGCTTTTGGGCTGAAATAAAGTTGGCGTAATTCTACCACGGGGATAGTCAACTTTAAGAATTTTCTTTATTTATTTTGTCCGGTTTTATATCTTCGCAGCATTGAAAGAACAATTTTCAAAATTCAGTTAATCTTTTTTTATGAGAAAAATTAGAAACCCTTTTCTTGAAATGGGGGACAAACACAATTATAACTGCTTTGGCTGCTCACCTTTTAATGAGATTGGCTTACAACTCGATTTTTGGGAAGATGGGGACGAATTGCTTGCAAAATGGCAACCCCGAACATCGTTGGAAGGTTGGATGGGCATTTTGCACGGTGGAATTCAAGCTACTTTGCTCGATGAATTGGCCGGTTGGATCGTTCTTGTAAAAATGAAAACCGCAGGTGTTACCGCAGCAATGAATATTGAATACTTGAAACCACTGACTATTTCGAAAGGTGAAATTACGGTCAGGGGGAAATTGATTTCAACTGAAAAACGTTTGGCAAAAATTGAATGTTCGTTGTTCGACAACGATGGAATTGAATATGCAAAAGCCCAGTTATCCTATTTTCATTTTCCTGAAAATCTTGCCAAAACAAAATACCATTATCCTGGAATTGAGGCGTTTTACGAATAGTTTATTCTTTATTTCCATTTTTTAATTTCGTAACTTACGAATTAATTAATTTTATAATTGTATTGTAAATTAAGAAGCAATTTTTTTTAAGCCGCTTACTATTATTTATGTCAATATGGAGCAAAAACAAAATAATTTTAAAGTATTTAATTCAAAAGGGTTAATAACGCTACTATTAATATTGGTTTTTAACCTTGGGCATTTTGGGGTAAAAGCGCAAGCTTTAAAAGAACAGGAAAAACAGATTGAACAAGCGAAAACATGTTATTTGAATAAAGAATACTCCAAAACAATTGAAATTTGTAATCGGATTTTATCTGTTGAACCTGAAACAAATATTGCACACCTTTTGCTGGCCGAAGTTTACAAGAATTTGGATTCTGTGAAACTTGAAATATTTCATCTTTATAAATCGAGTGAAATAAGTAATGATACTTTGACTTATTTCAAACTGGGTGAAGCTTATTACAAAACAGGAAATTATTCGGAAGCATTAAATTACTACAACAAATATAGTGCTTATAAATACATTCCTGAAAAACGACAATTTTTATTGGCCTGTAAAATTGCCAGTTGCAAATTTACAATGTATTCAATTAAAAATCCACTTGAGTTTAATTTGCAAAATGACAGTGACCCGATAAATACCCCCAATTATGAATACTGGCCAAAACCTTCGCCGGATGGGAGTAAATTGATTTTTACGAAAGTACGGGAAGATTCAACCCAACTTTTGAAAGAAGATTCTTTTATATCGGAAATGGATTCTGATAATGTTAAAAAAGCATTGCCGGTAATTGAAGTTAATACTTCTGGTAATGGAGGGGCACAAACGTTAAAAGATGATTCTAAGATTTTGTTTTTTACTGCCTGTAACCAACCGGATGGGAAGGGAAGTTGTGACATCTATTATTCAAGGTTTATAAACGAAGAATGGAACAAACCTGTAAATGGTGGCAATACTTTAAATTCTAAATTCTGGGACGCACAACCTTCTTTTTCTACAGATAATCGTTACTTGTATTTCTCAAGTAATCGACCGGGCGGGGTTGGAAAAAAAGATATTTGGAGAGCCGAATTGCTTGGTTTTTCAGATACGGGAGCCCTTATTTGGAAAGAACCGGAAAACCTCGGTGATATCATCAATACGCCAGGAGATGAAATCTCGCCATTTATATATAAAAATAATATGAATTTTTATTTTGCATCAGATGGTCATGTTGGAATGGGTGGAATAGATCTGTTTTCGGCTGAAATTGATAATTATGGATCGGCGAACAATCTTAAAAATTTAGGCTATCCCATAAATACTGAAAAAAATGAATTTGGATTAACTATCAGTTCAATTGCTGAAACATATTATTTCTCTGCTGCCCGCAATTCAGAAAAAGGCCTTCTTATTTTTACTGTTAATTTATCGAAGGCACTCAATCCAAACCCGTTTTCTTATGTTGAAGCAAATATTACTGATGGAGGTTCTAAATTGCCGATTAAAGCGGATATTGAGCTGGTAGATTTTTCATCAAAACCCAGTCAATATCGTTACGAAAATGCAGATGAAAATGGGCAGGTGATGTTGTGTATGTCGATTGGCAGGAATTATTTGCTCAATGTTTCAGAACCTGGATATTTATTTTTTACCAAATCATTCAGGATGACAGATGCCAATACATTGTCGGATCCCTATGTTTTAGATATTGAACTTGAACCCATTGAAATTGGGGCGGAAATCGATTTGTACAACATTTATTACGAAACGGACTCCTATACAATTCTTCCTCAATCGGAACAGGGTTTGCGAAAATTGGTCTCATTTTTAGAGAACAACAGCGAAGTTAAAGTTGAAATTCAGGGACACACCGATAATACCGGTAATCCTGAAAGCAATATGGAACTTTCCAGGTTAAGGGCAAAATCGCTTGTTGATTATTTAATTTCTAATAACATTGCAATATCTCGTTTGAAATATGCCGGTTATGGCGATACACTCCCAATTGAATCGAATGAAACGGCCAGTGGGCGACAGCTAAATCGTAGGACCACTGTGAAAATATTGGACAATTGATGGGGTGGCAAACAACGATTTAAATTTCACTTGTACTGCTGAGCAGTAATAATTCATTATATACTCATCTTCGTCCTCAATTCGTCATAAATGGAAAGTTTCCTCTTTTGAACTCTTATTTTTTGGACCAACTACTTTTTTATTGGGATAATAATCGTAGTCACTCTCGAAGTCCGAATGGCTTCTTTTAACATTCTTTTTCATCATTTTTTTGTAAATCGATAAAAATAAAGTTTTAGTTACTACTCAGCAGGTTTAAAGTATTGATTATCAATAGACCCATACTTTTCCCATGGGATTCCTATGGAAAGCTTGGGGTTAAATATTGCAAGCTTTTGCAGTTTTGGCGGGATTTTTGTTTTTCTTGAACAAAAATCAGGACAAAATGATTGATAACCAATGGTTTAGCTTTTGGGTGAACTGCTGAGTAGTAACAAGTTTTAAATAATTTTCATGAAAGCGGCACACTCTAATCAAACTTTTTTGTTGTTTCTTAGTTGTTGAATATTAGTAGTTTAGGTGTTTCTACTTTTCGTTTATTAAATTTGTTCCGAAAACGGTGTTAAAAACGATGACTAAAATAATAGATTACTATCTTCGTTTAACAGAAAACAGACGCGTAAATATGGCTCAATATTCTATAAAAAATAGAGTTCAATTTATACTTTGTACCCTCTTTATCCTTATGAATTTGAATGTGTTTGCCCAATCGGAATCAAGAATCCAAAAACAATTTGAAAAGGCACGTAAATACTATTTGATGAATAACAATGAAGATGCAATAACGGAAGCCAACAAAATTTTAGATAAAACACCGGGGTTTTTAAATGCATACCTTTTATTAGCTGATATTTACAGCGAATTAGATTCAACTGCATTGGAAATTAAATATCTGGAAAATGCACGAAAATATTCTGATAATCGAACAATATCGTACCGTTTGGCTGAGAGTTGCCGTTCAATTGGATTATATGGAAAAGCAATAACATATTTCAAAGAATATTTGAAAGCCAAAAAAATTACGGATTTTAGAAAGGCAGAGATCCGTCGAAAAATCAATAATTGTAAGTTCGCCATTAACGCAAAAAAACACCCTGTTGAATTTAAACCTATTCGATTAAGCGAAAAAATTAATACCACCGACGATGAATATTGGCCAAGTTTATCGATTGACCAAAGAGAATTGGTATTTACCCGTTTAGTAAAGAAAGAAGGACAAATTCCGCAAGAAGATTTTTTTGTATCGGAATATAACTTGGGCAGTTGGGGGTTAGCGAAGCCAATTATTGAAATTAATACATCGAAAAACGAAGGGGCACAATCGATCTCTGTTAATGGGAAATTTTTATTGTTTACGGCTTGTAACCGTTCCGATGGTTATGGAAGTTGCGATATCTATTACTCAAAAAGAGTTAATGGCAAATGGAGTACTCCCAAAAATGCAGGTCCACCCGTTAACAGTAAAGCATGGGAAACCCAGCCTTCGTTTTCTTCAGATAACCGGTATTTGTATTTTTCGAGTAACCGTTCAGGCGGAAAAGGGAAAAAGGATATCTGGCGGGCCGAGTTTTTGGGAATGATTGGGAATGGGAAAATAAAATGGGGCGAACCTGAAAATTTAGGTGATAGTATTAATACGCAGGGAAACGAGATTTCCCCTTTTATTCATGCAAATAATAAAAGTTTTTATTATGCTTCGGACTATCATTACGGAATGGGGGGCTTTGATTTGTTCAACTCTCAATTAAAAGAAGACAATACTTTCTCCAAATCGGTAAATTTAGGCTACCCCATAAACACGCTGGAAGACGAGCAGGGACTAAATATTAGCGCAGATGGGACGACTGCTTTTTTCTCGTCGGCGCGTGAAACCGGAACAGGTTTAGATATTTACACTTTTGAATTGGAGAAAAAAATGCGCCCCGAGCCTGTTACTTATGCAGAGGCACGAGTAACCGATGCAATAACTAATAAGCCTGTTCTGGCTAAAATCGAATTAATAAACCTGTCGAACTTACGTGAAAAACGTACTGAAACTGCTGATAAAAAGGGTGAAGCTTTGCTTTGTTTTCCGCTTGGTGCAAATTATGCATTTAATGTTTCCGAAAAAGGATATCTTTTTTATTCGCAGTCTTTTCAGATGGATGATTCTAAAACAATATCAAACCCTTATAAAATTAGAATAAAATTACAACCGATAAAAATTGGGGCTGAAATGAATTTGTATAATATTTATTTCGAAACCGACTCATTTAAAATCTTAACCGAATCGGAACCCGAGCTAAAAAATTTATCTTTGTTCCTGAAAAATAATCCAGAACTAAATGTTGAAATTCAAGGACATACCGATAATACCGGAAATCCGCTGCGAAATCAGCAACTATCTGAATTGCGTGCAAAATCAGTAGTTGAATACCTAATTGCAAACAACATAGATCGTGTTCGGATGAAAGCCCGTGGATTTGGCGAGAAACATCCAGTTGCTACAAATAATTCTAATGAAGGCCGACGGTTGAACCGGCGTACAACAGTAAAAATTATTGGCAAATAGTTGGAGGACGGAAGTTGGAAGTAGTCCGTAGTGTCAAGTCAAGCATCCGTTTTCGGGTACGTCATTCCCCGCAAAGCGATCCCCTCGGGAGAACTTGTTTCGGAATCTCTTTATACAGCAAGGATGCTGAAATAAATTCTTCCATAGGAATCGCTTCGCGGAGCATGACGTCCTGAAGTGACACGATTGACTTGACGCTAATCTTAAGTTCTTTCATCGGATCAAACACAGCTTAAATTCCCCTCTTTTCTTGAATCCTGCAAAACACTTTTTACTCAAAAGAATTTCTAGAGGCTCTGCCTCGGGATTACATATATTCTCCCCTGAAATTCAGGAGAGATGTCATCCGGCAATTGCCGGATGACAGAGGGGTGAAATAGCGAAAATTCGATTTTCGGTTTCTTTGCCGAAATAATGTTGGCGTATTACTCCTTAGTTCTGCCTCGGCGATAGTCTGCTTTAAGAATTTTCTTTACTTTTGTTTTTATTATTGAAAATTTAATGAGCTACAACTTACGCATAAATCCCAATTCTGAAATCCCAAAATATAAACAGGTTGTAAATTTGATTTTATCGGATATTGAAGCCGGTATTTTTAAAAAGGGGCAGCGTATTCCTTCCATTAACGAAACAAGCGAGGAGCTACTCCTTTCGCGCGATACGGTAGAAAAAGCCTATGTTTATTTGAAAAAGGGCGGTGTACTTTCATCTGTTCGTGGAAAAGGATATTATGTGAACCTGGTAAATATCCACAAAAAAATAAAAATTGCCCTTATTTTTAATAAACTAAGTAATTATAAAAGAAGTATTTATTATTCTCTTTCCGAAAATATGGGGAATAAAGCCAATGTTGACGTATTTATTTATAATTACGAATTGGAACAATTTGAAGATATTGTAAACAACCAACTTACCAATTACGATTATTTTGTAATTCTGCCCCATTTTAACAATGAAAATGCGGATGTTGAGAGTGTAATCCGCAAAATCCCGAAGGAGAAAGTTTTGCTGGTTGACCGAAATGTAGCGGCGTTAAAAAATTATCCGGTGGTTTATCAGGAGTACGAAAAAGATATTCAATCTGCACTCGAAGAGGGTATTGAATTGATAAAAAAGTATAAAAAGATAAACCTTGTGTTTCCTGTGAATGAATATTACTCTAAAAATATATTGCGGGGATTTCAGATATTCTGCCAGATTAATGATCTTCAGTTTTCAATAATCGACCAGTTGTGCGAAACTGATGTGAAAAAAGGTGAAGCCTTTGTTTTAATTTCGGATGACGATTTATACCGTTTTATAAAAATAAGTAAAAGCAAAAATTGGAAGTTGGGTGAAGATGTTGGAGTTGTTGCCTATAACGACAATCCGGTAAAAGAGATTCTCGAAGATGGGATTACAACCATTTCAACCAATCACAACGAAATAGGCCGGCGGGCAGCCGAAATGATCCTGACACAAAATTTCCAGCGCATTAAAAGTCCCTTCGAATTTGTAAAACGGAAGTCGTTGTAAGTTTTTCCGGGTGCAGCAGTTTCCTAACTTTTGCCTGCCTCTCGTTTACAACGAGGGCTAAGCTCTTAGGGCTTGTTGGGGAATAAGGATTACATAATTGACGTAGTAATTTTGTTCTTTTTCAATGCGTAAAATCTGCGAATAGCCAAAGCTATTTAAAGGTTTTACAACGCAGAAAAAGGGCAAAAAAACAAGTCAAAATGTAAAGTTTATTTGCTAACATGCCCTTAGCTGTTTGTAGCAATAATTTTGGAAACTCCGGTTACCCAGAACGGGTGCAGCGATTTTTAATCGCCGAAGGGAATCGGGCTTTCCCGCATCGCGATACCTTTGGTGCAAGTCCGATAAAAATGCCGGAGTTGGAAACTCTGGCTCCCGGATATAGCGATTTCATGAATAGCATCACCCTTGAAAATTCCCTATTATATGAGATATTAGACCATCTTGTCATTCAGCTTATTTTGTATTAAAAGTTTTTCAAGTTCAGGTAAATCTAATTTTTTAATTTTATCGTTTCCCAAACAACATCAATATCCACTCCTAAATAATCATGAATTAATTTATCTCTCATTCCTGCCATTTCTCTCCGGGGAATTTCGGAATACTTGGATTTTAAATCTTCAGACACTTTTTTAGTAGCTTTACCAATAATCTCAATATTTCTGAGAACAGCATCCTGTATCATTTCATTCTTTTCAAAATCAATTTTGTAAATTCCATTTGTAAAGTTCTTGATTTTCGAAATTGAAAGCAGAATATGCTCTATATATGCAAGATCATCTTTCATGCCCGATAAATAATTTCAAGGTCATTTTGAATGCTTCTTTTGACCCGTTTATTTTTTAAAGAACCTTCAGTTACAAGGTCAACTTTTATCCCTGACTTTTCTGAAAGTTGATTTTCAATTCGGATCAATTGTAATAAAGATAAACTTCTTTGAAATTTTATTAAAATATCAATGTCACTTTCATTGGTGTTGTCTTCACGGGCAAAAGAACCAAATAAGCCAACGAACTCAGGATTTTTTTTTTTTAATAAGCTACTATTATATTTTGAATTTCCTGTTTCAACATATTGCAAATATATGAAACGAACATCAAATGGCAATTATAAAATAAAAATGAAAATAACTTTTCCGGGTGCAGCGAATTCTCGCGTAGCGATTCCTTTGGAGCAAATCGCTGATTAAAAAATGCGAATCGCCTCGTAGAGATCACTTTGTGAGAATCCGCATCACCCTGAAAATGTCAAACCTTTTCTTAATTTTAGAAAAAAATTTATGTCGGAAACTATTCTGTCGATAGATTGTGGAACCCAAAGTTTACGTGCTATCCTTTTTTCGTTGAACGGAGAAATTCTTGGAATTGAAAAAATACCTTTTGAACCTTATGCAAGCCAAAAACCCGGCTGGGCTGAACAAGATCCCGCGATTTACTGGGAAACGCTTAAAACAGCCTGTCTAAAACTGAAGCAAGTGCAAGCCCTGCATTTTGCAAATATTGTGGGTGTGGGGATAACTACCATTCGCGATTCGATGATTAACGTGGATCAAGAGGGCAATCCACTTCGTCCGGCAATAATTTGGCTCGACCAGCGCAAAGCAAAACCTGTTTATAAACCGTGGTTTGGAATGAGATTACTGATTCGGTCAATTGGCATGACCGATTCGATAGACAAAGCACAGCGTGATGGAAAATGCAATTGGGTGAAGCAAAATCAACCAAAAATATGGGAGAAGACACATAAATATTTGCAAGTCTCCGGGTTTTTGAATTTCCGTTTAACCGGAGAATTTAGGGATTCCATAGCATCCCAAATCGGGCATGTTCCATTCGATTATAAAAAGCAAAAGTGGGGAAACCGCAAAGATCTGCTCACTTTCAGCACAAAAATATATCCGGTTGAAAAAGAGAAGTTGCCTGAGATTATTCAGCCGGGCGAAATTATTGGAAAGATTAATAGGAAAGCAAGCGAAGCAACCGGAATGCCTGTTGGTTTGCCAGTTGTTGCTTGTGGTTCCGACACAGGTTGTGGAACTTTGGGAATGGGTGTTTTGTCGGATAATATGGCCAACCTGAGCTTTGGTACAACGGCAACCATTCAAATTACAAGTAAAAAATACCTGGAACCTATTAAGTTTATGCCTTCGTATCCGGCGGCTATATCCGGGTTGTTTAATCCTGAAGTTGAAATATTTCGTGGTTTTTGGATGATTTCGTGGTTTAAAAACCAATTTGCTCAAAAAGAGGTAGAGGAGGCAAAACAGAGGGGAGTTTCTGCCGAGGCCGTATTGAATGAATTGTTAACCAAATCGCCGCCCGGTTCAATGGGTTTGGTGGTTCAACCTTATTGGGGCCCGGGCCTGTCGAAACCCTCGGCAAAAGGTGCAATGATTGGGTTTGGCGATGTACATAAAAAGCCTCACATTTATCGTGCGGTGATCGAAGGCCTCGCGTTTGGATTGCTGGAAGGGAAAGAGAAAATTGAGAAAGTTTCAAGAACAAAAATCAAAAAACTGACAGTTTCGGGAGGTGGTTCGCAAAGTGATGAAATTTGCCAGATTGCAGCCGATGTTTTTAATCTGCCCATTTTACGCGGAAAAACTGCTGAAGCTTCAGGCTTGGGTGCTGCCATTATTACTGCTGTTGGAACCGGTTGCTATCCTTCTGTTGAAGAGGCAATATCAAAAATGGTCCATTACGATAGTGAATTTCGTCCAGATAATAAGAACCATAAATTATACAAGCATTTGTACAAAAAAGTGTATAAAAAAATGTACAAAAAATTAAAACGTTTTTACCATAGAATCCGCAAAATTACAGGTTATCCTGAATAATTTCCACACTCTCATCCTTGCCCTGCCTTTTAGAAAGTAACCCGAAAATTAATGATAAGGACAAAAAGATGAATACAGTTCTTTTCATTGTTCTTGTTTCTAACTTCTATTACTTAGGGCTTACTCAAAAATAACTTCCGGTTTTTATGAACATCTTTTGCACGCATACTTTGTTAAAAATACTCACCGTAACCCTGCTATGCTTGTGTTTT
>VAPK010142430.1_pt1 | contig 12214 bp, 15 predicted proteins | sample 3395031 | NCBI WGS metagenome assembly VAPK01 (sample SAMN08290443, study PRJNA428436) | hydrothermal vent metagenome | isolation source: Deep-sea hydrothermal vent chimney 1 | place: Pacific Ocean: Juan De Fuca Ridge | reverse complement strand
TGCATTTCGTGAAGCATCCTTCGAGCGAGACGGGGAGCCAGAAGGACGATTACAGCAGAAACCTGACCTGATTATAAAAAAGAACCTTTCTGAGACTGAGCCTGAAGTTGGTATAGTTAATTTGAGTGAGAAGGATATCGAGTCATTGGATAATAATGACGTCAATGACTGGTTTAAATAAACTGTACAAAAATAGAATTAAAGTTAAAATACCATAGTAAATTACTCAAAAATTAATTTATCCATGCATTAAATCTCTCGAATATCCAATACCCAAGTAAATTAGTAGACTACCTCTAAAATTCGAATGGCCAGAAAAAGGCCACGTTGTTAAATACTAAATATTGAGGTGTCATATGAGTTCAGAAGAAAATATTGAAGATTCAAAAGTTTTACGTACATTAATGCTTTTATCAGGATCATTATTTGGGTTTTTCCTGATTATGATTTTTCTGGCACGTTCTATCGTATATTAATGTTCAGAAATACTCGTTGACAGGTTGTGCTCGCTGGTCAGCGAGCGAGCCTTGTTAAGGCTCTGAAGTGTTATAAATAAAACCGGCATATCGTTGATATGAGCCGGTTTTTTTATGTCTTTTGATGCCACTTCAGCAATGAACTCAAAGTATAAATTGAATCAGTTTCATTACAGTTAGAGTTACCATATCGAGCAATTGCCAGAGTATGCCGCTTAAAAGTAAAGCAAGAATGATTAAGAATCCATAAGGTCCCACCCTGCTAAGTTGATAACCGAGACGTGGTGGCAGCAGGCTGGTGGCAATACGTCCTCCGTCGGTGGGTGGGATAGGAATTAAATTAAACACCATTAAAATGGCGTTGATGATCATTCCAAACATACTCATAACAATAAGAGGTGAAGTCAGTATTGCCATACTGCTGGGTAACAGACTGGCAAGTTTGGCGATAAGTGCCCAGGTAATGGCCATGAGTAAATTTGCAAAGGGACCTGCTGCTGCGACGAGTGCCGTGTCTCGTCTGCGATTTCGTAAATTGTTAAAGTTAACAGGCACAGGTTTTGCCCAACCAAAAGCAAAACCTACGGTCAGGATTAAAACAAGTGGGACCAGAATGGTGCCAATAGGATCGATATGTTTAAGCGGGTTAAGTGTAAGACGCCCGCTCAGGTAGGCTGTGTCATCACCTAGTTTGAGAGCTACCCAACCGTGTGCAACTTCATGAACTATGATGGCGAGTAGAAGTGGAATAATTGCAATACCAATTAGTTGGACTGTTGAGAGTTCATTATCAAACATAATTTAAAGTATATCATGTAACAAAGAACTTTTAACTTGCGGCTGTATAGCTTAATCTGCTTTAGAAGATAACCAGATTGGAAAATAAGTAACACTAGAGTGGGTGATTCGTGAATGAACAAATAAAAAAAATAGTCGATAAAATCCATGAGCTGGAAGAAGAGCTACGTACTCTACTTTATGAACAGCAAACTCAGTTTTCCTATAAAATAGCCGGTAAGCGGGTTGAGTTTGAAAAAAGTATACGTGAAGCACATAAAAAATTAAAAACCAGTTGGTTTTACTGGTTTATTACCGTTAGTCCTAAACATTTACTTTCTGCTCCTTTTATTTATGGTTTACTTCTTCCTTTGTTAATTTTTGATGTTGGCGTCAGTGTTTATCAGTCAGTATGTTTTCGTTTGTATGGAATTTCCAGGGTAAAACGTTCGGATCATATTATTTTTGATCATCAGCACCTGGCTTACCTGAATATTTTTGAGAAATCTCATTGTCTCTACTGCAGTTATGCTATTGGTGTAATCAATTATGCGCGTGAAATCGCTTCACGTACTGAGCAGTACTGGTGTCCGATAAAACATGCTCATAAAATGGTAGATGTACATCACCGTTATACTGATTTTCTAGATTATGGCAATGCGGAAAATTACCAGAAGAATATGGCTTTTATCAGAAAAAAATTACAAAAAGAAAAATAGAAATTATATTTCTATTGTTGTTCAACCAGGGGGAAGATTTTCTCATTTTCATAGCTGATACGGTTTCTAATCAAGGTAAAAATTTCACTACTCTCATTACTTAGCATTTCATGTTCTGAACCAGATTCAGGCATTGAACACCAGTGTCGGACAAAACCGGAAAAACGATGTTTAATTTCTTTAGCGCTATCATGAAACGCTTTAGCAATATTACTGACTTTTTCATCTCCCGTGTGAAGTAAGGCGGCGTATATCGTGTTGTCTTCGAATACGAGATGTACCCATACCTTTTCCTTGAAACGATTCATTAATTCACAGACGAAAGGATTATTATGTAATGACTGTTGTTCCATTAATACAGATAGTACATCACATAGTTGAGAGATTTCCTGATTCTGTTTTTTTAGTTCATCGAGAGAATACATTTCGTACGCCTTTTAAGTCAGGTTAATGATAAGGAAAAAAGTCAGGCATTCTGGATGAGCTGGAACAGCTCATCTTTAATATGCAGGCGTTGTTTTTTCCTGCCTTCAAGATATTCATCAGATGTCGTTTCAACCCCGGTTTCAATACGGTGAACTTCATGATCAAGGTCATGATATTCTTCAAATAATTGTGCAAAATGGGGATCAGTCATTTTTAAGTTATGAATAGTTTCCCTGTGCTGGGGTAGCTCATGAATAAGATCATGTTTTTCATTTAACATGTAGTGTCTCCGCTTAAGGTTTAAGTTTTTTCTGCACAGCTTACACACAGTGTAGTAAAAGGAAGTAGCTCAAGCCGGGAAGCCGGGATTTCTTCGCCACAGATGCTGCAGGAAAAATACTCGTCTGAATCGATTCTTTTAAGGGCGCGGCTTACCATAAGCAGCTCCCGTTTAGAGGCATTACCCAGTGATTCAAGTACTTCATCATTTTCGCGCTCGGTTGCCTGCTCAGACCAGTTTGCTGACATGCCTTCATGTTTAATGTCTTTATCAATAGCAATTATTCGTTGTGTGAGTTCATCTCTCAGCGCGATTAGTTTTTGTTTAAAATGTTCCAGATTTTGCATATTTAAGCTGCCTGTCTAGTTTTATTCCTCTATATTAATAATAGTAGATATATTGATGGGGCGAGGTGATCTGCATCAATATAAATAAATCTTTCCTCTTTGCGGTGTACACTTTAATAATGAAAAAACTTGGCTTAATCGGTGATCCTCATGCTTATCCGGAACCCGTGGCGGAAGCGTTGTCAATTTTTAAGCAGTATCAGGTTGATGCTATTTGGTGTACGGGTGATATTGCGGGTTATGGAGAGGGACTTGAAGAAACAATTAACTTACTTCAGCAAAGTGATTGTCAGATAATTCTGGGTAACCATGAAATTAAATATATGAAGAAAAAATCTGAGGAAATTAATACAGCGGTTTATTCTTATTTGAACAGCCTGCCACGAGTGATACAACAAAATATTGAAGGCAAGAGGGTGTATATGGTGCATGCAAGTCCACCGGATTCCTTGATGGATGGCATACGTCTGCTGGATCAGCAGGGTAATATTATTGAATCTGAAAAACAGGACTGGCAGACACGCTTAAGTGATTTTGAGCATGAGGTGCTTATTGTCGGACATACTCACCAGGTTTTTGCTGAAATATTGGGTTCAACACTCGTCATTAATCCGGGTAGTAGCCAGTTTAACCACAGTTGTGCGATATTAAGTTTACCTGATTTAAATTTGCAGTGGTTTGCCTTGTCTGGCCAGTCGATTAAAAAAAGCTGGAACTGGGGAATGGAAGTTTCTTCGAGTTAAATAATGCAGGTATTAAAAGAAAAGTAGAGCATGTTGTCCTATTATTAATAGTAGATAACGAATGCAAATATTAATGATGAGTGATATATCATCTTTAGCTCAACATTCAAGTGAATGTCATTTGGATAGTGTAATTCCAGGGTATGTGGACTGTAGAGAGGTGCGTCATGACTGAAGAGAAAAACAAGAGTAATGAAGAACGGGTTCCATGTGAAGTTTGTATGAAGGAAATACCACGTTCAGAAGCAAAGGTTGAAGAAGCGAGTGACTATGTTGCTTATTTTTGTGGTCTGGAGTGTTTTGACAAGTGGCGCAAAGAAGCGCACAAAACTGAATAAGCTGCTTTTATTTTAGTGAGTCCGTTGAATGTTGTTTATAAAAATATCAGGTGAACGATGGTTGATCTTAAAGAGTTGTTAGATTTAAACGATTTTAAAAAACTGGATGATGCAGCAATGGTGGATATTGCTGAGCATGCTGAAATAAAAAATTATAATGAAAATAATCGATTGGTTGCAGAACAAATGACTGGTTATACGCTTTATATGTTAAAGGGGGAAATTGATTTACAGTCAACTGGCGGAATACAAACACTGATGTTTTCAGATGATGAACGTGCTCAATCTCCCCTCTTTTATTCTGATACCCCCGGTCATTACGGTCGTTGTCTAAGTAAGTGTAAAATATTACTTGTTGAAAGGACGATCATTGATAAATATGGTTTGAACCATGATCGTTTTAAAACAGATATAAACTATGCAGATTTTGAAACATTATTGGGCAACACGAGTCTTGCCTTGTTTGATGAAATTACCGAACTATTCAAAAGTAAGTCCATAACATTACCGAGTTTGCCGGAGATTGCCCTGTACATAAATGCTGCTCTTGAAAAAGATGATGTCAGTGCAAAAAAATTATCAAAAATAATTCAAATGGATCCAGTGATAGCGGCACGTGTGGTGCAGGTTGCGAATAGCCCTTTATATGGAGATACAGAAAATAATTCTATTCAGGATGCACTGGCAAGAATTGGTCTTGATGGTGTGCGTACGATTGTAATGGGAGTCGTTTTGCGTGATTTGTTCATGCCAAAGTCACAACCGGTTATAGATGCCATGACTCATTTTTATGAACATAGTATTCGTACAGGGGTAATTTGTTATGCGCTGGCAAAAAAATTAAAAGGATTTAATCGTGATCAGGCCTTTATGGCGGGAATCCTTCATGACATTGGTGTTGTACCTATTTTAGTTGTTGCAGATCGCCACCCACAGATTGCGGAAAAAGAAAATAATCTTACTGCCGTGTTAACTCACCTGAAAAGTTATATCGGAGGCATGGTTTTACAACAGTGGGGATTTGCCGATAAATTTACTGAAGTGGCAAAACATGCCTATGACTGGAACCGTAAAGTTGAACAAGTGGATTACTGTGACTTGGTACAAGTTGCATTAATGCATTCCCATTTACTCGGAGGTGAAAAAATTAAAGGCCCTGAATTATCTCAATTACCCGCCTTTAAACGACTGGGTTTTGATAAAGTGAATCCTGTAGATAATATGCAAACGCTAAAAGAACTCAGTTTACGAATTAAAGATATGATAAAAATGATTTGTAAATAATAAAAAGGGGTTAGCAATAACTCACTAACCCCTGTTTGTAACATTGTATTTAAATTACATTAATCAGGAAAACACACCCTGATGCTCAATGTTAAATGTTTTTAAAATAATATTAAAAGCTCTATTGCTAGCGGCTTGAACTACAGCATCAAAAATTTCTCTGTCTTGCCAGCCTTGCTTTTTAACATTATCCATATCAATTTGATTTACTTCGTTAGGGCTTTCGACTGATTTGATTGCCAGTAGGAGTAATGATTTTTCTTTTTCATTTAATGGTGCTGCTTCAGGTTTATTACGAGAAGCACGTACATCATCTAAATCCAGACCAAGATTACTGAGGAAACCTTCATTAAGTTCGATACAGTAATTACAGCCAGCATCCCATGAAACCTGGTAACGAATCATAGCGGTTAATGCCGGTGGAAGTTGCGTACCCCCCATATTGAAGTAACTGATATTGCCAACGAAAGTTTCAAGTAGCGGTGGGCTGATGCTGTAAAGACGAAGACCATCAGGGACAAAACCGAGGTGTTTTTCAATGTTTCCAAGAATGCCATTCACATGTTCTTCTTCACCAGAAGGGGTTTGAGGGAAAATAAGGGCTTGTTCCATGTTATTAGTTGCAGTGTTTTGCATTGTTAGTGCTCCATAGTATTATTTTTTAAGAAATAGATGACCGGTCGGTCAAGTTTGTTGCCGTTAAATATCATAGGTTCATCATTTGCTCCTTAATTGTTGGGTTAGAGTCGAATTTGCAGTGTTGCAGGTAAGAGTTGTTTAAGTAAATTTGGGTCGTTTTGTGTTTTTGCTAATAATATCGTGCCTTCAAAATAAGCGAGCATAGCTTGTGCAGTCAGTTCCACGTTACTGATCTCGTCTAATTCATTGTTATCAACCGCTTCCTGTAACGTTTTACATATCAGACCTTGCAAGTCCGTAAATGATTTTTCAAGTGTAGAGCGAATACTTTCGTTCTGAGTGGCCATTTCTGTTGCCAGATTGCCAATTGGGCAGCCATACACTCGTCCAGTTTCCTGATGAATCCTGGTTTGATATTCAATGACTAAATTTAAAAAACATTGTAAACGTTCAAGAGCAGGTAAAGTGGAGCTAAAGGCTTGGTCAATAATACTCTCTTTCATATCAGCATCATTCTTAGCAATAACCGCCAGTGTTAGTTCTTCCTTACTGGGGAAAAAGTGATAAAAGCTCCCTTTTTTAACTTTTGCTTTTTCACATATAGCAGCAACCCCAACATCTGAATAGCTACTGGCATGTATAAGTGCTTGAGCCGATTCAAGGATGCGTAGGTAGGTGTCAGGTTCACTTTTCATTTTGCGATTATAGTTGACCGTTCGGTAAAGTCAATATTTTTATGAATCCGGCATTCTATTAGTTGAACCCAGTATCAAATCGATAGATTTCGAGTTAAATAGCTTGCTTGCATGAGGCTCTGAAAAGGAAATATTTATGTATTACTTGAAACTCTGAAAAACAGAGTTATACTTACTTTGAAATTCAGAGTAAGTTGGCTTAATTGGCAAGGAGGAGACAATGACGAGTATTTCAGTTTCAACCAGTACACAACTGGATGCGATTTATTCCATGATGGATGATGGTCAGCATAGCGTCAAAATGGAGCGTCATTCATTGTTGATATGGGGGTTTACCGCTGCAGTATTAATATTGATAACGGATGTATTTTTTAATGTAGATACAATACCGGTTGGCTGGCAGCTCATTTTGTCACAGACTGTATTTATCTCTATTATTTTATTTCTTGCAGGTTTATGGGATTTTAAACTTACTCGCAAGGTCCGTAAGCAAAGAGATGAAAGCCTTTCATTTATTCAGTTGCAGTTAACAAAAGTCTGGTGGTTTTTTGTTGCTTTGATTGTTCTGCTTAATGTCGGTATGAATTTCTTTGGTGGCGGTTATATGTTTTATGGTCTGACCATTGCACTTATTGGTATGGCTTTTTATGTACAGGGTTTATTTTCAACTCAAATACTTAAATGGATAAGTATGATGTTGATTATTATCGGGCTTGCCAGTGTTGCACTGAATTTACATTTTTTAGTGACGAAATGGTTAGCCGCGGGTGTCTTTGGTTTAGGTTTTCCGTTATTAGCCTTGATTCTGGATAAACCATTAACTTATTCTACTTTATTAAAGCGACTGGCTTTATCTGCTGTATGGTTTGTGCTGGTTATTTTCCCTGCCGTGATCGCTTATCAGCAAAAATTAAACTTTAATGCAGATGGATTAATTATACGTAGTGTTGCTGAATACAAGGCTTTGACTAAAAAACAAGCTGCAGAAAAACAGATTATTCATTTAGCTGCAGGCACTGAAGTTCCATTAGCTATCAATATGCGTGGAGATATTTTTGAATCCGGTCAGACAGGTAGTACTACAGTAAAATTAAAAAAAGATTTTGATGTCGTTATAGAAGGTGGGAAAGCAAATGGTTACTTCAGAGTAACGGGGTCAGATTGGCGAAATCACAGAAGTGGTTTATTGTTAAGAGTATTCAAAATGGAACCAGCAATAGAGCAGAAAAAAGGTGCTACAGTAAATCTTAGCATTAAGATGTTATTAAATTAACCAGGTTATGTCAGATATAATCCCATCATTAGATGTTGTTTTACATCAACCATTACGTACACGTATTGTGGCTTATTTGGCCTCACGTGGAGAAGCGACTTTTACAGAATTAAAAAAAATATTAGAAGTTACTGATGGCAACCTTGAAGCTCATATTAAGAAATTGCGTGTTGCTGAATATGTTGTAACGCACAAGGAAAAAGGACAAGGACGTCCGCAAACATTTTATCGTTTAACGGTATCAGGGAAAAATGCCTTTAAACAATATGTCGTTCAATTGCAAAATTTACTAAATATATAGGAGGAATTATTATGAAAATAAGGAACGTTTTATTAATCACTTTAGCTATGGTTTTGTTTTCTGCTTGTGCATCTATGTATGTACCGGATAGTGATCTTATTAATAAGTTACAAATTGTTAAAATGGGAAATGAAAAGCCGGAAGGCCATGAATATATATTACACATACCCGCTGGTACAAAAATCCCTGTTAATTTTAGCGTTAACGGTAGTCTGATTTCTGCACCTATAGACAATAAATCTGTAACCCAAATTAATCAGGAGCTTTATATCTATAAATATTGGGCGAGTTTTGATGGTAAAAACTGGCAACCAACACAAGATGTAATAAAAATGCCTATTACTCTTGATGTTAATTCTGAGGGTGGTCAGATACACGTAAAGGTAGATCTTTTAACTAAGTAAATGTTATTTGTTTACTACTTGATGTGAGAAATCAGTTCTAAGCTGAGCCTTAAAAACCAAATATCGATAGACTTGCCAGTTAAAGGTGAGTGGCGATATTTGAGGCCAGCTGGTCACCATCCTTAGAATAAGATAATGTTTTTAAATATATGTTTGGCAAACGATTAAGATTTTCTTTCACGCGACTCGCAACATAATCCCTCTAAATAAACCTGATATGTTTTCTGTCCAACTTTAATATAAATATTTAAGTTGGACAGAAAATGGTCGATAGATGTATGAAAAGTATATGAAACAATACTTATACTAAAGTTGGATTAAGGAAGTCAGGAACTTGAAACACACTCTCAAATCAAGCCGAATTATCATTATTAATTCAATTTTAATGTTGTTTTTAATAGCGATTCTTTTTGCCCAGAATATTTATTTTTTGGAAAAAAATAATTCAATGCTTTCGAATATTAATGAGAGCTACGATCGTAAGCTGGATGTAGTAATGCTTATGTCAAAAGTTGTTCGGGAGCGCTCGCTTAATATGCTAACAATGTATCTTTCTAATGATGCCTGGGAAAAAGACAAAATTTTTACTGATTTCCATAAACTCAAATTGGAGTTTTTAAATTTGAATAAGGAATTGAAAAAACTTGGTCTTGCAGGTAATGAAAAAATTCTTTTTGATAAAATAATGATTAGCATTAACAAAACTGAATTAATCCAGGTTGACATTGTTGAACGGATACAGTCGGGAGGGGACAAAAATGTTCATTTCGATATCTCGAAGTATGACCTGCCGTTAGAAAGTGAAATACTAAATATTTTTAATTTGTTAGTTGAAATAATGAGAAATAATGCTGATACAGCACGTGAAGAGGCTAAAAAACAATATCGTGGCATTATAAATTTTGTTGCGGTAATTGCAGTGTTGATTTTTATAGTGGTGATTTTTTTAATGAAAAAATCACTTTTACAAATGGAAAAAATTGAGTCAGGTTTGATTAATGAAGCGGAAGCGTTGAGCTGGGATGCAACACATGATGCTTTAACTAATGTATACAATCGTAGGTGGTTGCAACATAAATTTGAGTTACTTAGTGAACAAAGTACTGGATTAACTAAACATTCATTATTGTATATCGATTTGGATGAATTTAAACCTGTTAATGATTCTTATGGACACGTGGCAGGGGATAATTTTCTCTGTGGAATTACGCGCGAGTTGGAGCAATGTATTCGTCAGAATGATACCTTAGCCAGAATGGGGGGAGACGAGTTTGCAATTTTACTTGAAAATTGTGATGTAGAAAAAGCACGGAGTATCGCAGCATGTTTGATTTTAAGGGTGAATAATTTTTCCTTAAGCTTAGATGGAAATAAAGTTTCTATAACGGGTTGTAGCATTGGTATTAATGAATTTCTTGGGAAAAATTCTGCGTTTGATGAAAAAGTTAAACAAGCAGATTCAGCCTGTTATGAGGCTAAAAATAGTGGCAAGAATCGGGTTTATGTTTTTAACCCGGGTATCTGAGATTTGAGCAAAACAGGATCTTCTTTCTATATTCTTAAAAATAACCATTAAAAATGTAAGGTGTTTCGTCTAAGCGTTGAGTTATATCATTTATTTTTGAAATTAAGCATAAAACTACCCCTAAAACCTCCAATGTTCTGCACATTTTCCTCCCCTTTAGAGTATAATTCGCGGCTATTTTTTGGTGAATTTTTATTCATCATCCGAATTTTGGTCGTGAAACGCTCAATATCGCCTGATATCGCATGGTTTTACGTCCACATTAGATTTTTTAACGTTTTTAATAATATTAGAGTAACGAGACGATGACTGATTTAAGTAAGTATAGAAATATTGGTATTTTCGCGCACGTGGATGCGGGTAAAACCACGACCACAGAACGTATTTTGAAATTGACAGGTACCATCCATAAAACGGGTGAAGTACATGATGGCGAAGCAACTACCGATTTCATGGAGCAGGAAGCTGAGCGTGGTATTACCATTCAGTCAGCGGCAATTTCATGTGAGTGGGACGATCACCGCATGAACATCATCGACACACCGGGACACGTGGATTTCACAATCGAAGTTTATCGTTCTCTTAAAGTACTCGATGGCGGTATCGGTGTATTCTGTGCTTCTGGTGGTGTAGAACCTCAGTCAGAAACAAACTGGCGTTATGCGAATGAATCAGGTGTTGCTCGTGTTATTTTTGTTAACAAGCTTGATCGTATGGGTGGTGATTTTTACCGCGTAGTTAAGCAAGTTGAAGACGTTCTTGGTGCAAACCCGTTAGTAATGGTTCTTCCTATCGGTATCGAAGATGATTTCACTGGTGTTGTTGATCTTCTGACTCGTAAAGCATGGGTTTGGGATGACTCGGGTCTGCCAGAAAACTACAAAATTGAAGACGTACCTGCAGACATGGCAGATGCTGTTGCAGAATGGCGTGAAAAAATGATCGAAACTGCGCTTGAGCAAGACGATGATTTAATGGAAAAATATCTTGAAGGTGAAGAACCTTCAGAAGAAGATATTAAGCGTTGTATCCGTAAAGGAACGATTGCATTAGATTTCTTTCCAACATTCTGTGGTTCAGCATTTAAGAACAAAGGTATTCAAAATGTATTGAATGCGGTTGTTGATTATTTACCTGATCCAACTGAAGTTATTCCTCAGCCAATTACGGATGATGAAGGTGAAGAAACGGGTGAAGTAGCAACCGTTGATCCAAAAGAACCGTTCCGCGCATTGGCATTCAAAATTATGGATGACCGTTATGGTGCTCTAACCTTTATTCGAGTCTATTCAGGGCAGATTAAAAAGGGCGATAATGTTCTAAATACCTTCACTGGTAAAACAGAACGTATCGGCCGTATTGTAGAAATGAAAGCGGATGATCGTGTTGAGCTTGATGGTGCAACTGCCGGTGATATCGTTGCTTTCGTTGGTATGAAGAACGTTCAAACAGGTCATACTTTATGTGATCCGAAGCATCCAGGCACATTAGAGCCTATGGTGTTCCCTGATCCCGTTATCTCGATTGCTGTTTCGCCAAAAGATAAGGCTGCGGCAGAAAAAATGGGTATCGCGATTGGTAAAATGGTTAAAGAAGATCCTTCTTTTCGTGTTGAAACGGATGAAGATTCCGGTGAAACCATTCTTAAAGGTATGGGCGAACTTCACTTAGATATCAAAATCGATATCATGAAGCGTACACATGGTGTTGAAGTAACAGTAGGTGCACCACAAGTCGCTTACCGTGAAACGATTACACAGACAATTGAAGACTCTTACACGCATAAGAAACAATCTGGTGGTTCAGGTCAGTTTGGTAAAATTGATTATATTATTGAGCCAGGTGAACCAGGTACAGGTTATGTGTTTGAGTCAAAAGTAACAGGCGGTAACGTACCACGTGAATTCTGGCCTGCAATTGAAAAGGGTTTTGAAATGATGAGTTCAAAGGGTGTTCTTGCGGGCTTCCCTTGTTTAGATTTTAAAGT
>VAPK010249162.1_pt1 | contig 12215 bp, 8 predicted proteins | sample 3395031 | NCBI WGS metagenome assembly VAPK01 (sample SAMN08290443, study PRJNA428436) | hydrothermal vent metagenome | isolation source: Deep-sea hydrothermal vent chimney 1 | place: Pacific Ocean: Juan De Fuca Ridge | reverse complement strand
GTTTGAACAGATGAAAAAGACAATAAAACACTTAAAATAGTCAAAATCAGTATAACTATTAGAAAGAAACGAAATGTTATTTTTTTAACTCTATTGATAATCTTTAAATTTCTAAATTTGCAGTTCTAAAAGTACAATTTTTGTGCCTAAATTGAAACGATGTCTAAAAAAAAGATATTTATCTTAGCAATTGAATCATCATGTGATGACACCGGAGCTGCAATATTACAAAATGATACTGTTTTATCCAATGTGATTGCCAATCAAAAAGTGCATGCTGTTTATGGTGGAGTTGTTCCTGAATTAGCATCAAGGGCACATCAGCAAAATATTGTTCCTGTGGTTCAACAGGCATTAGAACAAGCGGGTATTTCAAAGAACGATATAGATGCAATTGGATTTACACAGGGTCCCGGATTAATGGGGTCTCTTTTGGTTGGTGCTTCTTTTGCCAAATCCCTTTCAATTGCTCTTGCTATTCCGCTAATATCAGTAAATCATATGCAGGCTCATGTTTTGGCACATTTTATTCGAGACAAAGGTCAGAATATTCCCGATTTTCCATTTTTATGTTTAACTATTAGCGGTGGTCATACCCAAATTCTAAAAGTATCGAGTACAAACAAATTTGAAGTTTTAGGAGAAACAATTGACGATGCTGTTGGGGAGGCTTTTGATAAAACTGCCAAATTATTGGGATTACCTTATCCTGGTGGACCAATGATAGATAAATATGCTTCACTTGGTGATAAATATGCTTTTCAATTTACCGAACCTAAAACACCAAACAAATTGGATTTTAGTTTTAGTGGTTTAAAAACAGCCATTTTGTATTTTTTACAGAGAGAACAGAAAAAAAATAAAAACTTTATTGAACAAAATTTAAATGACATCTGTGCCTCAATTCAATACACGATAGTGAATATTTTGATGAAAAAATTAAAATTGGCTAGCGAGCTTACAGGAATCAAAGAAATAGCCATAGCCGGAGGAGTTTCTGCCAACACAGAAATTAGAACAACTTTAAAAAAATGTGAGGAAACGATGGGATGGAAAACCTATATTCCGAAATTCGAATATACTACAGATAATGCAGCCATGATAGGAATTGTTGGGTATTTTAAATACTTGACTAATGATTTTAATGAAGATAATTTTTTAGCCAGCTCAAGGTTAAAAATAAATGATTAATAAAATCTTAAACTTTTAATAATTGAGGGTGATTTGCAATTAATTCAATCTTTTTAATAATTACCGTTACCTGATTCATTTGTTCTTCTATACTACTAAAGAATATACTTACATCCTTATCTCTCCAGCTATCGGAAATCACCCTTGCTCCCAAACTAATTCGCAACACAGCACTTTGTTTATCGGACTTATATAAAACTTGAACAGCCTGACCGATATGGCATTTTTGAGAAGCTATTCTCAAGGTTTCAATTGCTTTATTTTGAAAGTGTTCCGAAAGGTCTGAATTTAACAACACATACAATTTTTTTACATTTTCTACATCTAAAACAGTATGTTCTTTTTTGATAAAAAACGGAAAGATGGTTCTGATTTTTTTTAATCCAATCTCTTCTGTGTTTACCGAATGAATTTGAAACTCTTCATCAAACAATTGTTCTAAGAAAGGGGCTTCTTTTATCGATTCTTCCACATAGTTACAGAACATTTCTATACCTAAATTACGGTATAAAGGCGGTGTCTTGAAATATCTTTTCATTTCAGCTATAGCAGCATTCCATCTCATATAAGAACCGTAATTGAAACCGTTGGATAAATTTTGTGAGCAATTCCATGATTTGGGCCAATCGGAGTGATTGTAATAATTGGATAAGCCCTTGGGTAAATCGTTTTCTTTCAATTCTTTTACCTCACCTACTTCTGCAGGAATTAGTAGGGCTCCCGAATAAGGAGGTCCTGTATAGTATTTACTACCGGTAATTGTTACAATATAACCTTTGTTTAGGTATTCATTTATATCTTTTGAATCTAAACGCATTTGTGATCCATCAACTATTATTTGTAATGAAAGATTTTTAAAAATATTTATTTTCTCTATACAATCACTACTGGGTGCTTGGTATCCTAATTTAGATTGATCCATTATGTGTAATACCAAATGTTTGCCCAAATCATTTACCTTGCTAATAGCCAAAAATACCTCATCATCCAATTGCACAGATGTTTTTAAGATTCCATTTTTATCTCTAAAAGGTATTTTAATCAATTCAACCTCTCTAAATCCTTCGATCTTTTCGCCCTTACTAATTGGTAGTCCAAGTGCAGTTGTATTTTCAAAATGGCAACCCTTTAATGCTGCTGGTACACCGCTTCCTGTTTCATCCGAGCCAACCAAAATATGTGCAATTTCTTTTTTACTAATTATTTGTGTGATTGCTGCAATTTGCAAGGCAGAATCTGTGCCAGAAGGTGAATAAATAATTTGACAATCTCTATTCATTTTCAAAACCTCCTGCAGATCGGTCTTTAACAATTCTGAAAAATTAGAAGCTGCTTTTTCTTTTCCTTTTAACAAGCTTTTGTTAATTAAGATCGCTCTGGCTTTCTCTGTTTTATTAAAAGCATAATTGGAAATACTTGTTGCAGTTGAAGAGGCAAATGTGAAAGCTTCCGGTCTTGGAAACGGTCTGCATCCGTATTTATTTAGAAGTTCTTCTTCATCAACATTCAATCTTAGATCACCTCCAGACATCAATAAAACTTCTGTAGGTTTTGCAAGACATGCAACAATAGGAATCCATGATTCTTCCAATTCAACTTTATCAGATGGCATACCGTGAAATTTTTGCAACTTTTTTTTGAATTCAACTTTTAAACTCAACAGATCAAATTCATTGCCATCTTGTTTTTTTATTAGATCTGTCAAAATATAAGTCTCGTCGTTTAACTGATCTTTATCCTGTTTAGGAAGTAGATCAAAGAACATACCTGTTACTCTTAATGCTGCAAGGTCATATAATAAGGTAGCCGTTTTATCTTGATTCAATGCCTTATACCAAATTTGCCATTCAATACCATATCTAAGATAAATTAATGCAAGTATCGGGTTTTTTAAATAAGTAGATCCAAGGATAATAGATTCACCCGGAATGATTTTGAATAAATTGGGCTCCTTTTTGGAAGAAGTAATACTGATCTCATCAATTTTGGGAATAATACCAAATCTTGCAAGAATTCGAACAAGATAATTTACATTTTCTTTTTTCGATAAATTCTTCTTTTTTAACTGACTTGCAATTAGAATATTTGTAGTCATATATTCAAAAGTGTTTGATATTTTAAATTACCAAGTATTTTACTTTTCGTATTTATACTATTTGTCAAAATACAGATTTTAAAAATTATTAATACAAATCGCTATTCTTGAGTTAATGCAAATACCTTTTGAAAATTCTTTTTAAACCATGGAAGAAGCAATACGTTTGTAAATTCCTTTTTCCAATTTTTCTCTTATTTTTGAAAATGCAATAATAGTTTTATCTACATCATCTAAGTTATGAGCAGCTGTAGGAATAAGTCTTAATAAGATCATTCCTTTAGGAATTACCGGATATACGACAATAGAGCAAAATATTCTATGGTTCTCACGTAAATCATGAACCATTGCCATGGCTTCAGGAATATCGCCTTCTAAAAATACCGGAGTCACGCAAGTATTTGTTTTTCCAATATTAAATCCTTTTTCATTTAAACCATTTTGCAATGCATTTACGTTTTCCCATAATTTCTCACGAAGTTCAGGCATGGTTCTTATCATATCTAAACGTTTTAATGCTCCCTTAACCATTGCCATTGGCAATGATTTTGCAAACATTTGTGATCGCATATTATATTGTAAATACTTAATTACATCTACATTTCCAGCAAAAAAGGCACCAATACCAGCCATTGATTTAGCAAATGTTGCAAAGTACACATCAATTTCATCTTGAATGCCTTGCTCTTCTCCTGCTCCAGCACCTGTTTTACCTAGCGTACCAAAACCATGAGCGTCATCTACCAATAATCTAAAATTATACTTTTCTTTAAAAGAAATTATTTCCTTTAATTTACCTTGCTCACCTCTCATTCCGAAAACACCTTCACTTATCACAAGAATACCTCCATTATTTTCATCAGCCATTCTTGTTGCTCTTTGCAGGTTTTTTTCAAAACTCTCCATATCATTATGCCTGAAAGTAAAACGCTTGCCTTGATGTAACCTCGCTCCATCAATAATGCAGGCATGCGAATCCATATCATAAACCACAACATCATTTTTAGTAACTAAGGCATCAATGGCAGAAACCATTCCTTGGTATCCAAAATTTACTAAATATGCCGCTTCTTTATTAACGAATTCGGCACATTCTTTTTCTAATTGTTCGTGAAAACTTGTATGACCACTCATCATTCTTGCCCCCATTGGATAAGCCATACCATGTTCTTTTGCCGCATCAGCATCAGCTTTTTTCACATCCGGATGATTTGCCAAACCCAAATAATCATTTATACTCCATGTTATCACTTCCTTGCCATTAAACATCATTCGATTAGAAATTGGCCCTTCTAACTTTGGAAATACATAATATCCTTCAGCTTGCTTTGCCCACTTTCCCAGAGGTCCTTTATCTTGTATAATCCTTTCAAATAAATCTTTCATCTAAATGTAATTTTTCAAGAAAAATAGTTAATCTTTCTCAAATCTAAATTTTTTGCTAAAATATAACTTTTTATGATGCCATTCAAAAACTTAAACATTGTTTTTCATTCAATACCTATCTACAACCTTGTTATCAACATATTATTCAATAATTCCTTCCAAATCTAAAATAAAAGAATAATCTCTGGCAATTTCTTTTAAGGCATCAAATCTTCCCGAGGCACCACCGTGCCCTGATTCCATATCTGTATAAAGTAACAATAAATTATTATCTGTTTTTAATTCTCTTAACTTGGCAACCCATTTTGCCGGTTCAAAATATTGCACTTGAGAATCATGTAAACCTGAGGTTACCAGCATATTTGGATAACTTTTTTTAACCACCTGATCATAAGGTGAATAAGACAGCATGTACTCGTAAGAAATTTTATTTTTTGGGTTTCCCCATTCGTCAAACTCACCTGTAGTTAAAGGAATGCTTTCATCTAACATGGTAGTAACAACATCAACAAATGGTACGGCAGCCAGAACGCCATTATACAGTTCGGGATTCATATTAACAATTGCACCCATTAATAATCCACCTGCCGAGCCTCCCTCTGCATAAAGGTGATTGGCAGATGTATATTTTTTATCTATCAAATACTTCGATGCATCGACAAAATCGTTAAAAGTATTTTTTTTATTGAACATTTTTCCATCTTCATACCATCCTCTTCCCAAATACTCACCCCCTCTAACATGAGCCACTGCAAAAACAAACCCTCTATCTAATAAACTCAATCTAACCGTACTAAATCTGTCTCTTACAATGCTACCGTAGGAACCATAAGCGTAAAGTAACAAGGGTGTATTTTCGTTTAATTTGGTTTCTTTTTTATAGACCATTGATATAGCCACCTTTTTTCCATCTCTGGTATTCGCCCAAATTCGTTCACTCTTATAATTGTTTTTATCAAATTTTCCTCCCAGAACTTCTTGTTCTTTCTTTACCTCTTTTTTCTCGGTATCCATATCGAAATCAATAACCGAATTAGGGGTTGTCAAAGAATTATAACTATATCTTAATGTTTTAGTATCAAACTCTGGATTATTGTATACCGATGCCGTATAAGTTTCTTCCTCAAATGGCAGGTAATATTCATTAGACCCATCCCATCTTTGGATTTTAATTTTATTCAGTCCGTTGTTTCTTTCTTCTAAAACCAAATAATCTTTAAAAATGGTTATATCTTCCAACAAAGTATCATCTCTATGCTTAATAACATCTACCCAGTTTTCCTTTTCGGTCTTATTCACCGGAGTTTTCATTAATTTAAAATTCTTTGCCTTATCTTTATTAGTTAAAACATAAAAGTGATCCTCAAAATGCGAGATACTGTATTCCAATTCTCTTTCTCTTATTTGAAATACCTTAAATTCATCGTTAGGCTTATCGGCATCAATAAATCTATATTCTGTTGATAAGGTGCTATAAGAACCTATAATAATATATTTCTTTGAAGTTGTTTTATAAACAAAAGTGCCAAAAGTATCGTCTTTTTCTTCGAAAACTATCACGTCTTTAGAAGGGTCTGTACCCAAAACATGTCTGTATATCTTATCACTTCTTAAAGTAGTTGGATCTTTTTTAGTATAAAAAATTGTTTTATTATCATTTGCCCATGCTGTACCCGAAGTTGTATTATTGATTACTTCAGGGTAAATCTTACCGGTTTTTAAGTTTTTAAATTGCAAATTGTACTGTCTTCTGCTAATTGTATCAACACCAAATGAAGCCAAATTGTTATTTCTACTAACATTTAATCCGGTAAGAGCGTAATAATCATGTCCTTCCGCAAGCTTATTCACATCAAAAATAACCTCTTCTTCCCCTTCTAAACTACCTTTTTTACGGGTATAGATTGGGTATTGTTTACCGGTTTCATATTTGGTAATATAATAATACCCATTCTTTTTATAAGGAACCGATTCATCGTCTTCTTTGATTCTACTTTTCATTTCTTCAAAAAGATCCTCCTGAAAATTCTTTGTATGACTAGTTAAACTATTATAATACTCATTTTCAGCATTTAAATAGTCAATTACTTTAGGGTTTTCTCTTTCGTTTAACCAATAGTAATTATCGATTCTTGTATCGTTATGTATTTCTAATTCTTTTGGTATTTTTTCGGCATGTGGAGTCTTAATTTCCTTTTTCGACATATTATCTGGTATGATTAAATTTTCTTTTTTTTCTTGACAGGAATTGACAAAAGTAAGTGTAATTATTATTGTAATGAAATTTAATTTCTTCATTTTTTAAGATTTAATTTACCCGATTTATTATTTTTGCAGCACACTTTTATTGGATTACAAATTACACAATATAAATTATATAAGAAATTATGTTTGGAGATATGCAAGATATGATGGCTAAATTGAAAGAAGCACAAGCCAAAATAGAAGAGACAAAAGTTAGATTAAATACAATAATGGTCGATGGTGAATCTGGAAACGGATCTGTCGTTGCCACCGTAACTGCCAATCGTGAAGTTAAAAATATCGCTATTGCGGATGAACTTTTAAATGACAAAGAAGCTTTAGAAGATTATTTGATTCTTGCTTTGAATAAAGCTTTGCAAAATGCAAATTCTATTCATGAAGCAGAAATGGCTGCTGCTGCTAAAGGTGGTTTACCAGATATTCCAGGAATGGATATGTTTAAATAATTGGCTTTTAGTCATTGGCTTTTGGCAATGCTTGTGGTTGTTGGCTGGCTTAATTTTAAGTCTTAAATTTAATTAAAATTTCTAAAACCTCCTACACTTAAAGCTGTATTACTCATCCTGTAATTTGGGTTTCCAAGCCCAATTTGTATATCGTGCATTACACTTATCAAAAGTCTGGTATTGTTATTGTTATTCGTTAAAATACCCAAAGCATTATGCATACTAAAATCAAATAATTGGTCTTTTTCTGTAGTGCCAAAAATACCAAAACCAATTTGATGAAAAAGAGAAAAATTATCGACGTCAATCTGATTGAACCATCCTATACTTGTACTTCTAAACTGTGCAAATTTGAAGATAATATGTTTGTCATAATTTTTATTGGGAAGTATAAAATCTTCGCTTAATTGCCTCCTCTGCTTTTCAAATGAAGCACCTTCCAATAAATTAAATTGTAGTCCACCATGATAATCACTTTTGTTTATTAAATATATACCCATAGATAGATTCAATCCGAAGCTCCATCCTGTTGATTTAGCAAAGTCTTTAAACGAAATATTATGCCTACCTCCAAAGGCACTAATACTAATAAAAGCAGCTGGTTTGTTTAAAGTTGACTGACTATAGCTGTAAAAATAAAAAAAGATAAAAAATAGAATACAAAATTTTAAGGATGCACCTTGTTTCAAAATAAATTAATTTGAAGAATGCTTAAAGATAATAAAATTACTTTTAATTTTATTTGATGGATAAAACTATCTGATTAATCTTCGTTTTCTGTAAAACATAAAGCAGTCAAAAGAGAAGTTAGAATTTTACTTTTTGACTTTTAAAGTAATCATGAATGTATAAATAAAATATTGAGCCAATACATAAGAAACCATGATTGCTAGGGGATAAAATGATTGTGGTACATGAAATTTATGCAAGGCAATTAAACTATCAGAGACTATAAATAATATTGCTCCAAACATTAAAATAAGAGCAGATCTCGTTCTTTTAGTAACATAATTTAGAGTAGATATATATCCAAAAATTGAAATCGAAATACCATAGATCAATACCGGATAAAACAATTCACCCAAGTTAGGTTTCAATAAGCTCAGTAAATAAACTACATAATTCGCAAATAGAAAAGCGTATAAAAATTTGTGAAAATAGGAAGGTTTATCCATTTGTCTAAAAATGATAAAAATATACAGAAGTTGTGTAATCAAAAACGATGCAATTCCAAATAAAAACATGTTGTTTTTATCCAATAAAAATACATCTCCTAATAATGAAAATACCAGCGCTAAGAGGTACCAGTTGTTCTTCTTTTTAACTGAAAAATAATACAATACAATTAAAGTGATAATAATTAGAGGTTTAAATATTAATTGGAGAATTGAATTTTGAAGTACAACGCCTACTATATCTACAGTAGATACTGAGAAAAAAAAGAGAATTAATAATTTACGAAGTGTTTCTTTTTTCATTTTTTAATTTCATAATTAGGTAGAATACAGGCTTTACTCTTTTTCAATAGCATAGGTTCTATTCCTACTATTAGAGATTTTTTCATCACTTTTGAATCGCTTTTATGACATTCTAAACAGGCGCCAACTAAAAGAATTTGCTTTTGTTCTTGAACAGAAAATGGTCTGAAATCTGTTCTTGTCGAAACTATTTTTGAATTGTTTTCTTCTAAGAATGGTATCCATGCATCTTCCGGTAAATTATCATTAGTATTAAGAGCGTATTCCGGAAAGAATTCCCATTCACCAAAAGCTTTTGAAGTTGTATAAGTTAATTTTCCTTTACCATATCCTATGGCTGCCGGATTGGAATGACAAGATTGACAATCACGAACTTCTTTAGCTATTGTATGAGGAGAATTTGGAGCGTACAGTCTATGAAATGAATTTTCTTTTTTAGAGTCACCATAGCTTTTGTGATCAATGGTTAAGATCATTCCTGGAATTGCCGGTTCTATTTTTCTACCGCCTTCATTCAATCTAACACCCATTGCTGGTTTATCGGCTAAAAATTCATAAACGTGCTCTACCCAACTCCCTTCTACATATTTTTTGTCTAATAGGTCAAAACCCTGTTTATTATTTTTATCAAAACTGTTATGACACCCTATACATCTGGGTGCCCATTGTGCATGGCAGCTTGAACAACTCACGTTTTTATGTGAAGAATCCCGAGAGCAAATATCACTTTGTTTTTTTATAGGATGCAATTTTCCATCTTTTTTACCAATTAAAAATACGTCATCATTTTCATCTACGAAAGTGTTTACCAAAGGATGATTATCTTTTGCAACTTTCAGCATTTTTTTATCCATATGCTCATATTTTCTATGCATAAAAACTAAGGAAGACTCAATATCTAAATCACTATAACTTACAGTATTGGGTTTATTTTCAAAATGACAATCAGCACAATTGAGACTTACTGCATTTTCTTCGTGCAAATAATCTTTCCCATCACCCATTACTTCATGCGAACTATGACAATCTATACAGAGTAAGCCCTTACTATGGTGCACATCATCTCCTTTATATTTATACACCCTCTCATCATCCATTACTTTATAATTATTATTACCCGAAACATCTTCTTTATTCAAAAGAGTTTCATACCAGCCTTCATAATTGGTTGATATTCTGCTTGAACGGCTATGACAGCCAAAACAATGTTCATTACTCATAAAAATATCTGTAGAGGGATGTACCTTTGGCAATTCCATTTTGCCTGATTTCATATATATATCAAGATCTTTTGATGCTTGATCTGAGTAATTTAAATGACATGCATTACAGCCTCCTCCTCTACTTAATTGTGTAATTTTTCCAAACTCTATTTTCTCAGCCCCTAAATGGCAGTTGACACAAAGATCTCTCAAATGTTTATCAGCTGCAGAATATTGAATATCTCTTATATCATAGTGATAATCAGGTGAATTTGCCTCTCCAAAAATAAACTTATCCACTGCGACCAGACCGCTGTTGGTTGTCATTAAAGAATGTTCAATTTTATGTAATTCATCTTTATGACATTTCCCACAAGTTTTATTTGCATCCGATAAATTACCGGGAATAATGACCATATTCTTATGTGCCTCCTTCTTGTCCTTACTGCCCGGTTGCCCTAAATGGCAACTCGTACACCCTATCAATTCAGGATTGTGGTATTCAGAAAATCCTGTGTTTTGACTGTGACAATTTAAACAAGATTCTTTTTTGGCATGTAGAGAAATATACTTATTACTTGTAATTTCTTTTTCTGCAGAAAAGCCAATAAATTTTATTAGTAAAAAACCGATAATCATGAATACAATTACGTAAAGCGGTAAAAATTCTTTTTTAAAGATCTTTTTGTAAAACCCCATACCATATATTTAGTACAAAAATACGATTAATTATTTTACATTTTAAGCCTAATTATTGTTGTAAAAGGTTAAAAAAACTAAAATTATTTAAAATGTGACACAAGTAACATTTCCATATGATATAAATCATTTTAATATGTTCTATCATGGGCTAATTTTGTACAGAATAAAGTTGTTAGGCAAGCAACACTTAATTTATTAACTTAGCTAACAAAATCAAAAATCTTAAATCTAAAGCTTATGAATAATTCAAGGAGGTCATTTATTAAAATCTCTGCACTAGGCGCTAGTGGAATTGCGCTTTCTACAACAGCTTTTGGTTCTTTAACGAGTACAGCTTTGCTAGAGAATAATTTACTGGCAAAAAGTGCAGTGAACCTAAAAAGAACACCTACCTATTGTGAGGTCTGTTTTTGGAAATGTGCAGCTTGGGCCTATACAGATGAGAATAATAATATTCAGAAATTAATAGGAAATGACATTGATCCGCATTGTTATGGACGTCTTTGCCCGAGAGGAACTGGTGGTGTTGGTATGTACTCAGATACAGATCGATTAAAAACTCCCTTGATCAGAACTAAAATTGATGGTAAAGATACTTTTAGAGAAGCCAGCTGGGAAGAAGCATTAAGCCTGGTTGCCTCTAAAATGAAAGGAATAAAAGAAAAGTATGGAGCCGAAAGTATGGCTTTGCTAAAACACGGTTCTCCTGGAAGTCACCTTGAACACTTGTTTAAAGCTTATGGATCTGATACAATTGCCGAACCGGCTTATGCACAATGCAGAGGGCCTAGAGAAACTGGGTTTGGATTAACTTTTGGATCATGGATAGGTTCACCAGAGCCTACCGATATTCGAGACACAAAATGCCTGGTTTTAATTGGTTCCCATATTGGTGAAAATATGCATAATTCACAAGTTCAGGAAATGTCGGATGCCATAGACAACGGCGCAACTATAATTACTGTTGATCCAAGATTATCTACAGCCGCAAGCAAATCACAACACTGGTTGGCCATTAAACCTTCTACTGATATCGCTTTGTTATTATCATGGATGCATGTTTTAATATATGAAGACATTTACAATAAAGAATATGTGGAACAATACGGATTAGGTTTTGACGAATTAAAAGAGCACGTTAAAAATTTCACTCCAGAATGGGCTTATTCGATTACAACCATCAAACCCAAAGATATACGAAAAACCGCAAGAGCCATGGCAGCAGCGGCTCCTTCTACAATTGTTCACCCTGGCAGACACGTAACCTGGTATGGTGATGATTCTCAACGAGAAAGAGCTATCGCTATACTAAATGGTTTACTAGGTTCATGGGGAAACCGTGGCGGATTCTATTTTAAAGAAAAGATAAAAGTTCCCAAATTTCCTCACCCTCCATATCCAGAACCAAAATGGGGATGGGAACAAATTGGTGAGAAATATCCGTTTGCAG
>VAPK010358822.1_pt1 | contig 12216 bp, 10 predicted proteins | sample 3395031 | NCBI WGS metagenome assembly VAPK01 (sample SAMN08290443, study PRJNA428436) | hydrothermal vent metagenome | isolation source: Deep-sea hydrothermal vent chimney 1 | place: Pacific Ocean: Juan De Fuca Ridge | reverse complement strand
TCCGCCTGAGGCGGACAAGGGATTAATTCCCCGCCCCTTGGGGCGATTAATAATCTCCTTTTGATACCCCGCTGCTCTGCGGCGGGGGTAGTTCATTTTTTCCTTTAAAGACGAAGAATATCATGAGGGGATACAAAGTGGAGAAAAAGAAATTATTGCCATGTACAATGCCTTGTATTTAAAGCAGGGAAAATGAATAGACCTCTTGATCTTTCCGGCCAATGGCAGTTCAAATAAACTATGGTTTAAAAGGTAAATAATGTTAAAATAACATATTACTCGTGTTTAAAGGGTTCCCTGTTAACAAAATGAGTGATGCTCTTTCGTATATTTGCCATGTTATTTATCTAGGTCAGATTCCTGAAAGAACAGGATGTTAAAACCTCCTGCCGCAAAGGAATAAAATTAAAAGAATTAATTATGAACGAGCAGATTAAAACAAACTTTGACGAAAGAGCTGCCAACTGGGAAAAACCTCGGCAGATAAACCTGGCCAATGGCGTGGCAGATACGATGATACGCGAACTGAAACTTACAGATGATATGAATGTAATGGACTACGGATGCGGCTCTGGCCTTGTTACCTTGCGGTTGCAACCAATGATCAAAAGCATCGTAGGTGTGGACAGTTCAAAAGGAATGCTGGATGTATTTCAGGATAAGATAAATAATTCGGGATTTAATAATGTGAGCTGTCAGCTGGCTGATCTTGAAGACGATGGCAGGGTGGAAGGCAAATTCAATCTGATCGTAAGCAGCATGGCTTTTCATCATGTAAATAAAATACCGCTGTTGCTGGAGCGCCTTCATGACCTTTTACTTCAAGGTGGGAGCATTGGAATTGCCGACCTTGATAAGGAAGACGGAACCTTTCACAGCGATAATTCAGGCGTAGTTCATTTTGGCTTTGAGCGAAATTACTTAAAAACCCTGTTTGAACAAGCCGGTTTCCGCGACATCAAAGACGTAACTGCTACCAAAGTGGTGAAAGAAGTTAAAGGTAAAGGCATCTGTGAATTTCCCGTTTTCCTGATGACAGGTAGAAAATAGGGGAAATTCGACATCTTACAATGGCATGTGCGCCATCATTTAAGGCAAAACAAGTTCGTTTCACGTTATCAATGACAACTATTTGTAAAAATCTGATATTCTGGATTTTTGAACACCCATTAACGATTTGGAAACATCAAAAATCGTTAATGGATATTCAACATTTTTTTTAGTTGTCATATCACTATGCGTGCACCTTTTTCCGAGGTGTTGGGTCTTAGAAAGTTGTGAATCTCCTAATGTGCTTTTCAGCTTTCGGCATTACCGGCAATAAAAAGAGCCGCCGCTCCCAAGGCGAGGTCCTTCAGCAACATAATCATGGAAAGTTGAGCTCCTTTGCACCGTGCATCATTCCGGGCAGGTGGATGGTCAAGACAAAAATCAACATCAGAATGGACAGGAGAATCATTGACAGCCTGACCTTTTTGTTGATGAACAGGCTGATGGCCGCCAAAACAAATCCTAATCCCACCAAATAAATGAAGAAAGTGTGAAAAGGCAAAAATGAAGGAACCATGCTTGCCATTTTACTTCCATACATGAAATGATTGAAGCCGAATACTAAAAATGGCACACCAAAAATGATGCGGCCGATTTGCGATAATAATTTGTTGTTCATAAAACCCTCTCCGTTTGGGTAGAGAGGGGCTCTTATAAATAGGGCTGGCAAAGTTTAAAGTCCAGCCCGTCAGAGGATTGGCTTTTGGAGCAATGACGCGGGAGTCTTTTTTGTTGAAATATAAAGACCATTTCCAGTTGCTGCTGTTTTTCCGGTTCATTTCACTGAAATTCCGTTCAGATGTTGTTTTCATATTTAAAATTTAGACGGATGTTATTTACAAATTTAAGCATATTCGATAAAAAAATTCATTCGTGTTTTTTTATTCATGGCTAACAATAATAACAACTGCGGATTTTAGGAAAATAATGAGACTGTTTAAGAAATCCAGGGCAACTTGTATCTCTTTTATCCGTAAAATAAAAGGAGATATCGGTCAGTAGGGCCTAAAACTTACGTATCTTTGCACGCAAGATTTAAAAAGGCCGGTTCCTATGGCCTTGAAGGGAAAAAGGTTTTATATGACAAACAACCATACATTTCATATTCCCGTTATGGGAATAGGATATACCATTGACACTCCGTTAAAAGTTTCTCAGCTTGGTATCGATTCAGTAATTTCACTCGTTGATGACATCCTTCTTGAGAAGTTAAGAAAGATGTACAGTGAGAAATTTGAACTCCCTTTTCAGGAGATTACCGAAAAAATTGAAGATTTCAGGGCCAAGAGGATTACTTCGTATCTGAATTTGATGAATCAGCTGGCTGAAAAGAAGTTTGAAGAATTCAAAAATTCTGCTATTGAAAAAAGAAACGGGATCAAGGAATATTTCAATTTGCTTCCCGACAAATCGACCTTAAAACAGGAGTTTAACAATCTGCTTGAAAAGCATTTCAATCTAAACGAAATCAAATCCTGGATCAATGAAAACTTATCCCGTGGCAGCATTGATGTGAACATCATGACTAAAGTGGATAAGGACAACTACCGAAACGGTGAGAAACTTCCTGTGGAATTCAATGATGCGCATGCTGCATTGAGGGGTTATGCCAACAGTGATTTAAAATCTTCCATCATTCTTTCAGCAGGAATGAATCCCAGGTTGTATAGTTATATTGAGCAGTTCGAAGACTTTTATCCCGATGTTCAAGGGGAAATTAGAAAGAAAATTGTGTTGAAAGTTAGTGATTTCAGATCGGCACTGATCCAGGGTAAGTTTTTTGCAAAAAAGGGATTATGGGTATCCGAATATCGTATTGAATCGGGACTAAATTGCGGCGGCCATGCTTTTGCCACCGAGGGCTATCTGATGGGACCGATTTTGCAGGAGTTTAAAAACAACCGCGAAGAGTTGATCTCGTCGGTTCATGAAATCCTGATTAAAGCGCTGGCACAAAAGAACCGACGGATTCCCGAAAAGGTTCTGCCGCTGAAAATTACTGCTCAGGGCGGTGTGGGAACGGCTGAAGAGCATCAGTTTCTGATGGATGAATACCGCGTTGATTCAGTGGGTTGGGGTACTCCTTTCCTTTTGGTTTCGGAAGCGACTTCAGTCGATGATGAAACGGTTAACAAACTGATGGATGCCAGGGAAGATGATTTGTATTTAAGTGATATTTCTCCTTTGGGTGTTCCGTTCAATAATATGAGAGGAAATACCAAAGATTTTGAAAAGGAATCTTTGATCGGGATCGGAAAGCCCGGAAGCTCCTGCCCGAAAAAGTACGTTTGTTTAAATAATGAGTTTACCGGAAAAGGCCTTTGTACGGCTTCGAGGAGCTATCAGTATTTAAAGCTGAAAGAACTGGATAAAGTAGAGGGTATATCCACTTCGGAATATCAAAAAAGACATGATTCGATCGTTGAGAAATCATGTATTTGTGTGGGATTAGGGACTTCCGCTTTACTGGCCCACGATCTTGATACAAGTGATGAAGGAACCGGCGTTTCAGTTTGTCCGGGGCCCGGAATGGCTTATTTTTCAAAAAAAATGACTTTAAAAGAGATGGTGGATCACATTTATGGCAGGACCAACGTCATTACCCGGACCGACCGCCCCAATATGTTTGTGAAAGAGCTGAAGCTTTATATCGATTATCTGAAAAATAAGATTGAGCAAGCCAAAGAACCTGTTTCAGGAAAGCAGGAAAAATCTTTACAGAGTTTTGTCAATAACCTCAAAGATGGAATAAATTACTATCATAATTTATTCGAAGGCTTGAAAGATAAGTTTGCAGAGACAAAATCGATCATTCTGAATGATTTGAGCAACAGTAAGACAATTCTTACTCAGCTGAATACTGAAATTGAAGAAATGGCCAATCCGGTACCTGCCGGACATCATGTTGAAGCATGAAGGAGGGCTATCATTAAAAATGTCAAAAGAAGCCGGGCATCCTGATATTTTGTTTGTGAAAGATGGGAAAAGAAGAAGATGAATTTTGTGGTTAACCTATATCAGGGACGGACATTAAGATGTTGGCCTCCTTCTGAAATCTCAAATCGTTAATCGATGTTCGATATTCACCACTTCATTCAATAACAGCGTCTTACCACTTCCTGACTATTGTCTTACTATCGTCTGACAACCGTATCAAATCTCAAATCATTAGTGGGTATATGGAATCCTACAGAATTTATAAAAAAAGAAAGAGCCTCCCATGGGACTCGAACCCACGACCTGCTCATTACGAGTGAGCTGCTCTACCAGCTGAGCTAAGGAGGCTTTTATTTTCCTGCGTTTTCATTAATCAGGAAACAAAAATAGCGGTGCAAAGATAACAGAAACTAAAAATACAACATCCCCGTTATGAAAATTTCTGTTTTTGCTCTGCAAAATCTATTTTAGGAAAATGAATTCTCTATAATAGTTTCAATTATTTACGTGGATTTATTTCCCAAAAATGAAATAAATGAGTCCTTTTTTACGCTGTTTCGGGAGATTCATTTTTACATAAAGATGTTATTTTTTTTCAAAAAATATTCTTTATTTGACATTTCTTTGAAGGAATAAGAGAACTTAGAAATGAGTTTTTTATGGGGATTTAATATAAAAGTTATCAATCTATTCTATTAAAGTACAATTAATTAAAGACATATTAAAGAATTATCATGTTTAAAATATTTTAACAATTGCGTGTTTGTGGATTTTATTATCTTGCGGAAAAATTTTTACCTAATCTTTAAAACTGCTAAAAGTATGAAGTTAATTGTAAAATCACTCCTCTTTGCGGGACTACTGTTTTTCGGGTTGAATGTTTCTGCTCAGTCTGTTTCTGATGCCGGTAATTTATACAATCAGGCAAATCAACAGTTTAAAAACAAAGCCTTTGGCCCGGCCGTAAAGTTATACGAGCAAGCACTACAAACCTGTAAGATGGTCGGACCTGACGCCATGGAGCTCCAGACTCAGGTAGAAAGTCAACTTGCACAAGCTTATTTTTGGAACGGAATTTCATTTTACCAAAAAAAGCAATTCGATAACGCTATTACACAATTACAGAAATCAAGTAAGATGGCGGTAAAAGTTAACAATACTAAATTCAAAGGATTGGCGACTACTTACACAGCACGTGTTTACGCATCAAAAGGAAATACATTCCTGATGCAGAAGAAATATGCTGATGCAGGTGCACAATATGATGCTGCTTTAAAAGTAGATCCTAATAGCATTAATGCTTATTTCGGTAAGAGCCTTATGGCCAAAGAACAGAAAAACCTGGATAAAATGGCAACTCTTGTTAAAAAAGTTGGTACACTGATTCATACAAATTCCAAAGGATCACAGATTTATGGGCAGGCCAGGCGAATGGCTTTTGGTGCTTTTTTAAATACTGGTGCAGTGGAAATTCAGAAAGAGAATTATAAGGGTGCGTTGACAGATTTCTCCAAAGCCAAGGAATTTTATGCAGGTAGTGCCACGTTATATTATTATATCGCTGTTGCCAATGTAAAACTCAAAAAGTGGGATGCTGCCATCGCCAACGGACGAAAAGCCCTGACCATGGAAAGAAATTCAAAATCAGACATTCATTTTACGCTCGGACAGGCTTATCAGGGTAAGGGGCTTAAAACCAACGCCTGTAACGAATTTAAAAATGTAAAGAGTGGCCCTAACGTGGCTGCTGCAAAATATCAAATGAAAAACGTTCTGAAGTGTAAATAGATTTCGGAAAGTAATAGATTAAAAACGGGAAGAAATTAATTTCTTCCCGTTTTTTTATGTGCCCGCTTATTTCTAAATGTGACTCTATTCTAAATGGGTTTGAATGGTGAGTTTTTTTAATCCGCCTGAGGCGGACAAGGGATTAATTCCCCGCCCCTTGGGACGATTAATAATCTCCTTTTGATACCCCGCTACTCTGCGGCGGGGGTAGTTCATTTTTTGGACGGATTAAATAGGCCGTTTTCAAATACTAATAACCATTGTTAGATATTGAAACAATGGTTATATTTGCTACAACAACAATTTCTAACTAAAAATTTCAATAATGATTAAAAGAACTTTTTTTCTCCTTGCAGGATTTCTATTTTTTCTTTTTTCTGCCCAGGCACAAAATTTATCCGACACATTAAAACCCGACCCGTCGGTTAAAATTGGAAAGCTGGCCAATGGCCTGACTTATTATATCAAACAAAACAAAAAACCAAAAGACCGTGTTTCATTGCGTCTGGTTGTAAATGCAGGCTCTATTTGTGAAACCAAAATCCAGCAGGGACTGGCACACCTTACGGAGCATATGTGCTTTAACGGAACGAAGCATTTTAAAAAACAGGCTTTGGTAGATTTTATTGAGGCCTCCGGCGTAAAGTTCGGAGCTGATTTAAATGCGAGTACATCGTTTGATGAAACCATTTACAAACTACAGATGCCAACTGACAGGGTTGGCTTACTCGACAGCGCCATGCTGGTACTGGAAGACTGGGCTCATAATGTTCGTCTTGAAGGTAGCGAAATAGATAAAGAACGCGGCGTAGTAAAAGAAGAGTGGAGATTGGGACTGGGTGCCCAGGATCGCATGCGGAAGAAGTTTTTGCCCATTATTTTGAAGGGTTCCCGCTATGCCGAAAGAATTCCTATCGGTAAAATAGGAATTATTGATACTGCACATTATGAGACCCTTAGAAATTTCTATCATACCTGGTACAGGCCAGATTTAATGGCTGTTGTCGTTGTGGGAGACATCAATATTGATCAAATGCAAAAACTCATAGAAAAGCATTTTGGAAATATTCCTGATCCGCAGCATGAACAAAAAAGAATTATCTACGGTGTTCCCGAAAATAAAAAACCTTTGATTGCTATTGAAGCAGATTCAGAAGCAACCAGCAGCCAGGTGGTTATTTTCTATAAACACCCCAGAGTGGCGAATCCAACCGTGAAGGGTTTCCGCAATGATCTTAGGGATCGGCTTTATAACTCTATGATGAGTTCACGTCTGAATGAAATTGCTCAAAAACCTACGGCTCCTTTTATTTATGCGGGAGCAGGCTATGGATCTTTTATTGGCCGGACCACTAACGCTTACACAGTTTTTGCCATTGCAAAAGATAATAAAATTCTACACTCTATGAAAGTACTTCTGGACGAAGACGCAAGAGTGAAAGATTTTGGATTTACGGCCACAGAGTTGGAAAGACAAAAGAAAAATTTGCTACGGCAGTATGAACAGATAGATGCTGACAAGAACAAACAAAGGTCAGGCCTGTTTGTTCAGGAGTTTATTAATAATTTCCTGAATCATGAGCCCATCCCAAGCATTGACGAACAGTACAACCTGGCAAAAAAACTGATCCCCACCATCACGTTGCAGGAAGAAAATAAACTTTCTCATGAATGGGTAACTGATTCAAACATGGTGGTTCTCGCTTTGCAACCTCAGAAGAAAGGAGTTAAAATTCCTACGGATCGGGAAGTAATGGAAGTTATTGACAGTTCTAAAACTGTAGTTCTAAAACCCTATATTGACAAGGTTACCAATGCCCCCTTGATTGCTCATACGATCACTCCCGGAAAAATTGTAAAGGCCGAAAAAGTTGGGAATGATTATGAAAAGTGGGTACTTAGCAATGGTATTGAAGTATTTGTAAAACCCACACAATTTAAGAATGATGAGATTCTTTACAAAGCATACAGCCTCGGTGGAAGCTCGCTTTTCCCGGATGATCAGATCCTTATTTCCCGTGTTTTAGGAAACGTGGTAAAAGAAAGCGGCCTGGGAAAATTCAGCAATGTGGGACTGGATAAAAAACTCAGTGGCAAAGTTGTCAGTCTTAGCCCATACCTGCATGCCCTAACCCAGGGTTTTAATGGTAGTGTGAGCCCGAAGGACCTGGAAACTTTGCTCAAGCTGCAATACTTGTATTTTACCCAGCCCCGGAAAGACCGTTCCATCTTTGAGAAAGTAATTGATGATCAGAAAAATTCGGTAAAGCACCTGGGCGACAGTCCTAAGATGGTGTTTTATGATTCTTTGTATCAGGTTTCCACGCTGCATTCTCCCCGTGTTATCATTATTCCGACGGTTGCGCAAATAAATAACATCTGGCAATCGCAAGTTTACAGAACCTATAAAGATCAGTTCCAGAATCCGGCAGGATTTAAGGTCTTTTTTGTTGGTAATGTTGATACAACGAAACTGAAACCACTTGTGGAAAAATACCTTGCCAGTCTGCCTGTAAATGAATCTCCTTTAAATTGGAAAGATGTTACATTGGGTTTCCCAAAAGGAAAAACAGATGTGGTTGTGCATAAAGGTTCGGCTCCACAAAGTACGGTAGTGCTTATGATGAAAGGCAAATACAAATTTAATTTTGAAAATAATTTGTTGATGAATGCTTTGGTTCAATGCCTGAATATTGAGTTGCGGGAGAAAGTCCGTGAAGAAGAGAGTGGAACTTATGGGATTTATATTTCACAATCTACCGAACTCTATCCTGAACAAAAATACTCACTGAACCTGGGCTTTGGATGTGCTCCCAAAAATGTGGACCATCTTGTGAATTCCGTTTTCCAGGTATTTGAAAAGTTCCGCAAGGATGGCCCGGATGCATTTACAATGAAGAAAGTGAAAGAAACTTTTATCAGGAGCCGTCAAAGTAGCGCCAGAGAGAATTCATTCTGGATCAATAAAATTGTTAACACGCAATTTGAAGGAACCAAAATCAGGTCGCAGAGCGAATATGATGAAGCCGTCAATAGCATTACAGCTGCAAAGGTGAAAAGAGCAGCTAAAAAGTACCTGACCATGGACCATTACGTTCTGGGTGTTTTGAAACCGGAAAAGTAAAACCATTTTTTCACAAACGATTGAGAAGAGTGTTTCCTGTTTAATTGCATGATCCCGGGTTGGTTTCGCCCCATAGCTTTGTCAGGTCCGTATGTATGATTTTGTTTTTATGTAGCTTTGCCCACCTGTTGTGTTGTGAAAGAATTTGTTTGTTGCAGGGATTTGAAAACGGGAGCTAAAATTATATTGAATGGTTTTCTCCCGGTGGGTTTTAAGCGATACATTAAAGGAAAATAAAATTAAAAATTAAATCAATGAAACGTTTATTGATAGCTACAGGTGGTGGAGATTGCCCGGGATTAAATGCTGTTATTCGTGCCATAGTTCACAGGGCTTCACAAGAGCCCGACTGGGAAGTGCTGGGAAGCATCCAGGCATTTAACGGTGTCCTTTGGGAACCGACCGAAATAGTTCGATTAGATATTGAAAAAGTTAAAGGAATTCATTTTCAGGGTGGTACAATTATTGAGACTACGAATAAAGGTGGCCCGTATGCCTGGCCTATCAAAGACAAAGATGGAAACTGGACTTATGTAGATCGTTCCGATGAAATGATCCGTAAGTTGCAGGTAATGCAGATAGATGCTGTTATCAGTATAGGAGGAGATGGTTCTCAGCAAATTTCCGAAAAACTTTACCGTAAGGGTCTCAATATTATAGGTGTCCCAAAGACCATCGATAACGATCTTTCTTCTACCGATTCTACTTTCGGATTCCAAACTGCCAACGAAATTGCCACGGAAGCTGTGGATAAATTGGTAACTACTGCTGCCAGTCACAACCGGGTTTTTGTTCTGGAAGTCATGGGTCGTGAAGCCGGTTGGATAGCCATGAACGCTGCCGTTGCCGGTGGTGCCGATGTCTGTCTGATCCCAGAAATGCCTTACGATATCAATATTGTAAAAGAAGCACTTGAAAAACGTTTTGTCCACGACCGCGGATTCGCCGTTGTTATTGTATCAGAAGGAGCAAAACCCAAAGGTGGTTCTATGGCGGTTCTGGAAAATGACGAAGTAGGATATGCTAATCCCAAACTTGGCGGTGTTGCGCGAAAGCTAATCAACCAGCTCAAGGAGGCAGGCTTTAAACACGATATGCGTGAAACCGTTTTGGGTCACCTGCAAAGGGGTGGCGTTCCTATCGCATACGACCGTGTGCTTTCTGCCCAATTTGGCGTTAAAGCATTCGAAATGGTTTTAGCAGGCGACTTCGGCAAGATGGTTGCTTATCGTCATCCCAAATTTGTTTCGGTACCTCTTAAAGATGCAATAGCCAAACCCAATTTAGTTACGCCTAGTAATGCTTTGGTTAAGACGTTAAAAGGATTGGGCGTTTCCATGGGAGTATAGGCTCTTCAATCTCACATTAACAACTTTTGCTCATCGTTAATGAAGCTCCGGAATTTTTCGGAGCTTTTTTATTTACTGTATAAGAGGTTCTTATTAACAGAAAGTATGATTCATTATCCATTATATTTGCTGCCTTTATGATGAATCAGAACAAAACCATAAATCAAAAGTCTCTTTCCTGGATCATCCTCGCCAGCTTGGTGCTGGTGTGGGGAAGCTCTTTCATTTTGATGAAAAAAGGGCTAATCTACTTTTCAGGCGAGGAAGTCGGACTGATTCGTATCAGCATTGCTTTTTTGATTCTGTCGCCTTTTGCGATAAAAAGACTGAAAACAATTGAAAAAAAATATTTCATTTTACTGACCATTTCTGGAACTATCGGAAGCCTGTTTCCCGCTTTGCTGTTTGCCATCTCGGAAACAGGCATTGACAGTGCCCTGGCCGGGACCTTAAATTCGCTGACGCCTTTGTTTGCTCTCCTAATAGGACTTGCTTTCTTTAAGCATAAAACAAAGTGGTTCAATGTGATGGGTGTCTTTATTGGGCTGTTGGGGGCAATAGGATTGATCCTTGCCAACAGTGATGGAAAAATTCAGGTGGATGTTTTTTATGCTTCTTTGGTGGTTATTGCCACCATCCTTTACGGGATCAATGTGAATTTTGTAAAGCATTATTTTAAGGGAATCAATGCGTTGGACATTACCGTTATGTCTTTCTTCTTTATCGGCATCCCAACCATCATTTATACCCTGTTATTTACACCTGTTATCCATAAATTGATAACACGTCCGGAAGCTTGGCACGGTATCGGTTATATTGCCATTTTGGCGATTGCCGGAACAGGTTTGGCCCTGATCGCTTTCAATCATTTAATCAAACTAACCACTCCGGTTTTTGCATCTTCGGTTACTTATCTAATTCCTGTAGTTGCTATTCTATGGGGTGTTTTGGACGGTGAGCAACTTTCACCGGATTTCTTTCTCTGGTTTCTTGTAATTCTTACAGGAGTCTTCCTTGTTAATGCTAAAGCTTTCATTAATATAAATTTAGCATCAAGGATTATATTTCGGAAAAATAAATAACAATAAATTTGTTAATAACAATTTTTTAGTATTTTTGCACTCCAAAATTGACAGTATTATAAAGATAAACAGGATGTACGCAATAGTTGATATAGCCGGACAACAGTTCAAAGTAGAGCAAGGTCAGGAGATTTTTGTTCACAGGCTTAGTGAAGATGAAGGCTCAAGTGTGAAATTTGACCGGGTTTTATTGATTGATCAGGATGGAAAGGTAAACGTAGGAACCCCGGTTGTTAAAGGGGCCAATGTTGACGTTAAGGTTTTGGAGCATGTTCGCGCAGACAAAGTGAAAGTCTTCAAGAAAAAAAGAAGAAAAGGCTATCAGAAAGAAAGCGGTCATCGTCAGGATCTGAGTAAAGTACTTATTGAGAAAATTACTTTTTAACGCAAAAAAATTTTAGAAAATGGCTCACAAAAAAGGAATGGGGAGTTCCCATAACGGACGCGAATCAGAAAGTAAAAGACTGGGTGTAAAAATCTACGGCGGACAAGCCGCTAAAGCAGGAAACATCCTAATCAGACAGAGAGGTACAGTTCATCATCCGGGTTTAAACGTGGGTATGGGTAAGGATCATACATTGTTTGCCCTTGTTGATGGAGTTGTGGAATTCAGAAAAAGAAAAAACAACCGTTCATACGTAAGCGTTATCGCTCCCGATGTAGAGAAATAGGCACAATACTTCTCATATATATTTTAGATCCGGCGCAGTTTTGTACCGGATTTTTTTTGCCTTTTTGAATCGCTCAATAGTAAAACATGTTCATTTAAGCAGGATTTGAATTTTGTACACATGTTTTTAATCCGCCTGAGGCGGACAAGGGATTAATTCCCCGCCCCTTGGGGCGATTAATAATCTCCTTTTGATACCCTGCTGCTCTGCGGCGG
>VAPK010029274.1_pt1 | contig 12216 bp, 6 predicted proteins | sample 3395031 | NCBI WGS metagenome assembly VAPK01 (sample SAMN08290443, study PRJNA428436) | hydrothermal vent metagenome | isolation source: Deep-sea hydrothermal vent chimney 1 | place: Pacific Ocean: Juan De Fuca Ridge | reverse complement strand
TCATGGGTTGGGTCGACATTGCACATGCGCTCGACCGCCAACAAGGCGGACCGGGCTTTCAGAACGTCAGACCGATCAACAAACAGGGTGGTCAAGATGGTCTGCAACTCCACCAGTCCGGAACGCCCGACAAGTTCGTCAGACAGCTCGGCACTGGACTCGGCAACCTTGCGTCGCAAGAGAGCCATCGAGAGCCGAACACCAAACAGGCCAAACCTGGCCAGCAGTTGCTCACGTTCCAGCGAGGTCAATGGGGTTTCCGGCTTGGCCTCAACAAATCGGTCAGCCGACAAGAGGTAGGGATCAAGTTCTGCGGCCGGAAAGTCAGCCAACTGCTTGAGTGAGTTGTACTCCCACTGGGTCAGGGTCTCGGCCGTTTCGGCCAATAACCCGGCAACCGGAACAACGACCTGGATGAGGCGACGCAAACGTCCGTCCTGGCCATAACGCTTCGCAATCCTTCGAGCTGAGGCCATCGAGTCAAGTCGACCAGCGCCGATCTCGTCGGCTCGAGAAAGAACGGCCACCGCGTTCACCGGGTTGGGTGAGGCAACCGAATCATCGTGAAAGGCTTCCAGCAGCCGGAGATCCGAAGCGTGAATGTGCTTCATCAGATACAGCACTGCGTCGGCTGGCGTTTCGTTGTCTTCAGGGTCCAGGAACTCAAACGCCCGTGTGGAAACGCTCTCGGTCAGAGAATCAATACCCGGCGTGTCGACCAGGGTGAGCTGACGTAAACCACTGGAGGGCCAGGTCACCTCCAAACGCTCAATAGAACTGGCGTCGCGACCATCAAGATCGATCTCGATTGCTCCCTCGTCACGATGGAAGCGTGCTTGCACCGCGGGACTGCCATCACGGGGATGGACCATGACCTGATAGGTGTGACCATCCTTGTACCAGGTAACCACCTTGGTGCACTCGCCAGTATCGGTCGGGGCTAGCCGCTCCCCTACCAGGGCATTGAGCAGGGTGGACTTTCCCGCCTTGACCTTGCCAGCGATCGCCACCCGCAAGGGACCGTCCAACCGCTCCAATGAACCACGCAAAGCCTCAGCATCATCAGCGCTCGTGAAGACGCTCTGGGCATCAACAACAAGATTCCTGGCTTGTTCTACCAACTCATTCATCAGGCAGTGGCTCCAGCAGGTGTTGCCGCAATCGCTTCGGTCTTGGCTCGCATTCCTTGGATCCGGCTGAGTTCGGCTCGGATGTCTTTCACTCGCCGAGCTCGCTCACCCTCACCAACCTTGACTGCTTGGGCTGCAGCCTGGAGCGCAGTCGTGGTCGAGACATGCATTTCCTCGGCCCTCGTGCTGTAGTGATCACGCAGTTGCCGCTGCACCCGACGAAGGGTGTCGCGGCTGTCCTTGGACACCTGGAAACTCACCTCGTCGCAATAGCGTCGGAGCGAATTCTTTGCTTGAGCCCGGCGTTGATTTGCCTGTCTGGCCTTCTCGTCCTTCAGGCTCTTGCGCCCCATCATCAGGCCAATACCAATGGGGATGGCGCCGAGGGACAGGCCGACCATGGATCCAAGCATGCCAAACATGAGGATGCCCGAATACGAACCGCGCAGCACTGTCATGCCTTGCGCCCCCTTGCTGGTTCCTTCCATCTCCATCGTCGGGTCAACCGAGACCCTGGCCAGTACACCGGTCGGATTGTGGATATCGAGGTCATCCATCAGCTGGTCGCCGTCGGCCTCGAAGTGGTTGCCGACCTCGAGGCCAAGATGGGCAGCGCGCTCGGTCAAGAAGCGATAGTTGGTAACCACTTCGTTGGAAACACGATTGACCAGCCAGGGTTCGAACTCAGACCAAGTGTCCAACGGGTCACTGTTGGCAATGGCGGCATCGGCTTCTTGAGTAATCAAGCGCATTCGTTGCCGGAAGTCGAAATCGACATCGCTTGTCAGGTCACCAACCCCATCATTGAGGGTGGTACTCCACTTGGCTGCCTGGCCCTTGAGCCGCTCCGCTCGAGACTTAGCAGCAGTCAGCCTCTCCATCAGCTGGGCCGCTTGTTCAGGATCGGTCAAAGCACTCAACTCGGCCTCAAACTGGCTTCCGAGCTGGTCACACACCGACAAGAGGTCCTGACGACAACGCATACGTTCCCGCGCCGCCTGTTCGGCCACGATCTGGTTGGTCAAGAATTTGACCAGATTAGGGAAACCAGAATCCTTGTTCAGGTCACGGTCGTTGCGTCGGACAGCTTCAGCTCGCAGGGTGGAAGACACCGGCATGATTGGCATCTTGATGCCGGCTCGGGCCAGGTGACCCTGATTGATTTCCAACACTCTGCGCCAGGCCGGATAGAAGTCGACCTTCGTCATGATGCAGACCACATGAGGGCAAAGATCCCTGGCCTGGGTCAAGAAGTCCATCTCGGCCCGTGTGAACTCCTGTGAAGCATCGCTGACAAAAAGGGCGGCGTCGGCCACAGAGAGAGCACCGAGCGCGGCGGTGGCGTGGGCTGAGCCCAGGCCGCCGACACCGGGGGTGTCGACCAGGACCAGACCGTTCTGAAGCAGCTTGCGCGGCAGCTTGATCTCCACGCCCTTGACCGCGACGTTCGGATCGGCCATACCAAGTTCGGTCGCATACGCGGGAACCTGTTCGAAGGAAATGCTCCGTCGATCGGGTTCGGCATCCGGCTTCTCCAGCGGGGTTACCAGAGCGATCGCTGCCTTTTCTTCCCCATAAGACAAGACCGTTGGCACCGCGGTTGCGATGTCATCATCGACTGGGCAAATCTTGGCGTTCACCAACGCATTGATTAGTGAACTCTTTCCCTGCTTAAACTCGCCAATGACAACAACTTGGACGTTGGGGTCACCAAGCTTGTTGAGATTGATTTCGAGGCGTTCGGCTAGGTCCGGCCGTCCATAGGCACCTGCTGCTTGGATGCCGAGCTGTAGAGCCGACCGAACGTCGGCGTGTGAATCTGGTTGTGAAGACATGTTCCCTCTCACGAACTGTTTGCCGGCGAGATCTTTCATTCTAGAAATCGATCTGTGGCCAGTCCAAACCACAATAGTGCCCCGGGGTTAACCGGGGCACTACCGAGTGGCGTATTGCCGTCAAGAACTGAGTGAAATGCTAGTCCTCGACAATTTCTGAGTCATCAATGGCGATGTCATCGCCCGCCTCGTTGAAGGAATCACTGGCATTGTCGGCGCTGTTGTCGTTGAAGGAGTCCTCAACGGTCACCTCGGCGTCGACATTGACCTCATAAGTGGTGTTGTCGGAGTCTTCGACGTTGAAGCTGTCATTGGTGCTGTTGTCTTCAACGTCGACGGTGACGTCGTCGTCGCTGTTGTAGCTGTCATTGGTGCTGTTGTCGATGTCGGTGTCATTGTCCTGGACCGTTCCGTCGCCAAAGGCAAGGTTTGAATCCTCGATGTCGGCACCTGAGGCATCGACAACGTCACCGGAGCCGAAGTTGGCGTTGGTGTCATCGGATCCTTGGACCGTCTGGTTCCCGTCACCAACAACCGCATCTCCACCATAGGTGTCGACTTGGGTGTTTCCGTCACCAACCTGGTTGCCGGCGCCCCGAACTTGAGTAACCGTGTTGTCGTCACCAGAGATAACGTTCCCGGCGGAATCAACCTGGGTATTTCCGTCACCAAGGATGGTGTCATCAACACTGCCACCAGCAATGATCCCAGAGTTCTCGCCGGTGTTGACAACACCATTGTTGTCTTCACCGATCTGGACTGCACCGTCGCCGGTGTTCTGCTGACTGTTCTCGACGTCGCCGCCAGTAGCAATCGCACCGTCGCCGGTGGCGATTCCTTCGGCATCTTCGCCAGCAGCGACCGCACCGTCACCAGTGGCATTCACATTGGTGGTCTCATTGTGAATGTCAACTTCAACATCGCCATCAACATCGCCATCAATCTCAACATCAATGTTGGTGCTGTTGTCGATATTGGTTTGCTCCAGGTTGTTGATGATGGTCTCGTCGCCTTCGTACACAACCGTCACATACTCATTGATGGTTTGCTGCACCGTCTCATAGGTGACGGGTGTCGGGGCTGAAGCAGCACTGGATGAGCTACTGGAGCTGGAGGACGAGCTTGAGCTGCTCGAAGATGAAGAGGAGCTGCTGGAGGACGAGCCGCCAGAGGAGCTGCCACCGTTGCTCGGGGCCGACGAGCCGGGGCCAGAGGCAGATACTTCAGCAGGATCGACAGCCACGAGGATTTCGGTTGTTTCCGGAGCGAGTGTCAGTTCTGAGCTGACAACGGCGACGGTCTCGGAGAGATCGACTCCGCTGAAGTCACAGCTGGCGAGGCCGGTTGCGGCAAGGTAGCCGTCGGGATCAGCAGCATAGGCCGCTGCTTCAGCCGGATCTCCAAGGATCTTGGCTAGTACTGCTTCGAGAAGTTCGTTAACATCCATTTCGTTTCCCTCCGATGGGACTTGGTTTGTGTGTGGGGTTCTGTTTGACAAATTGAACACTACATGGCTTGCTCAAATGGTGTATCGGTGACTCCCCTAGTCCCCATGACGGACACTAGGGGTAGCGGATAAACCCCTCTCCGCGACCCTCCGCTGCGTCACGCAACGTCTGTGTCAATACACGCATCGGACCTCAAGGTCACTTCCTTGAGGTCCGAGCACTAACTATTCAGTTATTTGGCGCTTGTTCTGCCTAGTCTTCAACGATTTCTGAGTCATCAATGGCGATGTCATCGCCAGCCTCGTTGAAGGAATCATTGGCATTGTCGGCGCTGTTGTCGTTGAAGGAGTCCTCAACGGTCACCTCGGCGTCGACATTGACCTCATAAGTGGCGTTGTTGGAGTCTTCGACGTTGAAGCTGTCATTGGTGCTGTTGTCTTCAACGTCGACGGTGACGTCGTCGTCTGAGTTGAAGCTGTCATTGGTGCTGTTGTCGATGTCAGTGTCATTGTCCTGGACCGTTCCGTTGCCGAAAGCGATGTTGGATTCATCGATGTAGGCATCTTCCAGGTCAACAACGTCGCCGGAACCGAAGTTCACGTTGGCGTCATCGGATCCTTGGACCGTCTGGTTCCCGTCACCAACAACCGCATCTCCACCATAGGTGTCGACTTGGGTGTTTCCGTCACCAACCTGGTTCCCGTAGCCATCAACCTGAGTCACGGTGTTGCCGTCACCAGAAATGACGTTCTCGGCCGAGTCGACCTGGGTGTTGCCATCACCGATGATGGCGTCATCAACACTGCCATCAGCAATGATCCCGGTATTGGTTCCGGTGTTGACAACACCATTGTTGTCTTCACCGATCTGGACTGCACCGTCGCCGGTGTTCTGCTGGCTGTCATAGACGTCGCCGCCAGTAGCAATCGCACCGTCGCCGGTGGCGATTCCTTCGGCATCTTCGCCAGCAGCAACCGCACCGTCACCGGTAGCGTTCACATTGGTGGACTCATTGTGAATGTCAACTTCAACGTCGCCATCAACATCGCCATCAATCTCAACATCAATGTTGGTGCTGTTGTCAATATTGGTCTCGTCCAGGTTGTTGATGATGGTCTCGTCGCCTTCGTACACAACCGTCACATACTTGTTGATGGTCTGCTCAACCGTTTGCAGAGTTGGGGCTGGGGCAGCTGAAGCGCTAGCGGAGGCCGGTGCACTGGCCGAAGCTGAGGCGCTGGCTGATGAAGCGGCCGGGGCGGCTGCTGCTGGAGCTGGAGCTGGAGCTGGAGCTGGGGCTGCCTGCTCGATCATGATCTGGGTGGTTTCAGGAGCAATTTCTAAGCTGTTGTTGACAACAGCAACTCGCTCAGACATGTCAACCTGGCTCAGGTCGGCCTCGCCGAGTCCTTCGGCGACCAGATAGGAGCTTGGGTCCTCCGAGTAGGCCTGTGCTGCCGCTGGGTCAGAGAACAGCTTTGTAAGAATTCCGTCTAGAAGCTCATTTACGTCCATTGGATTTTCCCTCCATAGTTTGGGTGAGTTGTTTGTTTGTTTGGAACGAGGACCACAATAGACACCCGCCTCATCCCTAGGATCGGGGAAACCCCTAGTCCCTACCCCCGGACACTAGGGGACAAGCGCTAACCAGCGCTCAACGAATACAAACTCCCTGGTCAGGAACCTGTTTCGACTGCCTGGCGGATGGTGGCAAGAAGTTCGGCGCGACTTGTTGCCCCAAGCTTTTGCCGGATACGAGCAACATGGTGCTCCACCGTTTTGGGTGAAATGAACAGCTGAGCGCCACATTCCTTGTGCGTTCGACCTTCGACAATCAGCCGCGCAACCTCGGCCTCGCGTTCGGACAATCCAAGGACTATGAGGCCGTCACCAGAATCATCGGTTGGTTCTGACGCCCGGGCTCTGGCTAGCTCCAGCATCCGTCGGGCAGCCGCTGGATCCTTCAAGTCGAGCGCCGCTTGTCCAAGGATGCGAGAAGCTTCCCAGTCGTCGCCAACTTCACCAAGCTGCTCACTCACTGCAACAACAGCCTCCTCGTCAACCTCTCGCACCATCAGCTTGGCCCAGATACTCGACGCGGCAATTCTGGCCTTGGCCCTCGGGTCATCGGGCTTGTTGGAGCTCATCGCTTCAGCAGCGGCAATGACCCCGTCCTTATCCTCGCGAGATAGAGCCAACTGGAGTTCCAACCAGCGGGCACTGGTCGGACCTGGACCCGCCGATGGAAGGGCAAGACCTTGCTCAATCAGGGTCTGGGCCACCGGTTCCACCCGTCGATAGTCCCCGACTCTGGCACCGGCGGCCAGCAGCTCGATGAACAGGTCGTTTAACAGCCAGCTTCCACTTTGGCGAACCAGGACCGGTTCCGCCCGAGCCCAGGCATCGCGAAGTCGTGTGGTGTCTCCGGACCGGCGAGCTAGCGCAGCATCCAGAACTGCCAGCAAGAAGCGGTCTCGGTGTGGCCAGCCCTCACCCTCACCGTCACGAACCGCTTCCAGCGACTCGCTGTACTCACCGGCAACCAGGCGAGCATAGGCCAGCAAGAATCGGTGGGTTACCGCTTCACCCTGGCCACCACTGTTGGCGTCAACAGCTTGGGTCAAGATGACATCGGCTCCAACAACGTCGCCAAGGAGTAGGGCTGCAGTTCCACCAATGGTGTGGGGCGTCACGCCGACCGGGACCTCAGGCTTGATGCGATCAAAGTCATCACTGGCTCGCACAAACAGGGCCAACGCATCCGCACTAGAACCGCCAACAACCAGACTGAGCCCATCACCAAGCTGATCAAACAGTTGACGTTGGGGTGAGCGGACCTTGGTTGCGGACTCGCCGTAGGGTTCGGCAATCAGGATGCGAGCCAGGTTCAGCAGTGGATCGGCCAACTCACCCAGCAGTGGTCGCTTCGATGCTTGCACAAAGCGTAGGTCACGCTGGTCGATACCGAAACCGAGGACCGCAGCAAGTTCGGCCGACTCTTCCGGAATGTCTCCCAGGTGACGAAGGGTTTCAGGTGAACCCAAGGCAAAAGAAGCTTCGGCACGGGTTGTGGCCAGCTTCTCGGGGGCCACACCAGCCTTTTGTGCCTGCTCAGCCAAAGCTAGCGCCTGAGTCGGGTCCGAAATTCGCCGCTGATGAGCGGCTTCGATCAGGGTCTGGGTTGTGCCCTCGACTGTGCCCGAGCCAGACAAGAGGTGGTGGAGAGCTTGATCGGGTTGTTGTCGATTGAGGGACAAAGCGAGCCGGTCATGAATCTCAGCCCGATCATCGGTAGTGAGGTCAGCAACAACGGCGACCCGTAAGGCCGGAATGAGTAAGCCCTCACGATCAACTAGCCCACCAGCTCGAATTCCCCGCTCGGCCGAGCTGCGATCCAGGCCATCGGGCAAGGCATCAATGGCTGTGCCCGAATCGAGTTCGGGATCAATAGCCAGGATCTTGGCTAGGGCGGCTGAGTCTGAGCCAGCTCGTTCGATGCGGCGAGCGAAAGCGTCAACCAGTTCTTCGGGCACAGCTGAAAGGTCACCGAACCAGTTGGCGGCGACGGCGTCAGCAGCCAGGCCGATCAGGCCAGCGGTTGCTTCAAACAAGGTTTCGAGGTCGGTGTTACTGGTTGCCTTGCCAATAAGGGTGCTTACCGTCGAGGCGAAGTCGTCAAATTCCAGCAAACCAACACGTTCGGCCGCTCCTTCTTCGGTCAACACATCATCCAGAAGGCGAAGTGAACCGTTGGAAGGCCAGGGTCGCCGACTGGCCCAGACCGAGACCTTGCCCACTACCTCGATGATGGCATCAATGACTGGTGGGGCCAGCCATTGCAGGTCATCAATGACCAGAACATCAGGATTTGACGCCATTGCCTCTTGCACGATCGTCTCGTCTTGTTGACGCGCCGGGTGACCCGAAATACGGCTCACCGTCGCCCCCTCGTCCAGCTCGGCTTCCCACATCCGCAGACGGTGGGTCCTACCCGTCCCGCCGGGACCGATAATCAAGCGACGATTGATACTCGTCATCTGATGCGCCTCATCTGTTCCCTCATCTGGTCCGCGTCCACTGCCCATCGCGGCTCAACGCCGCGACCGATGCAACCATCTTGCCATCTGAGGCAAGCCCAGGTGTAGTTCATCGATATCTGCCTAGTCGAAGCCGACAGCCTCGACAACGGGTTCGATGGAATCTGCGGGCATGAAGGCGAAGACTTGACCATAGAACCAGAGTTCTGCCTCCAAGGAGCGAACGATGGTGACGGCTTGGCGAAAGCCGTGTTGTTCTCCCTCAAATAAGAGGTACGCGTGGGCTAATCCCTTCTTGGCCACCGCAGCGACGATGGCTTCGGATTGAGCCGGGGGAACGACCTCATCCTCCGAACCTTGCATTACCAGTAGCGGACACGACAGGTCTTCGGTGTGATTGATGGGCGAGCGCTGCTCATAGATGTCCTTGGCCTCCGGATAGGAGCCAATCAAACCGTCCAGATAGCGGGCCTCAAACTTGTGGGTATCACTGGCCAATGCTCCAAGATCGGCCACCCCGTACAGGCTCGTTCCCGCCGAGAATGCATCGGAGACCTCTAAGGCACGTAAGACGGTGAAGCCACCGGCCGATCCTCCTCGGATGGCCATCCTCTCACCGTCAACCCGACCACTAGCCGCAAGCTGCTCGGCGGCGGCAACACAATCTTCAACATCGACGATGCCCCAGGAGTCATTCAGCAGGCGCCGATAATTACGTCCATAGCCACTGGAGCCTCCATAGTTGACGTCAACAACGGCGATCCCTCGACTGGTCCAATACTGAACCTTGAGGCTGAGCTCGGGTGTCGAATGTGAGGTTGGACCACCGTGGCCCATAACGACCAGTGGCGGCAAACCTGTTGAGGCTGGATCTTGATTGGACTTGCTCGCCGGTGGCTTGCCTGATGGTGGGTAGTAGAAGGCGTGGCTTTCGCGACCACCGGCTGACACAAAGTCGAAGTTCTCTGCCTCACTAAACCAGGCCTCATCGACGCCAAGATCTTCGGCTGGTCGCAGTTCGGTGAAGGACCCACTTGCCGGGTCAAGCTCGACGATTCGGGGAAGCGACGTACCGGATCCAACCACGGCGGTCACAGCCCCCCGATCGGTTGATCCCATCGAGCTGATTCTCACGAAGGGAAGATCGACTCCGACCGGAGTGACTGGCAGTTCGCCTTCAAGATCAAGAACCGACACTGAGTCCCGCGCTTGCTCGGTCACCACAACAGCCAGTTGCCCATCAGCAAGTTCGGTCCATGGCTGCAAACCAAAGACCCAAGGAGGACCACCGATCTCGCTGCCCGCCAGTTCAGTCAGGACGCGTTCGGTGCTGGTCTCGGGATTCCAGCCATGCAGGTTCCAGAACCCTGTCCGGTCGCTCGAGTAGATGAGTTCGCCCGATGAGTGCCAGTCACTGCCAAGGACGGCCTCCTCGGCTTGTGGCGCTGAACTGCCGGCGACCGTCTGCTGCGCTGACAAGACCGGCGCTCCATCAACAACATCAATGTTGGCAACGCAAAGCTCGGTGCCGTCCCATGGCATCTTGGGATGATTCCACTGGATCCAGCTCAGACGGGAACCGTCGGGTGACAACCGGGGAGCAGCAACAAAGTCGGTGCCGCTCACAAGCACAACAACCTTCTCTGAGCCATCGGTGGCAACGGCAACAACCTGATTGACACACTCGGGGCCATCGCCAGTGTGGTCCTCGCGCACGCAGATGAGCCACTGGCCGCTCTCGGACTCGCGAGCGTCGGCGAAGCGCCAGCCATGTTTGATGGAAGGCTCCGGGGTTAGGGCAAGGGGAACGGTTCCGTCCCCGGCTAGCCGATACAGGCGCTGATCATCCCAGTTACTGAAGTACACGGCTTCAGTTCCGAGGGACCAAGCCCCACCCCCGTACTCATGCACTCGCGTTCGAGCAGACCAAGGGGCCGGAAGAACGTCTGTCGCTTCCCCACTTCCCATGTCGCCAACATTGAGTTGGACCAGGCAGACTCGACCGCCATCGGAAGGCCGAAGCTCAGACCACCAACGTTCATCTCCACGAGCGAGGGGTGACCCAAGACCAACCCCACCGGCAGCAACAACCTCGGCCGAAATGGGTGACGGCCACTCTCCGTACGCCAGCGTTTCCGACATTGTCAGCCCTCTGCCAGCAGGTCACCAATACGACTCAGGCCTTCGCCAAGATCGTCATCACCCAAGGCAAAGGAGAAGCGGGCATACCCCGGACTGCCGAAGGCCTCACCGGGAACAAAGGCCACCTTGACTTCTTCCAACACCACATCGGCTAGATCAAGAGTTGTCTCGATCTTGCGGCCGCGAATGGTTCGGCCAAGTACTCCTTCAAAGGATGGGAAGGCATAGAACGCTCCCTCGGGCTTGAGTACCTCGACCCCGGGCATGGCCTTGAGCATCTCGTACATGTTGAGTCGGCGCCGATTAAAAGCTTCTCGCATCATGACAACGGCATCGAGGCTGCCCTCGACCGCTGCTTGGGCCGCAACCTGAGAGACCATGGCCACGTTGGAAGTCTGGTGAGACTGCAGACTGGTCAAGGCCTTGGCCATGTCCGGAGGGGCGATAAGCCAGCCGACGCGCCAGCCAGTCATGGCGTAGGTCTTGGCTACACCATTGAGCACAATACAACGATCAGCAATCTCGGGCACCAGGGTCGGCATCGAGTGGAACTCGGCGTCGTCGTAGGTGAGATGCTCATAGATCTCATCGGTTAGTACCCAGATCTCATGCTCGGCCGCCCACTTGCCTATCTCAGTAACCTGTTCTCGACTATAGACGGCTCCCGACGGGTTGGACGGGCTGACAAAGATCAGGGCCTTGGTTCGGTCGGTTCTGGCCGCTTCCAACTGGTCAACCGTGACCTTGAATCCGGCCTCGATGGTGGTTTCGACCGAGACGGGCACTCCTCCGGCCAGCTTGACTGGCTCGGGATAGGTGGTCCAGAACGGGGTCGGGATGAGGACTTCGTCACCCGGGTCGACCACACCGGCAATGGCGTTGTAGACGGCATGCTTGCCGCCATTGGTGACAACGACCTGGCTTGCTTCAACCTCATAGCCAGAGTCCCGGGCGGTCTTGGCCGCGATAGCCGCCTTCAGTTCGAGGGTGCCGCCGGCTAGGCCATAGCGATGATTCTTCGGATCGTGACAAGCAGCAGCCGCAGCATCAACGATGTAGTCCGGGGTTGGGAAGTCTGGCTCGCCTGCGCCAAAACCAACAACAGCTTCACCGGCGGCCTTGAGAGCCTTCGCCTTGTTCGTTACCGCAAGGGTTGCCGAGGGGGCAATTGATCCGACGCGCTGTGAAATCCGGCTACTGGACATGAGAATCTCCGAAGAATTCATAAAAATGGACGGTAATTGGGCACAAACTATTCCCAGGAGGGAACACACCTGCAATCATCTCACCTTGTGAGCCAAGAACCTCTGAATATCCAGATCCCATCCAACCTTCTTCCTGCCGACGGGCGCTTCGCCTCCGGACCATCCAAAGTGCGGCCAGAAGCAATCGCTGATTTTGCCGCCATGGCCAATGGCTATATGGGAACATCCCACCGAAAGCCGGGGGTGAAAGACATCGTTGGCCGCTTGCGTGCCGGCATGACTGAGCTGTTTGGGCTTCCTGATGGCTGGGAAGTCATCATGGGCAATGGTGGCACCACCCTCTTCTGGGATGCTGCCACCTTCGGACTCATCGAGCAGCAGTCTCAGCATCTAAGTTTTGGTGAGTTTTCTGGCAAGTT
>VAPK010355755.1_pt1 | contig 12219 bp, 13 predicted proteins | sample 3395031 | NCBI WGS metagenome assembly VAPK01 (sample SAMN08290443, study PRJNA428436) | hydrothermal vent metagenome | isolation source: Deep-sea hydrothermal vent chimney 1 | place: Pacific Ocean: Juan De Fuca Ridge | reverse complement strand
TTGAAAGATTTTTTTTGCGTATTCAATTTGTTTGAGACTGGTTGGCCGACAGTAACGGCTTCATGCCGAGAAGCAGTATGGGGCAGGCAATCTGAGGTGAGTGGGAGTTTTTTTGTATCTCTTTTGGTGATGGGAATTGGCCGATGAAACGGTTTGCCGGGGACACTGCCGGAGGACCATCCGGGCGACCATGGAACACAGCTCTTTCTCTTTTGGTTGGCCTGCCGTCAAAGTCATGGTAAAAGGCTTGCTTACGCAGGGCCGCCGCGGGGAGTTCGGCAAGTATTTCCCGGTGCAACAATCCTGCCCCGGGGCCTCCGGGATTGAACTGCCACGAGCCCGAGATGGCCCGGCGAAACCTGAATCGGTCATGCAAGAGAAAGAGGTGCGTTGAACAGTGTGCTTCCTGAAACTGGAAAACAAAAGAATTATCGTCTTCGGCCTGGCTAACAAGAAATCCGTGGCCTGCGCCATCGGCAAGGTGCTGGCCGAGGAGGGCGCGGAGGTCATTCACGTCGTCCGTTCCGAGCAGCGCGCGGCAACGGCCCGCAAGCTTTTCCCGGAGAGCCGCGTTTTTATTTGTGATGTGGCGGAGGAAGAAAATATCGTCCGGCTGCGGCACGAGATCGCCTCGGCCGTCAACGGCGGGATTGACGGGATCGTCCATTCCCTTGCCTTTGCCAATTATTCCGAAGGGATGAAATCGTTTCACGAAACCCTGAAGAAGGACTTTCTCCAGGCGGTCGATATTTCCTGCTTTTCATTGATTGCCATCAGTAACCATTTTAAAGATCTGCTGGCCGAAGACGGCTCGGTGGTGACCATTTCCATCTCCACCACCAGGATGGCGGCGGAGAATTACGGCTACATGGCCCCGGTCAAGGCGGCCCTGGAATCGTCGCTCTGTTTTCTGGCCAAGAGTTTTTCCGCGTTTTCCCGGGTGCGCTTTAACGCGGTCTGTCCGGGGCTCCTGAAAACTTCGGCTTCGGCCGGCATTCCCGGTTATGTCGACAGTTATCTCTTTGCCGAAAAGGCCATACCCCGGAAAAAGGCCCTGCAGACCAGCGAGGCCGCCGACGTGGCGGCCTTTCTCCTCTCCGAGCGGTCGTCGGGCATCAACGGTCAGTGCCTGGTGGTTGACGCGGGCATGGCTTTCAATTATTTTGATGCTGAAATCGTCGCCGGGACCGTCGGCTGACGATTGCCGGGATTACGTTTTTTTGTAAGCCGTTAACCTTTTTCCCCTAAAATTTTTTATGCACTATACGAACGTCTGCCTCAACAGTTTTGGTTATGAACTGCCGCCCAACGAGGTGTCGTCCGCCGAGTTGGAAGAGCGGCTCGCGCCGGTGTACCGGCGTCTGAAACTGCCGGCGGGGCGGGTTGAGCTGATGAGCGGGATCAGGACCCGCCGATTCTGGAACAGCGGCATGCGGCCCAGTGAAGCGGCGGCAATGGCCGGACGCAAGGCCATCGCCGCATCCGGGGTCGATCCGGCGGAAATCGATTGCCTGATTTTCACCTCGGTCAGCCGGGACATGCTGGAACCGTCCACCGCCTCATTCGTGCACCGGTCCCTCGGCGTCTCGCCGCGGTGTCATATCTTTGATATCTCCAACGCCTGCCTCGGTTTTCTGAACGGCATGATCATGCTCGCCAATATGATCGAACTGGGCCAGGTGCGCCGGGGCCTGCTGGTTGCCGGCGAGACGGCCGAGCATCTTGTGGAATCAACCATTGCCCATCTGCTCACGGACCAGTCTCTGACCCGGAAGACCATCAAGCCGCTTTTTGCCTCGCTGACCATCGGCTCCGGCGCCGTGGCCCTGATCATGGAGGATCGAAGACTGCATGATACAGGGCACTACCTGGCCGGCAGCGCCTGCCTGGCCAGGACCGACCAGAATAACCTGTGCCAGGGCGGCCAGAATGCCGAGCAGGGCACGTTGATGTCCACGGAGTCCGAGGAGCTGCTGGAAAAAGGGGTTGAAACCGCGGCCCAGTGCTGGCGGGATTTCCTGGCGGCCCTCGACTGGGACAAGGACTCCATCGACCGGTTCTTCTGCCACCAGGTCGGCCGGGCCCATGCCCAGCTTCTTTTCCGGACCCTGTCCCTGGATCCGGACCGTAATTTCGAGACCCTCTCCGCCCTTGGCAACATCGGCTCGGTTTCCGCCCCCATCACCATGGCCATGGGCGTTGAACAGGGGGTCCTGGCGCCCGGCGAACGGGCGGCCGTGCTCGGCATCGGCAGCGGCATCAATTCGTTGATGCTGGGAATCAACTGGTGATGTCCGCGCGGGAATTGCCGGCCCAATACCCCTTCTCTCCCCGGACCGTTCAGGTCGAGGGCGGCCATCGGCTCTCCTATGTGGACGAAGGCCGGGGGCCGGCGGTTGTCTTCGTCCACGGCAATCCCAGCTGGTCCTACCTGTACCGCCGCATGATTACCGGGCTGCGGGACCATTACCGGTGCATTGCCCCGGATCATCTCGGCTGCGGCCTGTCCGCCAAGCCCGGGGACTACCCGTACCGGCTGCACGATCATATCGACAACCTGGAATTCCTGCTCGATCACCTGGGCGTGCGGCAATGTGTCCTGGTCATGCACGACTGGGGCGGCGCTATCGGCATGGGCTGGGCCGGCCGGCACCCGGAGAGGGTGGCCGGCCTGGTGGTCATGAATACCGCGGCTTTCAGGATGAAGCGGATCCCGCTGCGCATTGCCGTCTGCCGCCTGCCCCTGATCGGGCCGCTGCTGGTGCGGGGCCTGAACGCCTTTGCCGGCCTGGCCGTTCACATGGCGGTTACCCGGAAAATGACGGCCGAAACAGCGGCCGGTTTTCGCTATCCCTACGATTCATGGGCCGACCGGATCGGAGTTTTGCGCTTTGTCCAGGATATTCCCCTTGACGCGAAACATCCGTCCTGGCCGGAACTGGTCAGGGTTGAAGAGGGCCTTGACCGCTTAACCGGCAAGCCGATGCTGATCTGCTGGGGCGGCCGTGATTTTTGTTTTAACGAGCCTTTCTATCATGAATGGCGGCGCCGTTTTCCGGCCGCCGAATGCCATTATTTTCCCGCCGCCGGTCATTATCTGCTTGAAGACGAGTTCGCGGACATTTATCCGCTGGTGGCCGGTTTCCTGGACGGTTGCCATGGTTGACTATAATATTGCCCGGGCCCTGCAGGATATCGCGGCCGGCCAGGCGGACCAAACCGGCCTGGTGACCCGCAAGGGCCGGGGCTATCAAAGCTGGACCTTCGGCCAACTGCAGGAAAACAGTTGCCGCTATGCCGCGGCCCTGCATGGCGAGGGGGTCGAACAGGGGCAGCGGGTCATGCTCATGGTCCGGCCCTCCATGGAGTTTATCTGCCTCACCTTTGCCCTCTTCCGCCTGGGCGCGGTGGTGATCCTCATCGATCCGGGAATGGGCTACAAAAACCTGTTGCGCTGCGTCGGCCGGGTGCGGCCGGACGTGCTGATCGGCATTCCGCCGGTCCAGCTGTTCGCCAGGATTTTCCGCGCCCCGTTTCAAACCGTGCGCACCCGCATCTGCGTCGGGCCGTCCTGGGGGCTGCTGGGACGCTCCCTGGCCGGGATCAGGGGCCGGGGCCGGGAGGTTTCGCCCTACCAGGCCCGGGAGCAGGATCTGGCCGCCGTCATCTTTACCACCGGCTCCACCGGCCCGCCCAAGGGCGTTCAGTACACCCACGGCATCTTTCACGCCCAGTTGCGGCTCATCCATGATTATTACGGCATCCGGCCCGGCGATGTGGACCAGCCGGGCTTTCCGCTTTTCGGCCTCTTTTCGATCGCCCTGGGCGCCAAGGCCGTTATTCCCGAGATGAATCCGGCCAAGCCGGCCCGGGTCGATTCCCGGAAATTCATCCGCACCATTATTGATCAGCAGGTGACTTATTCTTTTGGTTCGCCGGCAATCTGGAACGTGGTCAGCCGTTACTGTATCGACCACGATATCGTCCTGCCGGTCCGCAAAATTCTCATGGCCGGCGCCCCGGTCCCGGGCGAGCTGATTGAACGGGTCCGGCGGATCATGCCCGCGGACGGCGAGATCCATACTCCCTACGGGGCGACGGAAAGCCTGCCCATCGCCTCCATGACCGGGACCGAGATCCTGGAAAGCACCTGGGAGCTGAGTCGTCAGGGCAAAGGCGCCTGCGTGGGCAGGCCGCTGCCTGGTATCGATATCCGGATCATCGCGCCGGCGGCCGGGCCGATCCCCTCCTGGCGGGAGGTCCGGGAATTGCCGGCCGGCGAGATCGGCGAAATCATTGTCAAGGGACCGGTGGTGACCAGGGCCTATGACCATAATGACCTGGAAAGCCGGCAGGCCAAGATCGTTGACGATTCTTCGTTCTGGCACCGGCTGGGAGATATGGGCTATTTTGACGGGCAGGGGCGGCTCTGGTTCTGCGGCCGCAAGGCCCACCGGGTCCTGACCGAACAGGGAGCGATGTACACGATTCCCTGTGAAGCGATTTTTAACGAGCATCCGCGGGTCGCCCGTTCCGCCCTGGTCGGCATCGGCGTCCCGGGCAGGCAGCAGCCGGTCTTGATTGTCGAGCTGGCCGGCGGCGGCACGGACCACGACGAGCGCTTGATCCGGGAGTTGCGGGAACTGGCCAGGGCGCATACCTTGACAGCGATGATCGATACCTTCCTCGTCCATCCCGCCTTTCCCGTGGATATCCGGCACAATGCCAAGATCTTCCGCGAAAAACTGGCCCTGTGGGCGGCAGAAAAGATACCGGCGCGAAATAACGCGGCCAATGCCGGAGGCCGCGGGGACCGGCAGGACAAAACGGATTCAACGGATTCAGGTTTATGAAAAAGGCACTCGTTACAGGCGGCGGCGGTTTTATAGGGCGGGCGATTGTCGAGCAGCTTATCGACCGGGGCGTGCGGGTGACGGTGGTCGGCCGCCATCATTATCCCGAAGTCGAAAGGCTGGGCGGCCGCTGCCTGGTCGGCGATATCCGGGACCGGCCGTTCATGATCCGGGCCGTGGCCGGGCACGACACCGTGTTTCATGCGGCGGCCAAGGCCGGGATCTGGGGCAGCCGTGAGGCCTATTTTTCCATCAACGTGACCGGCACGGACAATGTCCTTGCCGCCTGCCGGGAGAACCGGGTGGAGCGCCTGGTCTATACCAGTTCGCCCAGCGTGGTCTTTGACGGCGGCGACCTGGCCGGGGTCGATGAAACCCTGCCCTATGCCCGCAAGGTACACTGCGCCTATGCCGAAACCAAGATCCTGGCGGAAAAAAAGGTGCTGGCCGCCAATTCCGCCGGCTTGAAGACCACGGCGCTCCGCCCCCACCTGGTCTGGGGGCCGGGTGACACCAATCTTGTGCCCCGCCTGCTGCGGCGCGGCCGGGAAGGCAGCCTGAAAATCGTCGGCGACGGCACCAACAGGGTGGATATTTCGTATATCGACAACGTTGCCCAGGCCCATCTTCTGGCGGCAGCCAACCTTGAGCAGGCGGCAACCGCCGCCGGCGAAACTTTTTTTATCTCCCAGGGCGAGCCGGTTGTTCTCTGGGACTGGATCAATACCCTATTCGGCCGCCTGGGCATCCCGGCGGTCAAAAAAAAGGTGTCGTTTAAAACGGCCTACCGGGCGGGCTGGCTGCTTGAACGCCTGTATAGCCTGGCGGGCCTGGAAAAAGAGCCGAAAATGACCAGGTTTATGGCGGAACAGTTGGCCCGGTCGCACTGGTTTTCCATTGACAAGGCCAGGGCGATCCTGTCCTATACTCCCACCGTCTCCGGCGCCCTGGGGCTGGAGCGGCTGGTCGGCTCTTTACGCCGGGAAGCCGGCGCATCCCGGCCTGATCCGGCCGGAAACAAGGGCCGGTGATTTGCATTCCGTGAATATCATCGCCGCCGGTTGATTGTCTCCGCCGGTTCAATCCGGGATTTTTTTTACAAAAAAAAAACAAAGTACCTTTTCGAGAAAAAATATTTGACAGGCGGGTATTTTTTCAGTAGTTATCCTGCTTGGGATCTGAACCATCATTCACTTTGACAGTTAAAAATAAAAGCTTTTTTGAGTGATCAGGAGTAATTGGTATGATTACATTAGACATCACGCTGTTTATCCACATGTTCAACATTATTCTGTTGATGATCATTCTGAACGCCATTCTCTACAAGCCTATTCTCGGAATTCTGGAAAAAAGGGATAAAAAGCTGGAAACTCTGCGCAAGGATGCCGAACAGTTTGAGCAGAATGCCCGGCATCGTCAGCAAGAGGTAGATAAGAAGATGCGTGAAGCCAGCGCCAAGGCCAAGGCGGCCCTTGACGGCGCCCGGAGCGAAGCGCAAGAGGCCGGAGCGAAACAGCTGGCGGCAATCCGCCAGGAGGCTGAGTCTGAAAAGGAAACAGAAATGTCGGAACTCCTTTCGCAGATTGAGACGGCTCGCAAGGAGCTTCTGCAGGCAACGGCCGGTTTTGCCCGGGATATGGTGGGAAAGATACTTGGAAGGAGCCTTGAAGCATGATCTCTCGAATCACCAAAATTATTCTGCCGGTTCTGCTGGCACTCCTGCTCGGGGTGGCCCCGCTGGCCCTGGCAAGTTCGGAGGCCGGAAACATCACCTCCCATGTTGAGGCCGTTGTGTCCGGCGTTCATGGCGGCACCGTCGCCGCAGTTAAAAGCGGGCATGGGACTCTGGCCAAGGAGGCCGCCCCGGCCAAGGAGCAGGAGGATCTTATTTCCACGGCCCAGTACAAGGATTTTTTTTGGCGGACAGTCAACTTTATCGCCTTAATGATCATCCTGATCAAGTTTTTGGCTAAGCCTATCGGCAACAGTATTTCGGGGCGCCAGCAGCACGTCAAGGAAGAGCTTGACGATTTGAAGGACAAACGTGACGAGGCCGAGCGCTCGTACAAGGAATTTTCAGCCCGTCTCGCCGGGATGGAAAAAGAGATGGACAGCGTGGTCGAGAAGGCTGTCGCCCAGGCCGAGAATGAAAAAATTCGGATTATCAAAGATGCCGAAAGGATGGCGGAAGATATCAAGCGTCAGGCAAAGGCGGCCGTCCAGGCCGAGCTTGTAAAAACCAGGCGGATGTTGCGTAACGAAGTTGCTGATCAGGCAGCTGCCATGGCCGAGGAGTTGATCGTGAAAAATCTGACTCCGGCGGATCAGGTCGCGATTACTGAACAATATCTTGACAGGGTAGGGGCGGTACAGTGAGACAGACTATCTTAGCACGACGCTACGCCAAGGCGATTTTTGCCCTTGGCAAAGAGCATGACAAAATTGACAGTTACAGTGAGACCCTGAGTGCAATCGCCGATCTGTATAAAGGCGGGGCGGTGAGGGATGCCTTGACCAACCCTCTCTATCCCCTTGATGCTCGTCAGAAGGTGATGGCCAAGATTGCGCAAATCGCCAAAGCGGATCACATTATGACTGCTTTTCTCAACCTGCTGCTCGAGAAAAAAAGAGCGGATATCCTGCCGGATATTGCCCTGGAAATGCGGGTCATGGTTGATCATGCCCAGAATATCAGCCATGGAATGGTTGTTTCGGTCATTAAGCTTGATGCTTCTCTGCGCAAAAAAATCCAGGCTACGCTTGAAAAAATTACAGGGAATAAAGTAATTCTCGAAACCCAGGTTGATCCGTCGATAATCGGTGGTATTATCGCCAAGGTCGGTGATCTGGTTCTGGACGGAAGTATTAAAATGCAACTTAATGGATTAAAAGAATCTATCAAGGGGAGATAATAGTCAAATGCAGATCAAAGCCTCAGAAATCAGTCAGATCATAAAAGATCAAATCGCTGGCTACGAGAGTGATATCGACCTGAAAGAAACAGGAACGGTTCTCTCGGTCGGCGATGGTATCGCGCGTGTCTATGGTGTTGAAAATTGTCAGGCCATGGAGCTTCTTGAGTTTCCGGGCGGCATTTTTGGCTTGGCCCTGAACCTTGAAGAGGATAACGTCGGTTGCGCCGTCCTCGGGGAAGTCCGCCATATCAAAGAGGGCGACATCGTCAAGCGGACCGGCAAGATTGCCGAGGTTCCGGTCGGCCCCGAGATGGAGGGCCGCGTCGTTGACGGTATCGGCCAGCCCATTGACGGCAAGGGACCCGTTCAAGCCAAGGAAACCCGCAAGATGGAGGTCGTTGCTCCCGGCGTTATCGCCAGGAAGGGCGTCCATGAGCCGTGCTATACCGGCGCCAAGGCCGTTGACGCCATGACTCCGGTGGGCCGCGGTCAGCGGGAGCTGATCATTGGTGACCGGCAGATCGGCAAAACAGCGGTTTGTGTTGATGCGATTATTGCCCAGAAGGAGACGGATGTACACTGCATCTACGTGGCCATCGGCCAGAAAAAATCGACGGTCGCCCTGGTGGTCGAAGCCTTGCGTAAGCATGGCGCCATGGAGTACACGACCGTTGTTGCCGCCTGTGCTTCCGATCCCGCGCCGATGCAGTATGTTTCCGCCTTTGCCGGCTGCTCCATGGGAGAGTATTTTCGTGATAACGGCCAGCATGCCCTGATCATCTATGATGATCTTTCAAAGCAGGCCGTGTCCTATCGTGAGTTGTCACTCCTCTTGCGGCGGCCTCCAGGACGTGAGGCTTATCCCGGTGATATTTTCTTTAACCATTCCCGGCTGCTCGAGCGGGCCTCCAAGGTCAACGACGACCTCGGGGCCGGTTCCCTGACCGCCCTGCCCATCATTGAGACTCAGGCCGGTGACGTGTCCGCCTATATTCCGACCAACGTTATTTCCATTACTGATGGCCAGGTTTATCTTGAGCCGAGCCTTTTCTTTGCCGGTGTCCGACCCGCAATCAACGTCGGTCTTTCCGTCTCCCGGGTGGGCGGCGCCGCCCAGGTCAAGGCCATGAAACAGGTTGCCGGTACCCTGCGCCTTGATCTGGCCCAGTATCGTGAGCTGGCGGCATTTGCCGGTTTCGGTTCCGATCTTGATGCGGCAACGCAGGCGCAGCTGACTCGCGGCGAGCGTTTGGTCGAAATCCTCAAGCAACCGCAGTATGCCCCGCTGTCCATGGAAAAACAGGTAACCATCCTGTTCGCCGGGACCAAGGGGTTTCTTGATGAGCTGCCGGTAACCGTCCTGGCCGATTATGAGCAGGAAATGTATACTTACATTGCGGCCAACGAACCGTCCATTTTTGAGGAATTGAAGGAACAGCAAGCCATTTCGTCCTCACTCGAAGAGAAGATGAAAAAGACATTGACCTCCTTTGGTGAGACTTTTAAGGCAACCAAGGGCCTCAACTAAGAAAGGATACATCCCATGCCTGGATTAAAGGATGTCAAAGATAAGATAGCCGGCGTTAAAAAGACCTCGCAGATTACCAAGGCGATGAATATGGTCGCCTCGGCAAAATTGCGGGGCGCGCAGAACAAGATGGAGTCATTTCGGCCTTATGCCGAAAAATTCGCTGAAGCTATGGGGCAGTTGTCCGGCGGCATTGAGGCCGGTAATCTGCCCCTGATGGAAGTGAGGGACACCAAAAAAGTTGAAATCGTCGTCGTCACCTCTGACCGTGGGCTCTGCGGCAGTTTTAACGCTCATATTGTCGGCACCGCCAAAAAATTAAAACAACAGTATGAGGCGGAGGGCAAGGAGGTCAGCCTGGTCACCGTGGGCAAGAAGGCAACCCGGGCATTCCGGAAGACCGGCAAGGTCCGGGCTTCATACAATGACATCATGGGTACCTTCCAGATGTTCAACGCCCGTGAAATTTCGCAGGATGTCAGCCAGAATTTCATCGACGGCAACAGTGATCAGGTCGATCTGGTTTACGGCAAATTTTACTCCATCGCTGTGCAGCGGCCGACCAGGGAAGAACTCCTGCCGATCAAGCCCGTGGCCTCCGAGGACACCGCCGCACCGGCTGCCCAGAGCATCACCGGCGCCTACATCTATGAGCCGGAACCTGCTGAGATTATGGAAGTTCTTCTTCCCCTTTACCTGAACGTTCAGGTCTATCACTCCATGCTCGAAGTCGGGGCCAGTGAGCATGCAGCGCGGATGACGGCCATGGATAATGCCACCAACGCCTGTAAGGATATTATTCACGATCTTACGCAATTGTATAATAAAGCGCGTCAGTCCGCCATTACCGCCGAGTTAATGGATATCGTCGGCGGCGCTGAAGCGCTGAAGTGATAACACGATACCAGGTTGTACTTAAACAGATAGAGGAGGCCATTTCAAATGGGTGATTCACGAGTTGGTAAAGTTATACAGGTCATTGGTCCGGTTGTGGACGTTGAGTTCGAACCGGGTGATTTGCCCGAGATTATGAACGCTCTGTTCGTATCAAATCCTGCAATCAACGATACGCCGGACAACCTTGTGCTTGAGGTTGCTCTGCATCTTGGCGATAATGTAGTTCGTTCCGTTGCCATGGATCAGACCGACGGCCTGGTTCGGGGGATGGAGTGCCGTGATAGTGGCTCTCCCATTGAGATTCCCGTCGGGAAACCGGCCCTGGGCCGGATCATGAACGTTGTCGGCCGGCCGGTCGACGGCCTGGGCGACATTAAATCGGACAAAAAAATGGCCATCCATCGTCCTGCCCCGGCATTTGTCGACCAGGACATTGAGGTCAATGTGCTGGAGACCGGGATCAAGGTTATCGATCTCCTGGTTCCCTTTCCCCGTGGCGGTAAAATGGGGCTGTTCGGCGGTGCCGGTGTCGGCAAGACCGTTATCATGATGGAAATGGTCAACAACATCGCCATGCAGCACGGCGGTATTTCCGTCTTCTGCGGTGTGGGCGAGCGGACCCGTGAAGGGAACGATCTCTACATGGAGATGAAAGAATCAGGCGTTCTGCCCAAGGCAGCCCTGGTGTATGGTCAGATGACCGAGCCTCCGGGAGCCCGTTCACGGGTGGCGCTAACCGGCCTGACGGCAGCCGAGTACTTCCGCGACGAGGAAGGTCAGGACGTGCTTCTCTTTATTGACAATATTTTTCGTTTTACCCAGGCTGGTTCCGAAGTGTCGGCCCTCCTTGGCCGTATTCCTTCCGCCGTTGGTTATCAGCCGACCCTGGCCAGTGATCTCGGCGCCCTGCAGGAGCGTATTACTTCAACAAACAAGGGTTCCATTACCGCCGTTCAGTGCGTTTACGTACCTGCCGATGACTTGACCGATCCTGCCCCGGCTACCACTTTTGCCCATCTTGACGGTACGGTTGTTCTTTCCCGGCAGATCGCCGAGCTTGGTATCTATCCGGCCGTTGATCCTCTTGACTCGACCTCCCGTATTCTTGATCCTAATGTTGTCGGAGAGGAACACTACAAGGCCGCGCGTGGTGTTCAGGTAGCCTTGCAGAAATACAAGGAGCTTCAGGATATCATCGCCATTCTCGGTATGGACGAGCTGGCAGAGGAAGATCAGCTTACCGTTACCCGGGCTCGGAAGATACAGCGTTTCCTGTCGCAGCCGTTCCATGTCGCCGAGGTTTTTACCGGTATGCCCGGCAAGTACGTCAAGATTGAGGACACGGTCCGCGGCTTCGCGGAAATCCTTGACGGCAAGCATGATGATTTGCCCGAGAGCGCCTTCTACATGGTCGGGACGATTGACGAGGCCGTTGAAAAAGAAGCGAACGCAGAAAAGGCCAACGCTTAAATTGGCTCCTAAGCTGAACTGAGGAATAAAACGATGGCACAGATTCATCTAGAAGTCGTCACTCCTACCGGCCCGATCATCAGCGATGATGTGGATATCGTAACGGCTCCGGGTGTTGGTGGCGAATTTGGCGTCCTGGCAAACCATGCGCCTTTTTTAAGCACGATCAAGTCCGGCACCATGAGCTTCAGCAAAGATAAGAAGATAAAATTTCTGATGATCAGTGGTGGCTTTTCCGAGGTTTCAAATAACAGGATCACCTTTCTTGTCGAAAGTGCCGAGTATGGGCAGGATATTGATGTGGACCGGGCCATGCTGGCCAAGGAACGGGCCGCAAAACGCTTGGCTCAGTTACAGCAGCAAGCGGATAAGTATAATCGCACCAGGGCAGAGGCCGCTTTGCATCGGGCTTTAGCCAGGCTCAAAACAGCCGAAAAGACTCGCTAGTAATTTTTAGGGCCTGTAAGAAAATAACAAGAACATCTTGCATCTCATCTTCAGGCCATCTTTGGCTACGGTGCAATCGCAAAATTCTCGACGTAGCCCTGCTACGCCT
>VAPK010834178.1_pt1 | contig 12222 bp, 11 predicted proteins | sample 3395031 | NCBI WGS metagenome assembly VAPK01 (sample SAMN08290443, study PRJNA428436) | hydrothermal vent metagenome | isolation source: Deep-sea hydrothermal vent chimney 1 | place: Pacific Ocean: Juan De Fuca Ridge | reverse complement strand
GCTTTTGAAAAAATTGAAGATATTTGGCCTGAGTACCCTACCAAAGAAGACTTCTTTTTTAATGAAGATGAGTATTGATATAACTTGAAAGAAATTGAAAAAGCTGCTCTTCCGGGCAGCTTTTTTTATGTCTGCTATTCGGTAGCATACTCGTGATAAGGGAGAGAAAAATACTTATTATCAGGATGTTTGCACGTTCCTTCCCATTCGCTCCAGCAATTGTTCATGCACAACTGCGGGGAAACATTCCATTCATATAAATTTTACCTTATTTTTGTCAACAACAAAAAACAGTTGGTAAATTTGCTTTATGCCATATAGACGTAAAAGAGACCTTATCATTAAAGGCTTTTCCAAGTTACTGAAAGAGGATAAGCTAAAGATTGTTGCCGAGTTGATGGACAATCAGCTCGAAACCATCGAATTATTGAAAAGTTTCTGGTATGCCGATACGGAAAAGCAAAAAATATTTGATGAGTTCAGTGAAAATACCATCACCAACTTTTATATTCCTTATGGTATTGCCCCCAACGTAATGGTAAATGGCAGAACTTATCTTGTGCCCATGGTTATTGAGGAAAGCTCCGTGGTTGCTGCCGCCTCCTCCGCTGCCCGCTTTTGGTCGGAACGTGGTGGTTTCCATGCAGAGGTTAGAGACACGGTGAAGGTGGGGCAAATTCATTTTCAGTGGACTGGAGAAAAGGAAAAGCTTGTCAGCGTTTTTGACGAACTGAAGCTGCGTTTTCGTGAGGAAACCAAGTCAATAACCGCCAATATGGAAAAACGGGGAGGCGGAATCCTTGATTTTGAGCTTGTGGATATGCGAGACAGGCTGGAAAATTACTACCAGATTAATATCACTTTCGAAACCGTTGATTCTATGGGTGCCAATTTTATCAACTCCTGCCTTGAAGAGTCGGCAAAAACCCTGCAGGAATTTGTAAAAACGCATCCTGTTTTTGAAGGAAAAGAGAAAGAGGTTGTTATCATTATGTCCATTCTTTCCAATTACACACCTGACTGCCTGGTAAAAGCTTGGGTAGAATGTGATTTTAAAGATCTTAAGGATATTGATTCTTCCCTTACGGGAGAAGAGTTTGCCCGAAAGTTTGAAACTGCAGTCCGGATTGCGGAAATTGATACTTTTCGTGCAGCGACACATAACAAAGGTATTTTCAATGGTATTGATGCGGTAGCCATTGCCACGGGTAATGATTTCCGGGCCATTGAAGCTGCCGGGCACGCATTCGCCTCCAGAGACGGACACTACAAAAGCCTTTCGCATGTGGAGATAAAAAACGGCCGCTTTCAATATGGGATTGAGTTGCCTCTGGCGCTTGGAACGGTTGGCGGACTTACCTCGCTACACCCGCTGGCTAAACATTCGCTGGAGATGTTGGGAAAACCATCGGCTAAAGAGCTGATGATGATTACAGCCACACTTGGCCTGGCCAACAATTTTGCTGCCATTCGTTCGCTTGTTACCAAAGGTATTCAGCAGGGGCACATGAAAATGCATTTGATGAATATTCTGAACCATTTCAAAGCCTCACAAAGCGAAAAAGAAAAAGCAGTAAATTACTTTTCCGACCACAAAGTATCCTTTGCTGAGGTGGGTGATTTTATTAAAAACCTTCGTCTCGTTAGATAATGCAACAACAACAGACATGGTATGCTCACGGCAAACTCCTGATGACGGGAGAGTATCTGGTACTGCAAGGTGCTCGTGCCCTCGCTGTGCCGATAAATCAAGGGCAACAACTACAGGTCGTTTCGACTTTTGCTAAAGATAATGCCCGGTTGCTTTGGTCAGCCCATAAACCGGATGGCTTATGGTTTCACGCGGAGGTTGCGCTTCCCGGACTGAAGATACTGGAAACAACCGACAAATCATTGGCTCAAAAGCTGGTCAAAATCCTGGCTGTTGCCCGCAGTTTATCCCCCGGTTTTTTAAATGGCCGGCAAAATATTGAAGCCGAAACCCGTTTGGAATTTAATACGGAATTTGGTTTCGGCTCCAGCTCTACGCTGGTGGCTAATCTGGCGGCATGGGCAGGTATTGACGCCTTCACACTTCAGCGAAAAGCTCTTGGAGGCTCAGGATACGATGTGGCCTGCGCGCGGGTGGAAGCCCCCATCTTTTATCAATTGATTGATGAAAAGCCTGTTGTGGAGCCGGCTCATTGGCTGCCACCGTTTAAGGATCGGATTTATTTTGTTTATCTCGGACAAAAACAACGCAGCAATGAAAGTATTGAACGGTTTAAAAAACAAGCTGTTTACGGGAAAGAGGAAATCCAAAGGGTTTCGGCCATAGGCGAGGTGCTGGTGAAAGCTGAAACACTTGAGCTTTTTGAAAGCCTCCTCCGGGAACACGAAGAAATCATGTCTGCCGTTCTTGGTATTTTGCCTGTAAAAGAGCGACTCTTCAAAGGACATCAGGGTATTGTAAAATCATTGGGAGCCTGGGGCGGTGATTTTGTACTCATCACGAATCACGGAACAGACAAAGTATTCAGGGAGCAGATGAATAGCAAGGGATTTAACACGGTGTTTTCATGGGACGAACTTGTGTTGAAAAAATAATTCCAGGCTCCCGCCAAAGACTTTACAAGCCCAGCCTTGATACTGCAAAAGCATAAGCACCTACAGCCACAGCTTCACTGGTCCCCAGCCGGCTGATGCCCACGGCAATTTTCTTCTGTGGGTAGTAAACCTGTGTCTTATCGGAAAAAGGAACAGCCAGAATCCGGGACTCATCTTTTAAAAAGGCAGCTTTTTCCAACGTATTTTCCCAATTGTAAGCCGTCAGCTCCATACGTGGCATCCGGCTACCATCATTTTTATGAAAAGTGCTGTTCATTTGCTTCAGCGCAGTCGGCAGGAAAAGAGAGTAAGCTCCCGACAGGCCACCACCAATAACTACGCAGCTGTCTGTAAGACTCACTGCATTGGCCAATGCATCGCCCAGAACGTGTCCAAATGTTTCCCATGCTTCTATGGCTGCTGTTTTGTTTCCTTCCTTTTTCCCCAAACCTATCAGAAAAATTTCAAAGGGTATTGGCGTTTTCTCTACCGGAATTCCACTTGCTTCTGCATACAAACGGCGAATTCCACGAATGCTCAGTACCTCTTCCACACTTTGCTCACGGTTTAGAGAATTGCTCATGCGATTCACTTCGGCAGCAGCCGAATTGTCACCGCCAAAAAGTTTACCATTAACCACAATACCGCCACCAAAACCTGTACCGAGTGTTATGCCAAGCAAATTATGGAATTCTCTTTTGCTTTCCCTGTTTATCTCTCTCAGGAATCCTTCTATAGCTTCGCCCAACGCAAACAAATCTCCATCGTTATTGATAAAAACAGGAATTTTAAAAACCTCTTCCAACATTTTGGCCAGAGGAATTCCGTCCAGGAAGAAAGGAAGGTTTTCCAAATCGCCAATAATTCCGTTTTCATAATCAGCAGGTCCGGGAAAACAAAAGCTTATGGCACGGGCTTTCATCTTCACTTGTTGCTGCAATTCGGAAAAACCCTTGATAACTTTTTTTAAAAAACCTTCAAGATTTTCTGAAGAAGCAGGGTTATGAACTTTCTGTTTGAGAATTTGTCTGTTTTGAACAGCCGAGAAAACCAGGTTGGTTCCGCCGGCATCCAATGTAAGAATGGTTGTTTTTTCCCTGCTCATTTTTTTTATGTTTTCGGAACCAAAAATAGAGAAAAAAAGGATAAACAAAGCCGGTTCGTATTTTCGAACTTTCAGATTAATTGAGAGGGGTTTGAAAAATACAGAAAATGAAAACTTCAATAGCTTCCCTGGATTGGTATAAAATTACATTTATCCTGTTCCTTTGTTTGTTGTTTCACGATTTTCTCAATCGTTTGTAATCAGATGTGTACTCATTCACATGCCTGTGCTCTACGCCTTTTCCTCTTCGTTCAGCTGCAACGACGTCGGAATATTTGATATATGATTACTTTTGCGTTTCAAAATACAAAGGAAAAAATGAAACGAGTACTTATTGCAACCGGTGGTGGCGATTGTCCGGGATTAAACGCCGTGATTCGCGCTGTCGTCCACCGTGCATCGCAGGAGAATGATTGGGAAGTGCTGGGAAGTATCCAGGCTTTTAACGGAATTCTGTGGGAACCTACCGAGGTGATTGTGCTGGACAACAAAAAGGTAAAAGGTATCCATTTTCAGGGAGGAACCATTATAGAAACCACAAACAAAGGTGGTCCTTTTGCCTGGCCTATTAAAGATAAAAATGGAAAGTGGATTACCGTTGACCGCTCCGATGAAATGATTCGCAAATTGCAGATTATGCACATTGATGCGGTGATCAGTATTGGTGGCGATGGTTCGCAACAGATTTCCGAACAACTATACAAAAAGGGGCTGAACATTATTGGCGTTCCCAAGACTATCGACAACGATCTTTCGTCCACAGATTCGACTTTTGGCTTCCAGACTGCTGTTGAAATAGCTACTGAGTCTGTTGATAAGCTGGTTACAACAGCTGCCAGCCACAACCGTGTTTTCGTGCTGGAAGTGATGGGCCGTGAAGCGGGATGGATTGCCATGAATGCCGCTGTTGCCGGTGGTGCTGATGTGTGCCTGATACCGGAAATGCCTTACGATATTGAAGCTGTAAAAGAAGCTCTTGAAAAACGATTTGTCCATGACCGGGGATTTGCAGTGGTGGTTATCTCAGAAGGAGCCTATCCCAAAGGTGGAAAAATGGCCGTCCGGGAAAATGATGAAGTAGGCTACAAAAACCCAAAACTGGGTGGTATTGCCCGCCAATTGATTCATCAGCTGAAAGCATCCGGGTTTAAACATGATATGCGCGAAACCGTTTTGGGACATTTGCAGCGTGGCGGAGTCCCTATTGCTTACGACAGGGTACTCTCTGCACAGTTTGGGGTGAGAGCCTTTGAGATGGTGCTCGATGGAGATTTTGGTAAAATGGTTGCTTACCGTCATCCTGATTTCGTGGCGGTTCCACTGAAAGATGCCATCGCCAAACCAAATCTGGTAACTCCGGATAATGCGCTGGTTAAAACGGCCAAAGGGCTGGGTATCTCGCTGGGACAGAAATAAGCAGGGAATTTAGAATACTTCATACAATACTGTTACGTTTTGTGAAAAAATTTAATGTAAATTTGGGGCATTATTTTTAAAAACTAAAAACATGAATATACCTGAAGGATTAAAGTATTCTAACGATCACGAATGGGTGAGAGTTGAAGGAGAAAATGCTTATATCGGCATTACCGATTTCGCCCAGAATGAATTGGGAGACATTGTTTTTGTCGAAGTGGAGACCATCGACGAAACACTGGAAAAAGGCGAAGCTTTCGGAACTGTTGAAGCTGTTAAAACGGTTTCTGACCTGTTGCTTCCCGTTGGTGGAACCATCCTTGAGCTGAACGGAAAACTGGAAGATGAACCCGAAATGATTAACAAAGATCCTTACGGCGACGGATGGATTGTGAAAATAAAAATAACCCATCCTGCAGAAACAGATGAAATGTTGGACGCCGCTGCATACAAAGATTTGGTTGAATCATAGCAATACGGTATATGCTAAAAAAATTATGGCCTGCTATTTTATGGTCGATTATTATCCTGCTACTGACCGGTTTGCCTGGCAACGATTTCCCAAAAATAACTACCTTTTGGGGCTGGCTGGAACCCGACAAAGTTGTTCACCTTTTTATTTTCGGGGGACTGGCTTTTCTTATCTTATTTGGCTTTCGCGAACAATATTTTAGCAGTAACAAACGTTATATGTTTGGACTTGTCGCGGTTATTGTTACCGCTATTTATGGTTTGATAACCGAAGTTCTGCAATTTTATGTTTTTATCGGACGAAGCGGAAGCAGGTTTGATTTCTTTGCAGATACAATAGGAGCGATAGGTGGTTGGCTGTTGTTTATTTATCTGTATCGAAAAAAAATAAGAAGAAAAGAAAGCCATTAAAAGAATTTAATTAATTTAGCGCCCGGAAAAAGTAAGTCGTAAATAGAAACTAATAAACAAAAAGAAGGATGGAATCCAGAAAAACACCTAAAGCTGATCTTGAAAGTAAGAAAGCACTCTTTTTTGAGATTGGTCTCGTCATTGCACTGGCGCTTGTTCTTTTTTCTTTTAACCATAAAAGTTATGAAAAAAGAACCTATTCCATGATGCAGCAGAAGGCGGACAACACTCCTGAGGAGATGGTCCCCATTACCGAGCAAAAGGTAAAACCACCGCCACCACCGCCACCGAAAACGGTAACACAGATTAAAATTGTGAATAATGATGTCAAGGTGAACGAGGATATCGATATTGATGTTGATGCCAACATGAATACCAAGGTAAATGAATATGTACCTCCGGAAGAAGATGAATCAGTTCCCGAACAGCATATTTTTATGGTTGTGGAAAAAATGCCTTCTTTCCCCGGCGGAGTGGGCGCGCTGATGAAATTTCTGGCCAGCCATATCAAATATCCCGAGCTGGCTAAAGAGAGTGGTATTCAGGGTCGTGTGTTTATCAACTTTGTTGTGGAGCCCGATGGTAGTATTGATCATGTAAAAGTACTCCGTGGTATCGGCGGCGGTTGTGATGAAGAAGCGGTCAGGGTGGTAAAAAGTATGCCCAAGTGGATACCTGGAAAACAACGTGGTAAACCTGTCAGGGTTTCTTTTAACCTTCCCGTGAAATTTACATTGGAATAATATATTCAGAATTGATAAAAAAAGCTCTCCAAATCGGGGAGCTTTTTTTATGGGATGGAAATGGGATGAAAATGGCGGAAAATTATTCCTGCTCTTGCCTTGCCTACAACAGCAGCCATCTTTTCTTCCGGAGCTTCCCTGATTTTTTTTACGGACTTGAATTCCCGTAGTAGCTTTTGAATCGTATCCTTGCCGATACCTTTTATTTCCGCTAACTCCGATTTCAATGTTCCTTTTCTACGCTTATTTCGATGATGAGTAATTCCAAAACGATGGGCTTCGTCGCGAAGCTGCTGAATAATGCGCAGTGTCTCCGATTTTTTGTCAAGATATAAAGGCAGCGGATCGTTGGGAAAATAGAGCTCTTCCAACTTTTTGGCAATACCGATAATCCCTGTTTTACCATACAATCCCAGCAGTTTCAAGCTTTTCACAGCGGCACTCAGTTGTCCTTTCCCGCCATCTACCACGATTAGCTGTGGCAATGCTTTTTCTTCTTTCAGCAGCCTTCCGTAACGACGTAGGATAATCTCTTCCATGGAGGCGAAATCATCCGGACCTTCCACGGTTTTGATATTGAAATGGCGGTATGCTTTTTTATTGGGCCTGGCTTTTACAAACTGTACCATAGAAGCCACCGGATAAGCCCCCTGGATGTTGGAATTGTCAAAACATTCAATGACTTCGGGCAGGACGTTCAAATGCAAGTCCTGTTTCATTTTTTCGAGGATACGCCGGCTGTGGCGATCGGGGTCAACCAACTCCTGCTGCTTTTGCCGTTCCATCCTGAAATATTTGGTGTTGCGCTGACTGAGCTCCAGCAGCTGTTTTTTGTCGCCGCGCCGGGGAACGGTAATCTTCACCTCATCCCAGCTCATTTCCGGCCGGAACGGAACAATAATCTCCTCGGCACGACTATTAAAACGTTGCCGAAAATCGGCAATGGCATAAGTCAGTATTTCCGTTGGCGTTTCATTTAGTTTCTTCTTTACTTCCACCGTGTGCGCCTGTACAATGGAGCCGTTCATCACCTTCAGGTAATTGACATAGGCCTGGTTTTCCTCGTCCAAAACGGAAAATACGTCCACATTGTTGATGCGCGGATTCACAATGGTGGATTTGCTTTTGTAATTTTCCAGGCTTTCCAGCTTTTCTTTCACCAACTGGGCATTTTCAAAATCTTCTTTTTGCGCGTAGTCTTTCATCACTTTACGCAGAGCATCGATAACCTCGCTCAGGTTACCTTTGATAATAGCCCGTATCTCGTCGATGGTTTTTAGATAATCCTCTTCCGTCTGCTTTCCAACGCAAGGTGCTTTGCAGTTGCCGAGATGAAACTCCAGGCAGACTTTGAACTTCCCTTTTTGAATATTTTTTTGTGAGAGGTTCAGCTTGCAGGTACGCAGAGGATAGAGTTTCCGAATAATATCCATCAGTGTCTTCATCATGCGTACCGAGGCGTAGGGTCCGTAATATTCCGAGCCATCATTTAGCACATGACGTGTGGAAAAAATCCGTGGAAAAGGCTCCTTTTTGATACAAAGCCAGGGATAAGTCTTGTCATCTTTCAACATGATGTTGTATCGAGGCTGGAGCTTCTTTATCAGGTTGTTTTCCAACAACAGTGCATCCAACTCGGTTTCGGTAACAATGAATTTTATGTCGCTGATTTTTTTTACCAACACCCTTAGTTTCCCGCTTTCAGGCTCTTTGTTGAAATAACTCGAAACCCGCTTTTTCAGATTCTTGGCTTTTCCAACATATAAAATCTTCCCTTCGCCATCGTAATAGCGGTAAACGCCCGGACTTTCCGGAAGGCTGTGCACAATGGCTAAAAGTGTTTTTTGGATGTCGTTGTTCTTCACCGCGGGTGTAGTTTTTCGCAAAAATACCATTAAATCAGTAGCGTACGCTACCGGTAAATCAGGCTTTTTTCTCAAACAATTGGGTGAGCGTGACAAAATCAGAAACAGAAAGTTGCTCTGCCCGCTGGCTGAGCAAAGGATGGTCAAATTCAAAGTGCCCAAAAAGTACTTTCAGGGCATTGCGCAGCGTTTTTCGCCGCTGACCGAAAGCTGCTTTCACCACTTTGAAAAACAGGCTTTCGTCACAATTGAGAGAGGTAGTTTTGTTTCGTCGAAGTCGGATAACTGCCGATTTTACTTTGGGTGGCGGGAAAAACACCGTTTCATTGACGGTAAAACAGTATTCAATGTTGTACCAGCTTTGCAGCAGCACACTCAAAATGCCGTAGGTCTTGTTTCCGGGAGGGGCGGCAATGCGCTCGGCTACCTCCTTTTGTATCATTCCCACTACTTCGGAAATCCGGTTCCTGTTTTCCAGTACTTTAAAGAATATCTGACTCGAAATGTTGTAAGGGAAATTACCAATGAGTGCCACATCGCTGGGAAACAATGCCGGCAGATTGCTTTTCAGGAAATCGGCTTCCAGCACCCGCAGCCTCGCATCAGAAAAATGGTTGTTCAGGTACTCCACCAACTCCGTATCAATCTCAATCAAAGTGAGTTCGGAGAGATTTTCTCTTTCGAGAAGTGATAATGTCAAAATACCGGTTCCGGGACCAATTTCGCAGATCGTGGTAAATTTCGTATCAAGGCAGGCAGTAATTTTCCGGGCAATATTGGCATCTTTCAGAAAATGCTGTCCCAGATGTTTTTTCGGCCTGACCATGAGTGTGAGAATAAGTTAGTCGATAATTTCGAAACCCGTGTAGCTTTGCAAAGCTTTGGGAATACTAATTCCGTCCGGTGTCTGGTTATTTTCGAGCAGGGCTGCCACAATACGCGGAAGCGCCAAAGCACTGCCGTTGAGGGTGTGTGCCAGCCGTGTTTTTCCATCTTTTCCTTTGAAGCGCAATTTCATCCGGTTGGCCTGGTAACTCTCAAAGTTGGAAACAGAACTCACCTCCAGCCATCGTTTTTGTGCGCCGGAGAATACTTCAAAGTCAAATGTCAGTGCCGAAGTAAAGCTCAGGTCGCCACCACAAAGTCGCAAAATCCGGAACGGAAGCTCCAGTTTACGCAACAAGCCGGCTACATGTTCTTTCATCAGCTCCAGTGTTTCGTATGATTTATCAGGATGCTGAATCTGTACAATCTCCACTTTGTCAAACTGATGCAAACGGTTTAGTCCACGAACATCCTTGCCGTACGAGCCGGCTTCGCGCCGGAAACAGCTGGAATAAGCCACGTTTTTCACCGGAAGGTCTCCCTCCTTCAAAATCACGTTGCGGTAGATGTTGGTCAGCGGAACCTCTGCCGTAGGAATCAGGTAAAGTTTGTCGAGACCGGCAAAATACATCTGACCCTCTTTGTCGGGAAGCTGTCCCGTTCCAAATCCGGAAGCCTCATTTACCATGAGCGGCGGTTGGTACTCCAGATAGCCCGCTTCGATGGCTTCATCCAGAAAAAAGTTGATGAGCGCCCGTTGTAGCCGGGCTCCTTTCCCACGGTAAAATGGAAAGCCGGCACCGGTAACCTTACTGCCCAAATCAAAATCAATAATCTTATATTTATCAGCTAACTCCCAGTGTGGTAGTGCGTTCTCTGGGAGTCCGGGTAGGTTGCCTTCCCTATAAACCTCCTCATTATCGGTATCGCTTTTGCCACGTGGAACCGAAGGGTGCGGCACGTTGGGAAGCTCCACCAGCTTTGCATTTAACGCCACAACAATACTGTCCGCCTTTTCAGACAACACTTTTGCCTGCTCTTTCAGTGCCAGCGACTCCTTCCGGATAGTTTCTGCTTTCTCCTTTTCGCCCGATTTAAAATACCGGCCAATCTCTTTTGCCATCTGTTTGGCCCGTGCCAGCGTATCATCCAACGTTTTCTGATTTGTACGACGTTGCTGGTCAAGATTAATAATTTCTTCAACAAGGGTGGCGGCGTCAAAGTTCTTCACGGCAAGGCGTTCAACGATCTCCTCTTTATTTTCCCTGATTCTTTGAAGTTCAAGCATAAGTAAAAATTTTTGCAAAGATAAAAAAGATAAACAGGATTAATCCATAAAAAGTAACAGCAGTAAGTTTTTCAGAAAATAATGTCTTTTTGAATGGAGAAATGATGAATGAAAGAGTGACAAAGCGAAGGAGCGACAAGGCGAAATTGCGAAATAGAGCGAATTGACGGCTGTTACCAGACAAACATTTGGCAGCGAAGAGGGCACAATTGTTTGTGACAACTGTTTGACTACCGAATGACAATTTTTGACCATTAATCAATTCTCATCGTGCTTATCTTTCAACCTGTCCAGAATCCGCCGGTCTTTTTTGGTAGGACGACCCGCACCGTGCGAGCGTTTTTCGTAATTGAGTTGCCGCATCATTTGTTGTTTTTCCAGTTCTTTGGCAGGAGTGAGGTCTTCCATCAGGTCGGGGACCAATGCTGCGGAAACACGGTTTTTTACAGCCTTTTTCACACGCACTTTTTTGGTAATGCCACCAGAGTGAATCTCAATTTCATCGCCTTCGTTTACCTCATGTGAAGCTTTGGCGTTGTGACCTGCCATTTTGACTTTTCCACCTTTACATGCTTCCGTTGCCTGCGAACGTGTTTTGTAAAGTCGCACTGCCCAAAGCCATTTGTCGAGTCTGACGTGAGTCATAACCAGTTATTTTTGTCTGAAAAACAGTTGGATAGGAACACCGGTAAAATCGTAATACTTTCTGATTTTATTTTCCAGAAATCTTTTGTAAGGTTCTTTTACCTCATCCGGAAGGTTGCAGAAAAATACAAACTGCGGTGTTTTTGTTTTCAGTTGCATGATGTATTTTATCCGGATATAACGACCCCGCGAAGCCATGGGATGCGGATTCTCTTCGATAATCGGAAGTAATAGGTCATTTAACTTGGAGGTGGAAATGCGTTTGCTACGTTTGTTGTAAACCTCCTCGGCCAGGTTCAGGGCTTTAAAAATCCGCTGTTTTTCCTGTACCGAAACAAACACGATGGGCACATCGCTAAAAGGAGCAATGCGTTTTCGGATGGCTTCCTCAAATTTCAAATGGGTGTTGTTTTCTTTGTCCACCAAATCCCATTTGTTCACCACGACCACAATGCCTTTCCGATTTTTTTCGGCCAAATGGAAAATGCTGACATCCTGTTTTTCAATGCCCTGGCTGGCGTCAATCATCACGAGACAGATATCCGAATTTTCGATGGCACGAATGGTACGCAGTGTGGAATAGAACTCAATATTTTCGTAAACCTTACCTTTTTTGCGTAAGCCTGCCGTGTCCACCAGCATAAATTCATGACCAAAACCTTTGAAAGGAGTATAAATGGAATCACGTGTTGTCCCGGCTACCGGTGTGACAATATTTCTTGTATCGCCAATCAGCGTATTGATAAGGGATGATTTACCCACGTTAGGACGACCGATAACGGCAATCCGGGGAACGTCCGGTATTTCCTCTTCTTCGGTTTCATTGAAATCCTTTACAACTTCATCTAAAAGCTCGCCGGTACCGTT
>VAPK010187929.1_pt1 | contig 12222 bp, 6 predicted proteins | sample 3395031 | NCBI WGS metagenome assembly VAPK01 (sample SAMN08290443, study PRJNA428436) | hydrothermal vent metagenome | isolation source: Deep-sea hydrothermal vent chimney 1 | place: Pacific Ocean: Juan De Fuca Ridge | reverse complement strand
TGCACCGGGTTTTTAAATCGCGGCCCTTCACCTTCCGAGAAATACAGTCCCAGTCCCATCGCATCAGGAATGGTAAGAATATCTGAGAATAGAATGGCCGCATCGAGATCAAATCGATCCAGTGGCTGCAAGGTAACTTCGGTGGCATATTCAGGCGACATGCACAGCTTCATAAAGTCACCAGCCTTCTGTCGCGTGGCGCGATACTCGGGCAGGTAGCGACCGGCCTGACGCATCATCCACACCGGGGTGACATCGACGGGCTGCTTTAGCAAGGCACGTAGGAAACGATCATTTTTCAGTATGGTCATGTTTTTTTTCTTAACGCAAAGGCGCGAAGGCGCAAAGAACGCAGAGTTATTTATAGTTGCTTACAACGAGGTTAAATAAAATAATTACTTTAAAAACCCTTTGCGAACTCTGCGTCTTTGCGACTTTGCGTTTAATGAATTAAATCTCCAAATAATCGAGTATGCCTTCGGCGGCCTGGCGACCTTCATACACGGCAGTGACTACTAGATCCGAGCCACGCACCATATCGCCACCGGCAAAGACTTTGGGGTTAGAGGTTTGTTGTTTATAGGTTTGTTCCAGCGGCGCTTTCACTCTACCGCGATCATCAAGCTCAACCTTCAATTCACTTAGCCAGTCCGCTGGACTGGGTCGAAAACCAAAGGCAATGATCACTGCATCAGCCATGATGATTTCTTCGGAACCGGGAATGGCTTCGGGTCGACGGCGGCCACGTTCGTCGGCTTCACCCAGTTGCGTAGTTACTACCTTGATGCCTTCGACTCGTTCGTTACCGACGATTTCAACCGGTTGGCGATTCCAGAGAAATTGCACTCCCTCTTCTTTCGCATTCAGCACTTCACGTTTGGAACCGGGCATGTTGGCTTCATCTCGACGGTAGGCACAGCTTACCGAAAATGCACCCTGCCGAATCGAGGTGCGATTGCAGTCCATCGCAGTATCACCACCGCCAAGCACAACAACGTGCTTGCCATCCATATTTATAAAGTCGGCAGGATCTTTTTCCAGTTTTAAGCAACGGTTAACGTTCGAGATCAAAAATGGCAGCGCCTCATAAACACCGGGTAAGTCTTCACCGGGAAACCCGCCCTTCATGTACGTGTAGGTGCCCATGCCGAGGAACAGGGCATCATATTTTTCCGTTAGCTGTTCAAGCGTAATATCCTGACCTACGTTGGTGTTAAGCACAAACTCCACACCCATGCCTTCGAGAACTTGGCGGCGTTTTTTCACCACGTCTTTTTCTAATTTAAATTCAGGAATGCCAAAGGTTAGCAGGCCGCCAATTTCTGGATTGCGATCATAAACCACGGCTTTAACGCCGTTACGCGCCAGCACATCCGCGCATCCCAGTCCCGCAGGCCCGGCACCGATGATAGCAACGGTTTTGCCGGTATCCTGCACTTTGGAAAGATCGGGTCGCCAGCCCTGCGCAAAAGCAGTATCAGTAATATATTTTTCAATCGCGCCAATGGTAACTGCGCCAAAACCATCGTTCAGCGTGCAGGCACCTTCACATAATCTATCCTGTGGACAAACCCGACCACAGATCTCGGGCAGCGAGTTGGTGCGATGCGATAGCTCAGCCGCCTCGGTAATATTGCCTTCGGCAATCAGCTTCAGCCAGTTAGGAATATAGTTATGTACCGGGCATTTCCATTCGCAATAGGGATTGCCGCAGGCTAGACAACGATCAGCCTGTTCAGCTGCACGCTCGGCATTGAACTGACCGTAAATCTCACGGTATTCTTTTTTGCGCTCCGCCGCCGGTTTCTTGTCCGGGTCGTGACGCTTGATCTGAATGAATTGAAAGTTATTACCCATAAAATCTAGTTTCTAGTTGCTAGGGACGAGTGGCTAGGATCTTAATCCTCACATCTGTCCATTAATTTTAAAAATAAACTTCCCCGCCGCAAGCTGACGGGGTATTAGTGGTAGGTTTGCCTTCAGGCGAACATGTGCGGCTGAAGCCGCACCTACGATGTTGCTTCGCTGCAAGCAGCGGGGAATTAAACCCACGCTGAGATTCAAATAAGGTGGGCACTGCCCACCCTACGGAGCCAACGTTCAGTGGCTGGACAGTGCCCAGCTTATGCTGCTGCCCGCTGTAAATCTTCCAGCAGATCATCCAGTGACGCGGCTTTCGGCGTGACCAGCCAGAACTTACCGGCTGCATCAGCAAAGTTATCGAGAATATTCTGGCCATGTTCGCTGCCGGTTTCACTCACAAATTCTTCCAGCACCTCACGCAGATGGTTGCAATATGCTTCCATGCGTTCAGAACCGATCCGCTGAATATTGACGTCCTGATTAATACAGTCCGCAAACATGCCTGTTTTGTCATAGACGTAGGCAAAGCCCCCGGTCATGCCAGCACCGAAGTTACTACCTGTCTCACCCAGAACCACTACGGTGCCGCCCGTCATGTATTCACAGCCGTGATCACCAATGCTCTCGACCACGGCATGACAACCGGAGTTACGCACTGCAAAGCGTTCACCGGCGGTGCCAGCAGCCAGCAGCTTGCCACCCGTCGCGCCATAGAGACAGGTATTGCCCATAATCGGCGTGGTCGCAGAATCAAACTGACTGCCAACGGGATGACGGAGCACCAGCTTACCGCCGGCCATGCCTTTGCCAACATAGTCGTTGGCATCACCTTCGAGGTACATATGCAGGCCACCGGCATTCCAGACACCAAAACTTTGCCCAACCGTGCCGGTGAGTTTCAGGGTGATCGGATTGTCTTCCATGCCGGTGTTGCTATGGCGTACCGCAATCTCGCCCGACAGGCGCGCACCGATGGAGCGATGAATATTTTGTACCGAGTAGCTAAACTCGCCACCCGATTCATTTTCAATGGCGATCAGCGCATCGGCCACCATTTGCTCAGCCAGCTCCCCCTTGTCGAAGGGTTCGTTGTGCGGTTCAGTGCAAAACTGCGGCTTGTCTTCCGACACGCCACCATCACAGAGCAGCGGCCCCAGATCCAGATTCTTCTGTTTGTTGGTGCTGCCTTCCACTAATTCCAGCAGATCGGTGCGACCAATTAGATCTGTCAATTTGCGGCACCCCAGTTGCGCCAGCAGTTCACGTACTTCGCGGGTGATGAAGCGGAAGTAGTTCATTACCATTTCCACCTGACCGATGAAGTATTCCTCGCGCAACACATTGTCCTGGGTGGCGATGCCGGTAGCGCAGTTATTGAGATGACAGATACGTAAATATTTACAGCCCATTGCCACCATCGGCCCGGTGCCAAAACCGAAACTTTCAGCACCTAAAATCGCCGCCTTGACCACATCCAGCCCGGTTTTCAAACCACCATCAGTTTGCAGGCGAACTTTGTCACGCAAATCATTGGCACGTAATAATTGATGCGTCTCGGACAAACCCAATTCCCAGGGGCCACCGGCGTATTTTACCGAGGTCAGTGGTGAAGCGCCGGTGCCACCGTCATAACCAGAAATGGTAATCAGATCAGCATAGGCTTTAGCCACCCCGGCAGCAATCGTACCGACGCCGGCTTCGGCCACCAGTTTCACTGAAACCAGCGCTTTTGGGTTGACCTGCTTAAGATCAAAAATTAGCTGAGCCAGATCTTCAATGGAGTAAATATCGTGATGCGGCGGCGGTGAAATCAATGCCACACCCGGTTTGCAATAACGCAGCTCAGCGATCAAATCATTGACCTTATGGCCAGGCAGTTGGCCGCCTTCACCGGGTTTGGCTCCCTGCGCCACTTTGATTTGCAGCACTTCGGCTGAACGCAGATAGGCCGGGGTCACCCCAAAACGACCCGAGGCCACCTGTTTAATCTTCGAGCGTTTCTCAGTACCGTAACGAACCGGATCTTCACCGCCCTCACCGGAGTTGGAACGTCCGCCCAGACGGTTCATGGCTTCGGCCAAAGTTTCGTGCGCTTCGGGCGACAGTGCGCCAAGGCTCATAGCCGCTGAGTCAAAGCGCATCAGAATGTCTTCTTCTGCTTCGACCTCAGCTAATGAAATAGCCTGCGTATCGTCACGCAGCTTAAGCAGGTCGCGCAAGGATATGGCGGCACGTTCATTCACCTGTCGGGCATAATCCTGATAGATTTCGTAGTCGCCAGATTTGACCGCTTTTTGCAGAGTTTGCACTACATCAGGATTATAGGCGTGGTCTTCGTTACCGTGGATAAATTTCAGCAGGCCGCCCTGACTGATGGCTTTGCGACTGTTCCAGGCCAGCGCGTGCAGGCTGCGCTGTTCAGCTTCCAGATCCTCGAAACGCGCGCCCTGTATGCGGTTGGTCGTACCTTTGAAACAAAGCTCAACCACCTCCTGATGCAGGCCTACGGATTCAAATAACTGTGCGCCGCGATAACTGGAAATGGTCGAAATGCCCATTTTCGAGGTGATTTTATACAGGCCCTTGTTGATGCCTTTACGGTACTGGGCATCCAGTTTGCAGGCATCTTTTTCAATAATTTCGCCGGAGCGCACCAGATCACGAATCACTTCATAGGCAAGGTAAGGATGTACGGCAGTCGCACCGTAACCGATTAAGCTGGCAAAGTGGTGAGGGTCACGAACGGTAGCGGATTCCACCACAATGTTGGCATCACAACGCAGGCCTTCGGCAATCAGGCGGTGGTGAATCGCACCCGTTGCCAGCAGCGCATGCACTGGCAGGTTGCTGGCTTCAATATCAATGTCACTGAGTACCAGAACCACAATACCGGCATTGACCGCAGCCACCGCCTCGTCACAAATGGCGTGCAGGCCAGCTTCCAGTGTTTGTTCCAGTGGCCGGTTTAAACTAATGCGCTGGTTGGCATAATCCGGGTTTTCATTTCCCAGCGCCAGTAACTGGCTGAACTTGCTGGTAGACAACACCGGTGATTCAATCAGCAGGCGATCAGCATGTTCGGGGGTTTCCTCGAACATATTACGCTCACGGCCAAAACAGGTTTCCAGTGACATCACCACCTGTTCACGAATCGGATCGATAGGGGGGTTGGTAACCTGCGCAAACTGCTGGCGGAAATAGTCATAGGGCGAGCGTAACTGGCGCGAGAGTACCGGGAACGGGGTGTCATCACCCATCGAGCCAATTGCCTCCATGCCATTTTCGGCCAGTGGCCGAAGCACCTGATCGCGCTCTTCAAAACTCACCTGAAATAATTTTTGATAGGTCTTACTCTGCTCAGCAGAAAGCAGGCTGGCACAACTTTCTTCGGACAGTTTAGATTTCAGACGCAGGGAGCGGTTGCAGATCCAGTCCTTGTAAGGCTGGGCAGTTTTCAGACGCGTATTAATATCATCCGGCATTAGCAACTCACCGGTCTCGGTATCGACGGCAACCATCTGCCCGGGTTTCAGACGCCCCTTGCTGACAACCTCGGCGGGGGTGTAATCATAGACCCCAATTTCCGAGGCAAGCGTAATGTGTCGATCTTTAGTAATAACCCAGCGCGCCGGGCGCAGGCCGTTTCTATCCATCGAACAGGCCGCATAGCGACCATCGGTCATCACCACTCCGGCCGGGCCATCCCAGGATTCCATGTGCATGGAGTTGTATTCGTAAAAAGCACGCAGATCCGCATCCATATTCCCAACATTTTGCCAGGCAGGCGGAATTAGCAGGCGCATGGCGCGGAAAATATCCATGCCACCAGCGAGCAGGGCTTCGAGCATGTTATCGAGGCTGTTGGAGTCGGAGCCAGTCATCGACACCAGCGGGCGCACATCCTCCATCGGAATGTGCGGTGATTCAAACTTGTGGCCGCGAGCAACCGACCAGTTGCGGTTACCTTGAATGGTGTTGATCTCACCATTGTGCGCCAGATAGCGGAACGGTTGTGCCAGACGCCACTGAGGCCAGGTATTGGTAGAAAAACGCTGATGGAATACGGCGGTCGCCGATTCCATTTTGGGATCATTTAAATCCTGATAGAACACCGGCAGGTTTTCCGGCATCACCAGTCCTTTGAAGGAAATGACGGTAGACGAAAGGCTGGGAACATAGAACATTTCGTCGTTCTGTTCGATAATTTTTTCACTGCGGCGGCGGGCGATATACAGATGACGCTCAAACGTAATCTGATCCATACCCTCGATAGCATTGACAAAAATTTGTTCAATTTGTGGCTGCGTTTTCAGCGCTTCTTCGCCACAGGCCTGTGTATCCGTGGGCACGACTCGCCAGCCCTGCACATCCAGACCTTCTTTTTTCAACTCGGTTTCAAGCGTCTGGCGAGCGATATCTGCCAGATCGGTTTCGGTATTAAGAAAGACCATGCCGACCGCGTACAGCGCGCTCAGCTTGAAGCCCTGTTCTTTGGCCACCATCTGCAGAAAACCATCGGGCTTTTTCAGCAGCAGGCCGCAACCATCACCGGTTTTACCATCGGCAGCTACCGCACCACGGTGGGTTAACCGCGCCAGTGCGCCAATGGCGGTTTTCAATAACCAGTGGCTGGGCTTGCCATCCATCTGGGCGATCAGGCCAAAACCACAATTATCCCGTTCAAACTCAGGACGATAGAGACTGTTTTCTAGTTTGGGCTGTGTACTCACGCTGATTCCAATACCTTACTATTATTTACGCCAGCTACGGGCAAAATGGCCAAGCAGTATAACGATCTGGCGGCCATGCTTCAATCTTCCGATGACATTAGCCCTACGCGGAGTCAGTCTAATAGACGGTTTTTCAGTAACTTAGCTGGGTTTTTGATGACAGGCTTAGTGCAGCTCGGTATGAATACTGGCGAAGCTGCGTGGCCAGGGTTGGGTTTTGCGCAGCTTAGCAGGCAAGGTGCTGATCGCGGCTTTGGCAGAACGGTGATCAGAATAGCTATTGTAGACCAGCACGTACCAGGGGCGGCCATTGCGGCTGGTGCGATAATAAACCGCCTTGCCGCTGAGTTTGTGCTTGGTAATAAAACCTTTGATGCCCGCCTCGGTTTGCCCCGCTAATAATTGCAGGGTGTAATGGCTCGGATCCTGACTCCATAGCCAGGCCGCACTCGTTGCGAGATTGCTGGCAGCCGGTGGCGAAGAGATTTTACTGATGGTCAGGGGGGGCGGCGTGACAGCTTGATGCCTGAGTGTTTTCTGGATATCGGCAAAGGGGCGGATCCAGGGTTTGATGCCGCGAATATTTTTGCTCATGCTGGCAGCCGCTTTTTCAGCCTTGGCACGACTCGCATAGCGTCCCTGAATCAGCACATGCCAGGGGCGTTGATTGCGCAGGCTACTGAACGTTGCCACCTCCTGCTCTAGCGCATGTTTTTTGACGAAGGTTTGCAGGCTACTTTTATTGTGGCTACCCAGCAATTGCAGGGTGAAGTGTTGCGGCTTTTGCTTATTGATCCAGCCTTCCTTATTGAGCGTATTGCCAGAGCTGGTTTTAGCCGTGGTTTTAGATGTAGTTTTGCTCACTGAAGCCGTGCTTTTCCTGGCCACGGCAACGTTAAACTGAGCGTCGATCTGTTGCTTGCTAACGGGATCGTTTAGCTGCACTTTCCAGTTATCGGCCTTGCGACCCACGGTGATACGCAACTCCATTTCATTGGCATTGATAATAGTCAGCTGTGGGGATGACAGAGTTTTCTGGCCACCCGTCCAGAACACGGTGACCTTCATATCTTTATTAAAATGCTCGCCAAGAATAGAAATGATCTGTGGCTTGCGGCTAGTGTTGACCGGATCAGGACTGATATCCCGGATGATCGGCGTCGGCGGCAAAGCAGCGGGTTCCGGCAGCGTCGGTGGTTTGTCGAGGTCTGTTTCAATAGCAGCGTCTGCCGGTGTACTAACTTTTTCCACCACCGCCACCACAGGTGGGATGCTATCAATAGCCGTATTTATCTTCGCTTCTGTGGCCTGTTCGGGGGCTGCCGTATCTGTTTCCTCAGGGATTGCTTGCTGACGAGGTGTTTTCAGTGGGGCTATTTCAGTGGACGCGCTATCTACTACTGCTAGCGGCTCAGGTTCAGGCTGGGCAGTAACTTGTGGCGCGGCTTCGCTAACAAATGGTGAGCTATCTTCTGCGAGTGTCTTTGTCTGTTGGGTATCCGCTTCAAAAACAGCATTGATATCGTCCTGATAAATTAGCACCAGGGCAATGGCCAACACCGCGATGAGCACCGCGCCAAGCTGCCAGCGTTTGCATTTCACCAGTACCGCAGGAAGCTTGAGCGACGGAATTTTTAGCGCCGAAAGCGTGAAGCCTGAGCGCAGCTTGAGCTGGGGCGTGTGAAAATCTTTTACGGCCTGATCCAGCTTGTCGCCGTTTAAAATCAGATGGGCACATTCATTGATACGCGTTGGAATGCCACTGGAGTTGCGGAAAATTTTATGCAGCTCCTTGTCGCTAAAAGGCAGCGCCCCCTGTAGGCCAACCGTGGTCAGGCGGTGGCGGATGTAGCCGACGGTCTGTTCCTCATCAAAAGCGGGGATGCTCATACTATGGGTGACGCGTTCACGTAGCCCCTGTATGGCCGGGCTTTGCAGCATGGTTTCAATTTGCGGATCGCTGAATAAAATAATCCGTAACAGGCTGCCGTCACTGGCCTCAGCATCAGCCAGATTGAACAGTGTTTCCAGCGCATCCTGTGGTAATACGTGGGCATCGTCGATCACCAGCACCGGTACTTTTTGCTGATGATGCAGATTAGCGAGATGATGGTAAAGAGCATCTTGCAGGTTAACCGGATCACTATTTTGGACGTTTAAATCGAAACCTGCCGCGATAGCCTGCAACAGTTTGTCCGCATCCATCATCGGGTTAGCATCAACCTGGCTAACCAGCGTATCTTCGTCTGCATTGACCACGAAATGCTGTAATAGACTGCTCTTACCGATGCCTTTGGGGCCACTGATAATTAATAACAGCTCACTATAACGGGTAAGGTGCTCAAGCATGTTGAGCCGCTGTAGACGTTCTGCATCGAGGTAGAGAAAACGATCTTCGTGGATATTTGAAAACGGCGCGGCACTGAAATTATAGCGTTCGACATAGTGCGGCACCGGATTGCTAAAGGCGTCATCAGTCGTCTGTGTAGTGTCGTAAGCTTTCAAGTCAGGTGTTCCTGTCCCTGTATGAAGACTACTTTATACCCGCGTGCGAGCTGCTTGTCACGTAATTGCATGAGTGCCATCTGCGCAGCCTCCTGCTCAACAAAATGTTCACGCTTAACTCGTCCTCCCGTGCCCTGTTGTCCCCACTCACGCACCACTGCCCAGCCACCGAGCAGATCTTTTTCCAAAATCAACTGGTAGTAGCGCAGGGATTTGCTATCCGTAAAACCTGTTTGCATGTAGATGCGCATTGTTGTGTAAGTTGCTAGTCGCCGGGAACAGTATTAGTTTATTGGCTCCGATGTGGGTTCGCCTTCAGGCGAACAGGTACGGCTGAAGCCGTACCTACTATCAGGTCAACTCCTCCGGATCAAAAATACGCCGGTACTCGCTAATGGCGTAGCGATCCGTCATCCCGGCAACGTAGTCGGCGACCTGTCGGGCGCGACCATTTTCACCTGATTCAGATTCCGCCTGTTTGATGTTGTCTTGATGTTGCGGTTTAAGCAGCCGGGGATCCTCCATGAAGGCAGTAAACAACGCTTGAATGATGCGGTTAGCTTTGGCCGACATGCGATGCACGCGGTAATGTTGATAGAGTTCATTGCGTAAAAACTGCTTTAGTTGCACGTTGCTGGTTTGCATCTCGTCGCTGAAATTTATCAGTGTGGTCTGCTGTTGACGCACAGCTTCAATATCTTTTGGTGCCTGGGTATGTAAAGCGGCTTCGCTGGTTTCTACCAGATCAACGACCTGACGATTGATCATGCGGCGAATGATCTCATAAACAAGTTGTCGACCATTGAGCTGTTTATAGCGGGCGTTGACTTCATCGTGTTGAACACGAAACAACTCAATATCAAGCAGCTGTTCAACCTGAATTAGACCCGAACGCAAACCATCATCGACATCGTGATTATTGTAGGCAATTTCATCAGCCAGATTCACTACCTGCGCTTCAAGCGAGGGCTGAGTTTTGTTAATAAAACGCTGGCCGATGTCACCGAGTTGTTCGGCATTTTTTAAGGAACAATGTTTCAGGATACCTTCGCGTGATTCAAACGTAAGGTTGAGACCGCGAAACTCGGCATAGCGTTCTTCCAGTTCATCTACCGTGCGCAGCGATTGCAGGTTGTGTTCAAAACCACCGTACGCTTGCATACACTGGTTTAGTGCATCCTGACCAGCATGGCCAAAAGGTGTGTGGCCTAAATCATGTGCCAGCGCGATGGTTTCACAAAGTTCTTCGTTAAGGTTTAGAATCCGGGCAATGGTACGGGATAGCTGGGCAACCTCGATGGAATGCGTCAGACGGGTGCGAAACATGTCGCCTTCATGGTTGACGAATACCTGGGTTTTGTATTCCAGTCGGCGAAATGCTGCCGAGTGAATAATACGATCCCGATCCCGTTGAAACTGACTGCGATAGGCCGGGATGGCCTCATGAACTCGACGCCCGTGTGAATTTTTATCATCAGCAGCATATGCGGCAAGCTTTAACATGGACTAGTCCTGCTCACTGTCATTGGCGCGGTGGGCTTCGATGGTTTGCTCAAGATTGGCGGGATCAAATTCAGCACTAACAAACGCATCCGCCCACGCGCGGTAGAGCACCAGATTAATTTTCCCGGCACGGACTTTTTTATCGACTGCCATTAATTCAAGGAAGCGAGCGTAATGCATACTGGCTGGCGCACGCGTAGGCAGGTTAGCACGATCAATCAGATCTTCGACCCGTTTTACCTCGGCCACATTTAACCAGCCTTCTCGCATGGAGAGATCGGCTGCCATAAGCATGCCCACGGCAACTGCTTCACCGTGCAACCAGTTGCCGTAACCCATGCCGGTTTCAATCGCATGCCCAAAGGTATGACCGAGATTGAGTAACGCACGAATCCCACTTTCTTTTTCATCGGCGGCGACCACATCGGCCTTGCACTGACAGGAGACTTCGATGGCCTCTGCAATGTAATCTGGATCGCGTGCCAGTAATTTGTCCATCTGCTGTTCCAGCCAGCTGGTGAAATCATCTTTCTGAATAAGTCCGTATTTAATCACTTCCGCCAGACCGGCGCTAAGTTGTCGGTCATCGAGGGTGTCGAGGGTGTCGGTGTCGATGATCACAGCTTGCGGTTGATGGAAAGCGCCAATCATATTCTTTCCCAGCGCATGGTTGACCCCGGTCTTGCCACCGACTGAGGAATCGACCTGGGCTAACAGTGTAGTGGGGATCTGGATAAAGTTAACGCCGCGCTGATAGCTGGCAGCAGCAAAGCCGGTTATATCACCCACTACACCACCACCCAGCGCAACCAGTGTGCAATGTCGATCAAAGCGATGCTTGAGCAAAGCTTCAAAGATCATTTCCAGCGTCTGTAGATTTTTATACTGTTCGCCGTCGGGCAGAATAACGGACTCACATTCATAGTCGCTAAAAGCGGCTCGTGCTTTTTCCAGATACAGGGGTGCGATGGTTTCATTGCTGACGATCATTACCTGGGTGCCAGAAATGGCCTCGGCGATCAGATCTTTTCGACCTAGCAGCTCACGACCGATATGGATGGGATAACTGCGCTCACCCAGCTCAACGTTGAGAGTTTTCATTTGTTGCCTGTTATGAAATAGTGAATGAGGCAAGTATAAAAGATTATGCGGGTTTAGTACCGGCTTTTAATGCTCCAAAGAGTCGAAGTTAACTTTCGACCCAATTTGACTCCAGACCCTTGAGGCTGAGCAGGATAGTTTATTGCTGAAAGTTTTCCAGCTCAGCAATGATCCTGTTTACCGTGTGGCTAATACTATGTTGGCCGGTATTGATGATGAGGTGTGCGGTTTCACAATATAGGGGCTCACGCACGGCCATTAGCTCTTCAAATTTTTTACGTGGGTTATCGGTTTGTAACAGCGGACGATTGCGATCATGGTGGGTGCGTTTTAATAATTGATCGATGCTGGCCTGCAGGTAGATGACGACACCACGTTGATGCAGGTGTTGGCGATTTTCTGCCTTGAGGATGGCTCCGCCCCCGGTGGCAAGCACCAGATTACTGCGCTGGCTGAGATCATCAATGACATCCATTTCGCGCTGGCGAAATCCTGTTTCACCTTCAAGATCAAAAATAAG
>VAPK010288880.1_pt1 | contig 12223 bp, 12 predicted proteins | sample 3395031 | NCBI WGS metagenome assembly VAPK01 (sample SAMN08290443, study PRJNA428436) | hydrothermal vent metagenome | isolation source: Deep-sea hydrothermal vent chimney 1 | place: Pacific Ocean: Juan De Fuca Ridge | reverse complement strand
GTTTCTGCTGCATTTAGAGATTTAAGATGCTTCTCTATTGTATCGCGGTCACAGTTATCCAAAGCAATACTGATATTTTTAATTGCTTCTTCGCTGGTTGGATTTGTTTCTTCTGTTGCCATAAGAACTCACTTGCAAATGATCTTTTAACAGACCAATAAGAAGCAGCAAGTGTACTTATTTATACCGTGAGATTAAATCTATTTTTTAAAATTCCTGTAAAGGATGCATTTATAAATCATTAGCAAACTGTAAAAAGAACTGATACGAAAATAATAAATACGGATTGAAGCAGTTGCCATGATTCGTTGGTAGATCTAATCCTGAGCCATCAGCTTGTTCAGTCCTAGCCACACATTCAACTAGCTCAAGTTGAGTCGCACCCTTTGCCATAAAAACATCATACGCTGTTTGTGCATGACTAAACTTTACCCAGCTATCATCACGTCCATGATATAAACGTGTGGGTGATTTAGGCACCCAATCCAGAATATCGTTCTCTTTAAATGCATTAACTAGCGCTTCTTCTTCACCATTAACCAATCGTTGTAAAAAATCTTTATTAAAGAGTTCACTTCCCTGATGGGTGAGTTCTCTATCAATAAAGTCAGGGAAATGACTACCATCGTAAATACTCTCAATTGTTGCGGCATGCTCTGACTGAAATACTTTATCCAACACATCCAAATCATAAGCATCATCCATCGCTTTTAGAATAAGCCCAATATTGGAAGGACGAATCACAACAAAGCTGTCAAAGTCCTGAAGTACTTGTGTTGCGGTATCGATTAAATCCTTACTTAAATTATAAGCACCTGCACCAGCACTTGAAGCCGTTACTGTAAATTCATCGGATAATTCATTCTCTATTTTTCGTTGTACAGCTAATGTTGCGCCACCACCTTGTGAATATCCACCAAGAAATAGTTGCTCGTTTGTTGCAATATTATTCGTTTTTAAAAACTCTTTTGCTGCCCTTAATAAATCAATACTGGTAGAAGCAGTAACCTTAGCATTTGAAAATGGGTGCATGACACCAAGAGACTCACCAAAGCCAATATAATCAGGAGCTACCACGATAAAACCAATAAACCCGGGCAAAACACCAAGAGAATCAATGGTGATATTTTCCGTAGGCGCTGCTTTGTTATTATAAATAACCCCATGGTGATAAGCCATGATAGGGCTTTTAGCCTGCGCGGGCTTCTGAGGAATGGTTAGTAACCCAGATGCATTTAAAAACTTACCGTCAACCCCTTTGGTTTCATATACAAGACGATATACTTTCACTGGGTACTTAATATCAACTTCAGCTACTTGAATTTGAGTATTGGAAAAACTGGCAAGTAATTTAGTGCTAATTAACTTACCACTTTGATGGTTTGATAATGGATTGTCAGTACTACCACCTCCACAAGCAGTTAATAACACCGACACTAAAACAAACAATATAGACTGGCTTAATTTATACATTCTTCTTTCCTCAGTTTGAGACCTTCGCCACACTTCAATGAAGAGTCTCAGATTATTAAAATGAACAAATTAAGCCTAAAGCTTGTCTTATAAGGAGTCAGTATCATTCTGGAAACAGTTTGTATCACTAAGTATCCAGCGTGCAGATACGATACAATTCGATACAATGGAGATTCATTTATCGGTTAATATACCTATAGAGGTTCACAATATGATGAGATACAAATTAAACCCCATATTTGCACTAGTCATTTCTGCATTTTTGCTATTGATTCCCCTTGCATCATCTGCGAAAGCCCCCTTACAAGTCGTCAACTTTACTGCTAAAGAATTACAAAGCCTAAAAGGTCATTATTCTACTGTTTATGGTCATATCTATATTCATGTCAGTGGTCGACATGTCAGCACTAATATAGATGGTAAATATATTGAGTTATTTAAGAAGTCAGATGGGCATTTTTATCCAAAATACAAACTTTTAAAAATTTTCCCGATTGATATTGGTGATATGTCTTTTTCCTTAAAGGATAAAAATGGAAAGCATCAAATAGTGATGTATAAAAAAGACAAAAAAAGTAACAAGGTCAACCTTCATACAGTGGCTCAAAAATTTAATCCCGTTGTTATTCCACACTTTTGGAAATCAAAGCTAGGCAAATACAAAGCCACCCTGCTTAAAGGAAAATCGAAAATCAAAAATATCCGGCTTGCTGTAAAAAAAGGCGTACTCGTCGCTTTTATTAACAAATACAAAAGCCCTTATCCCCTGCTTGCTTTGTCTTCATCAAAACTCTATTCACCGAGTGCGGGACATAATAAAGGACGCCAAATCCATATTGCCTCCGTTGCCAATAAAATCACACTTAAATATGGCAATAATAGCCTGATCTTAAATAAGCTTTGACAGCAGATACACAAAACACCATTTTTCTGGTTGAAGATGATCTAGAACTGGCTTCACTGACACAGGACTACTTGCAAAAACAAGGCTTCAAAGTAGTCGTAGAAAGTGATGGTGAATATGCCGTTGAACGTATTGTCCAGCAACAACCATCCTGCGTATTGCTTGATATCATGCTCCCCAATAAAGATGGTTTTGCCATATGTAAAGAATTACGCGTTACAACAAATGGCTATCAAGGACCCATTTTAATGCTCACTGCGCGAGATGAGGATATTGACCAACTGCTTGGACTAGAATTAGGTGCGGATGATTATATCACCAAGCCTGTTCAACCACGTTTATTACTGGCTCGCATTCATACTCTATTGCGACGAGTAAACCCAAGCCAAACAATCCCACTTCAGGGTTTACTTGTTTTCGATAAATTAACTATTGATGCTGGGGCACGACGTGTTTTATTAGAGAATAAGCCAATTGATTTGAGTACCGCCGAATTTGATTTATTGTTTCTGCTTGCGAGTCATGCAGGCACTGTTTTAACCCGCGATGATATCCTCAAACATTTGAGAGGTATCGGTTATGACGGCACAGATCGTTCCATAGATTTGCGTATCTCAAGATTGCGTAGAAAATTATCCGATGAACAACAATGTGATTCTCAAAAGATAAAGACAGTTCGTGGCAGTGGGTATTTATTTGCTAAAAGTTACCAGTGTTAGACATAGAAGCTAATGACACGCATATTTCTTAAACTCTACCTACTATTATTACTGCCATTATTAATAATGACTGTGATGCCTAAAAGCCCATTATCTTTGCTCGGTGAGTGGTGGTATGAGAAGGAATCTTATAGGCAATACGGCGCAATTTATCCTTTAATCAAGGAAGAGTTAGATAAAATTCCTGAAGATCAATGGATAGATAAAGTAACTGAAATCAGTGAGTATTTTGCCTACACTTTAGTTTTAAAAAAACGTGAAGATACGAAACTAAGCGAAGAAACCTATGCAAAGTTAGATGACAAAGGCTATGCGCTGACAAAATTCAAAAGAAACCCTACATTGGTTTTCACAGAAAAAAACAGTGAATTTATTTTATATACTAGCTTATTTGATAATACTTCTGCTCTTGAAGAATTCGAGAAAGACACTAGGGGTTTTCGCTACTTTTTAAATAAAACATTAAAAGAATCCCAAAACCCTGAAAAGGATTTTGAGCGTATCAAAAAATATTTTTCACTTAACTTAGTAATGGTTCGAATGGATGAGTTTAAGAGCTTAAATAAAAACAAAAATCTCCTTGATACATTACTGGATAAGAAACTTTTTATTGATTATGAAGATAGCAATATGGCCTATCTGATTTCAGACAATAATAAATTTGTTATTGCCATTACAGGTGCCAATAAAAAAGCAACTTATCGACGCTACTATAATTATCTCTCTTTTTTAGTTCCTGCGTTATTACTCGCGATTGGTGCATTAATCTGGATTTATCTATTTCGTAAAGAGTTTAGTAAGCTCAATAGATCTGCCAAGTTGTTTGGAGATGGTCAATTTGACACACGCATTAAACTATCCAAAAATTCTGCTCTTTATCCCATTGCTGGCTCTTTCAATGACATGGCAAGCCGTATTCAAACACTGCTTGAGGGACATAAGGATTTGACCAATGCTGTTTCCCATGAGTTCAAAACCCCTCTTTCTCGCTTAAATTTTGCAGTAGAAATGCAAAAAACCAGTAAAACTAAAAAAGAACGTCTTATCTACACTAACAAAATTGAACAAAATATTATCGTGCTAGAAGGGCTGGTTGATGAGCTACTCAATTACACCCGAATGCAACGCCAGCAAAAAGTAGAGATGAAATCACAGTCAGTGACGTTATGGCTAGAAAATGAGATAGCAGTTTTCTCTAGCTACCATCAAGAAATAGAAATTGAAACAAACATCACCATCAATAAAAACATTTCATTTAATCCACACCTAATGTCCCGCGCATTAAATAATTTATTAAATAATTCAGTAGAATATGCTTCATCCAAGCCACAGAAAATCTGTATCAGTGCTTTTATTGATAACGAAGAAATTAATCTAGTGGTTGAAGATAATGGTATCGGAATAGCGAAACAAGATCAGCAAAAAATCTTCGAGCCCTTTACTCGATTGGATAAAAGCCGCAAAAGAAGTGATCATGAACATCTCGGTGGATTCGGTATGGGATTGGCTATTGTTCAAAGCATAATGAAACAGCATCAGGGTAAAGTTAATTGTGAAGCATCCTCACTTGGCGGGGCAAAAATCAGTTTAGTCTGGCCAAGTTAGTGGCTGCAAGGTAAGTTGATATAAATGGCACCCCACCCTTTTTTGAATAATTGGAAGCGACAATATAAATCAATAACAGATACTTAGAAGACCTACTAAGATTCAAGATGAACTTTTATTTGCATTTATTCAATAGATAGCATATTGTGCTTGAATAATAAAAAGTAGTAGTACATAAAAATTATAATAATCACATCCCCAGAAGGCAATTATAAAACAACGGAATGATTTAAAGGGGCAAGGTATGTTTAGAGTTTTCGGAATATCACTAGATTATCCAGTGATGGTTGGGTTGATATTTGGCGCTATTGGTGGTGGGCTAACAGTCGCTTACACATCTAAGAAAAATGCAGAAAGAATCGGTGCATTAGAAGAACAAATTATTCAAATGCAAGAAAACCGCTTTTCTAAGCCTAGTTTTACAAATTATAAAATGACAATTAATAAGTAGAGACTTCATCATTTAATTTCTTTTTCCAATATTCATACAAAAAATCGCCTCATATTAAGGCAGCATTTAAGCTCAGTAACGTACTATTCCAATATCGTAAATAGTGACATGTAAGCAAATAAATGCTCAATAAAATTAACCCACAAATAAAAACAAAACGTCGCTGGGGAATTATGTTGTTTGGTTCAGTATTCGCCATGCCCGCTATATTTCTACTTTTTTGGTCTATTGTTCCGAGCATCTATGAGTCAATTCAGATGCAATCATGGCAAACAACCCAAGCCACCCTTCTTTCAGCAGATGTAAAGCATCATAGCGATAGCGATACAGGAACTACTTATGAAGCTATCGCGAGCTACCAATATATCGTAAATGGTATTTCCCATAAAAATAACCGTGTCCAAATCAGTTCAGGAAATGACAATATTGGCGATTTTCAAACTGAATTAGGAAGCCAGTTAAGATTCGATCTCTCCAATAAACGACCAATTACCATTTATTACAATCACAACAATCCAGCTGATTCTATTATCCACCGTGAACTACGTTGGAAGTTATTGCTTTTTACATCTGTATTTGTGATCTTGTTTGGTCTTGCAGGTTTTGGAATGATGTTCTGGGGGTGGCGAGGAGAGAAAACTAACATTTCACCAGAAACCATCTCTCAGCCTTGGCTAAGTAAGCCAGAATGGATTAACAATGAAATTAATTCAGATAGTAAATCAAGCTTTCAATTCGCCTTAATCTTTGCTGTTTTTTGGAATTTAATCAGTTCTCCTATCGCCTTCTTTGGCCTTGCAGATGCTTATAATGAACAAGGTTTCCTCCTTGCAATCATCATTGCAGCTTTCCCTGCTGCAGGATTAGGACTTTTATTTTGGGCGTACTCTAGTTGGAAAAAATGGAAGAGATATGCTCGAACTCCGCTAATCCTTTCTCCATTTCCAGGCAGTATAGGTAGTGAAGTCGCTGGGAAAATTCTATTTACTCAGAAACTCCCTAAAGAACATGACTATTCAGTAACGCTGACCTTAGTTAAAACCAGGTCGGATAATGATGAAGTACTGATTTGGCAAAAAGAAGGAGTAGCCAATCTCAAACAAGTCTATTCTAGTAAAGCAACAAGCGAACTGCATTTTCGATTCAAAACGCCTGCTAATTTACCCGAAAGTGATTTATTTTCTACTTATAGACATATCTGGCGAGTCACTATTACGAATAAAGAGGTTGAACTAAATCGAAGTTTTGAAATTCCTGTTTATAAACTCAAAAGCCAAGCCGAGGTGAACTCAAGTCTCAGCAGTTCTAATAAAGAATATTCTTCCGATATAGATTTACCTGAACTTTCACAAGTTGACACAAAAGATAAAATAAGTATTGATAATTATCTTCCGTTTCAAGAAACACCAATCAATTCCTTGGGCAGTTTTTCAGAACAAACGGTAATTCACTATCCATTATTTAGGAAACTGGGTTTGCATGCTATGTTTACAGCACTAGGAAGTGTCTTTTTTGTGATTGGCATTTTTCTCTTCAATGAAAAAGATGCACCACTTTTTATGGCGGCATTCTTTGGTTTCATTGGCGGCATGGCGGCACTTGCAGGATTCTATGGTTTGGCGCACTCACTTACCATTACTCTAGGTAACAACCGTCTTAGAGTTGTTAAAAAAATTCTAGGATTTACGATCAGCAATCACTCAGTCAATTACAATGAGATCCAGAATATTAATCATAAAGTAACACATCGCTCACAATCAGCGGGGAAACATATTACCCATTATAAGGTCTTTGCATTGCTAAAAAATGGTAAAGAAATAAAAATTGCAGATGCAGAAAATGAAACAGCAGTGAATGCTGTGCGAGATTATTTCAGGAAAAGGTTAGATTTGGTTTAATGTTTTTATGACAAACAGCAACAACGCTGTAATAATCCTGCTTTTAGTATTCAGAATTTTGTAACCATGACACAGCAACGTAAAGCGGTATCCTTAATCTCGGGCGGACTTGATTCATTATTAGCAACTAAGGCTATGCTAGATCAAGGAATCCATGTTGAAGGTATCAACTTTTTCACCGGTTTTTGTGTTGAGGGTCACACTCATGCAATTCGCAAGAAAAAATCATCTAAGCCAAAACGCAATAATTCACTTTGGGTGGCAGAGCAATTAGGCATTAAATTACACATCGTTGATATTGTCGAAGAATATAAAGATGTGGTGCTAAATCCGAAACATGGTTATGGCGCCAATCTAAACCCCTGCCTTGACTGCAAAATCTTTATGGTTAGAAAAGCACATGAATGGATTGCTGAACATGACTTTGATTTTATTGTAACGGGTGAAGTTGTTGGGCAACGTCCGATGTCGCAACGCCGAGAAACTATGCCGATAATCGCAGCAGAGTCTGGTGCTGATGAATTGTTATTACGCCCACTTTGCGCCAAAAACTTACCCGCAACCAAACCAGAACTTGAAGGCTGGGTAAAAAGAGAAGAGCTATATGACTTTTCTGGACGTAACCGCAAACCACAAATCGCACTCGCAGAAAAATGGAAACTAGATGATTATGCCCAACCTGCTGGTGGTTGCTGTTTCCTAACAGATCCTAATTATTCAGATAAGATGAAAGATTTATTAGGGCACCGTGGTGAAGATAGAAACTACGAAATGGATGACATTATGCTGCTTAAAATTGGTCGCCATATTCGCCCACGTGATAATTTCAAAGTGATTGTTTCACGAGAAGAAGGTGAAACACGCTTTTTACAAGGCTATAAAAGACAGTTTGCTTATATCAAAACAGCTAGCTGCAATGGCCCACTAACGCTAATTGATGGGCATGATATTTCTGCTGAAGATATTTATCTGGCGGCATCCATCACTGCACGTTACAGCCAAGGCCGAGACCTAGATGAGATAACCGTGAAATATGGTCTACCGGGTGAGGATGAGCGTGAGTTATTGGTAAAGCCTTTAAAAGCAGATGAGATTGAAAAATCTTGGGCACTCTAGGACTGGATCAAGGATCAATCCAATCCCCCTTAAAGTGCTCCACTGCCATATCAACAAACGCCCTAACCTTGACTGAAAGATGTTTACTTGATGGATAGAGCAAAGAAATATCCGAAGATTTCTGTCTCCATTTGTTTAATATCACTATCGCCTTACCAGATTTAAGCGCATCGCCAACAATAAAAGTCGGTAATAGCGCAATCCCCATACCATGTATCATAGCATCACACATTAAGTTGCCATTATTGGCGAGAAATGAGCCATTAATTTGGACCTGCACTTGATCCCTAGTGTCGTTTTCAAGCGTCCAATTCTTTGCTGAATCGGCATAAGAGTACAATAGACATTGATGATTTTTTAAGTCTTCAGGTGTCTCTGGCATCCCATTTTTTTCGAGGTATGCAGGTGATGCACAAACCACTATCTCGCAGGGTGCCAAGCGCCTTGCAATCAAGGATGAATCTTCCAAGGAAGCAATACGCAAAACCAGATCATAGCCCTCTTCTACAACATCAATTTGCCTGTCGTGTAGGTCAATATCAATATTAACCTGCGGGTATTGTTGTTGGTATTTAGCCAGTAGCTCGCCTAAATATTGTGAACCAAACGACATGGGAGCGTTAATTTTCAATGTTCCGCGTGGCTCAGCGGTAAGACCTGTGACCACACATTCAGCCTCTTCAACTGACTCTAAAATCAACTTGGCGCGCTCATAAAAAGCAGTCCCTACCTCGGTAGGTGTTAAGCGTCGTGTTGTCCTATTCAAAAGTCGCCCACCTAGGCTCTCTTCAAGCTTGGCTAATTGTTTACTCACTGCCCCTTTGGAAAGGTTGAGTTCATCTGCTGCTAGGCTTAACTGTCCTGTTTCGATGATGCGACAATACAGTGTCATCGCTTTGAGTTTATCCATATGGCACCCCCCCTGTTTTTACACAATTGTAGATGATAAATACTCAGCATTGTTTCCCCCTGGGAAACAATATGTTTATACAGGGGTTATTTATTCCAATCAATATCTTTATTATGATTACTCCACTGAATAAATACTGTCTTAAGGAAATAAGAAATGAACAATCAAAAGTTATTACATATAAATTCTAGTGGGCGCTTTCAAGGCTCCGTCACACGTGAAGCCTCAGATAAATTAATTACCCATCTAATCCAAGAAGATCCAGAACTTGAGATAATCGATAGAGACCTAGCTTCAGGTTTGCCTTTTGTCGACGAGCCTTGGATCAATGCTAATTTTACTGATCCTGACAAACGAACAACTGAACAAAAAGAAACACTAGAGTACTCAGACAAACTCGTTAAAGAGCTGCAAGATTCACATCATATTGTTATTGCTGTACCAATCTATAATTTCAGTATTCCTGCTGTTTTAAAAGCATGGGTAGACCAAATTGCACGCGTGCAACTCACCTTTCACTATACTGAGAATGGTCCTATCGGCATGCTTAAAGATAAAAAAGCAACCGTGGTAATGGCTTCAGGTGGAGTCCCAATCGGTAGTGAGATGGATATGGCATCACCTTATATAAAGCACGCACTTTCATTTATTGGTATCAGCAACGCAACAATAGTGGATGCATCTACCATTAATAATGACAATATTTCTAGTATTTTAAGCTAACAATTTTTAGGTACTTATTATGAGTAACAGTAGAGAAATACAAAAAATCATCACAGGACGTAAAACCTCTGATGGTGATGGCGTTAGCTTAACGCGCGTTATCGGCACAGCAGATTTAGACATGCTTGACCCATTTCTATTACTCGATGCTTTTGGCTCGGATAAACCATTAGATTATATTGGAGGCTTCCCAGCGCATCCACACCGTGGCTTTGAAACGGTTACCTATATGTTAGCAGGGAAAATGCGCCATAAAGACAGCGCGGGTAATGAAGGTGTGATTGAAAAAGGGGGTGTCCAGTGGATGAGTGCTGGCAAAGGAATTATCCATTCAGAAATGCCCGAGCAAGAGGAAGGTCTATTAGCTGGATTTCAATTGTGGGTTAATTTACCCGCTGCTCACAAAATGGATGAGCCGCGCTATCAAGAATTTAATCAAAGCAATATACCCGTGGAACTAAGAGGCAATACTTGCAGACTAAACGTTATTGCAGGAAAAACCATTATGGGAACAAAAGGTGTTATTGAAAATGACTTTGTTGATCCTGTTTATTGGGATATTCACCTAGCATCAGGCACAGAGTTTATTGATCAAATACCAAAGAGTCATAATGCATTTATTTATATGATTGAAGGCAGTGCTACTATCGGAAAAATTGACAACACAGGAGAAAAACATACCACTTTAAAACCTGGCCAACTAGGCGTACTGTCGCTTGCCAAAAAATTAGAGATCACTGCAAATTCAGATTGTCGATTCTTAGTAATAGCAGGTAAGCCATTAAATGAAACTGTTGAAAAAGGCGGGCCATTTGTAATGAATACGCAGGCAGAAATTGATCAAGCCTATGTAGATTATAAATCTGGTCACTTTGCATGAAGCACCACAGTAGCACACTAACCCTGTACAACTTAAGATTCTAGGTGAAACAGAAATAATGATGAAAAACTCAGAATATAAATTTGGTCTTGTAAGCAAATCATTACACTGGATTATGGCTATCCTGCTAACAGGGTTGTTTATTATTGGGCTATATATGACGGGGCTAGATTACTACGACCCGCTTTATCATAGCCTGCCTTGGTGGCATAAAAGCTTTGGTTTACTGGTGTTGTTTTTACTACTACTAAGGGTAATTTGGAAGCTAAACAGCTCAGCACCAAAGCCTTTAAAAACACATAAGAAATGGGAAGTCACTTTAGCCCATTTAATCCAGAGACTTTTTTATCTACTAATTTTACTGATTGGCATTTCAGGCTATTTAATCTCCACCGCCAAAGGCAAAGGAATTGAGTTTTTCACACTCTTTGAAGTCCCCTCCATACTCAAAGAGATAGAGGAAGAGCGTGCCGATTTAATTGGTGAAGCTCATGAATTAATGGCAATACTGCTTGCTGTTTTTGTGGTGTTACATGCTTTAGCAGCATTGAAACATCACTTTATAGACAAGGATCAAACACTTCGAAGGATGCTTAAATAAGTATCTACATTGCACCCCAGCTCATCACTGAGCAGAACATAATCTAACCAAAGGAAATAACATGAAACCGATAATTCAAAAAACACTATTAAGCCTATCATTAGCTACAGCACTAATCACTTCAGGCAATTTATTTGCCGAGGATTACGTGATAGACAAAAAAGGTGCCCATGCATCCATTCAATTTAAAATATCTCATCTCGGCTACAGCTGGTTATGGGGTCGCTTTAATGATTTTGAAGGCACTTTTAGTTATGATGAAAAAGACAAAGCGGCCTCAAAAGTTGCCGTAACTGTCAATACAAAAAGTGTTGACTCAAACCATGCCGAGCGTGATAAGCATTTACGCAGTGGAGACTTCTTAGCTGTCGAAGAATTTCCACAAGCTAAGTTTGAAAGCACTAGCTATGAAGAAGGCAGTGATGGCAAAGCTAAACTAAAAGGCAACTTAACGCTTCACGGCGTTACCAAAGAAGTCGTCCTTGATATTGCCAAAGTTGGAGCTGGTAAAGATCCGTGGGGTGGTTATCGTCGAGGTTTTGAAGCTACAACGCGTATCGCTTTAAAGGACTTTGAGATTAAGAAAAACCTAGGGCCAGCCTCTGCAGAATTAGAGTTAATAATTGCACTAGAAGGTATTAAGCAATAGAAACTTCTCTGTTCTCTACTTTGAGAACCATTAGTATAAATAGCACAACAGTCTCAAAGTAGAGAACAATTCAACAACACTCAGGCAAACAAAAGAGAATAAAACATTGAATAAAGAAACAATCGATTGGGAAGGATTCTATCAAGCTGACACTATTGGCTGGGACAGAGGCATTTCAAGCGCAAATCTAGAGTATTGGCTAGACAATGGTTTACTCAAACCCTGTCGCATTTTAATCCCTGGTTGTGGCAATGGTTATGAAGCAATCAAACTTGCAAAACTAGGCTTTGAAGT
>VAPK010722792.1_pt1 | contig 12229 bp, 8 predicted proteins | sample 3395031 | NCBI WGS metagenome assembly VAPK01 (sample SAMN08290443, study PRJNA428436) | hydrothermal vent metagenome | isolation source: Deep-sea hydrothermal vent chimney 1 | place: Pacific Ocean: Juan De Fuca Ridge | reverse complement strand
TAAGCTATTTGCTGCATTGTGCTCTAAGCCCCATTTTACAAATGCAGTAGGCTCATTGCTGTATGCAAGATCATAGCAGGTGCCTTGTTTTGCAAGTAGAGTGCTTGTTAAAGGAGGAAGCTCACCGGTTAAACTCGCTGAAGTAGCATTTAAAATCAGATCAAACTCATTATCTCTTATATCTTGGTAGGAGCAGCCAGCAATATTTCCTAGTTGAGAAAACTCTTGCCGTAGATTAACTGCTTTTTCGACAGTACGGTTAGCAATAACAATATGAGTGGGTGATTGTTCCATTAAGGGACCAATAATACCTCGACTTGCACCACCAGCACCTAATATTAGAATCCTTTTATTTAATAGAGAAAGATTGTGGTTGATAGTTAAGTCTGTAACGAGGCCTATACCATCTGTATTATCACCTAATAGACTACCCTCTTTTTGCAAAACAAGGGTATTAACAGCTTTACTTAACTTTGCTCGCTCAGACAAAATATCGGCTTGTTGCCAAGCAAGTTCTTTTAATGGAACAGTGCAATTTAGACCTTTTCCACCGTGCTTAAAAAAATCAGCTACAGCAGAGGTAAATGATTTTGCAGGGACATCTTGAGCAGTATAATTTAATTGCTGCTGAGTTTGTTTGGCAAATAAAGTATGAATGCGAGGTGATTTGCTGTGGTTTATGGGGTGACCAAAAACAGCATATTGATCTATTGTATTCATTTGTTTTCCTTTAACCATTTAGCAACATCTTTTGCATAATAGCTAAGAATTGCATCACTACCCGCACGTTTAAAAGCAACAAGTGATTCTAATACAACTTGTTGTTCATCTAACCAGCCATTTAAAGCCGCTGCTTTTAACATGGCATATTCACCACTTACCTGATAGGCAAATGTGGGTACAGAAAATTGTTCTTTAGCACGACGGATAATATCAAGGTATGGCATACCAGGTTTAACCATAATCATATCTGCGCCTTCATCTAAATCTAATTGAATTTCACGCAAAGCCTCATCAGAATTGGCTGGATCCATTTGGTAACTATACTTATTACTGCCAGCTAAATTTCCTGATGAGCCGACGGCATCCCTAAAGGGACCATAGAAGCTAGAAGCATATTTTGCTGAATAAGCTAAAATTTGAGTATTGATAAAATGGTTAGCCTCTAAAGTTTGTCTAATAGCACCAATTCGGCCATCCATCATGTCCGAAGGGGCGACTATATCTACACCTGCTTCTGCATGTGATAAGGCTTGCTTACAAAGCACTTCAACTGTTTCATCATTAATAACATAGCCTGCACTATTAACCAGCCCATCTTGCCCGTGAGACGTGAATGGGTCTAATGCCACATCGGTAATAATGCCTAAATCAGGAAAAGCTTGTTTTAAGGCTCTAACGCAACGTTGCGCCAAACCTTCTGGGTTATAAGCTTCCTTGGCATCATCCGATTTTTTATCTGCTGAAGTAACAGGAAATAGAGCAATAGCAGGAATACCTAGTTGATAAATTTGCTCAGCTTCTGCCAGTAATAAATCAATAGAAAGACGCTCAACACCAGGCATTGATGATATGGTTTGCCTTTGTTTAACCCCTTCAATAACAAACATGGGGTAGATAAGGTCATTAAGTGATAATAAGTTTTCTCGCATTAATCGACGAGAAAAATCGTGATAACGCATTCGTCTCATGCGTGTTTTTGGAAAAACAATGTTATTATGTTCCATCTTACCCATAATTTGTGGTTAAAAATATCTTTGTAAATTACAAAGATTATTGTATCAGTGTGCTTATTTTATAGGTACTTAAAATAAATACTATGACACTTTATCTAAAGTGGAGACTTTATGAAATATCAAAATATCAAAAAATTTCTTTTGTTGGCGAGTTTTTCTATTATTTTAGGATTGGTTTCAGGCTCAAAAGTGATGGCTGAAGGCTTGGCTGCTCCTCAAGTTGCTATTGAAAAGGCATCTATAAAATTAAAAGAAAATCTTCAAGATGGTGCTTTTTTAAATGATTTTTCTAAAATAAATCATTTTGTTGATAAGGTTATTACACCTCATATGGACTTTAATAAAATAGCAAAATTGGTGGTAGGGAAATATTGGCGTCGAGCAACTAAAGAAGAACAAAAGAACTTTCAAAAAGAATTTAAAACACTATTGGTAAGAACTTATTCTCGAGCATTTGTTGGTTTTGATGATTGGACGCTTAAATTTCCACCTTTGGATATGAAAACGGCGGTTAAGAAAGTAAGAAATACCCAAGCTGTTACCGTAAAGACCAATATTTTACAGCCAGGAAAACGCCCTTTTTCTATTAATTATAGGATGTGGGTAACGGGTGGAAAGTGGAAAGTTTATGATATTGTTATTGAAGGCATTAGCCTGGTTAAAAATTATCGCACATCAATAGGGGCACGACTTAAACGGCCAGGGGCTAGTTTAGGGACTGTTACCGCATATTTGGCTGAGAAAAATAAACTAGCTTTCATGAAAACCGAGAGTAAAGACAACCAATCATAAGATTACAGATAGATTTAAAATTTTAAACAACAGAGGGGTGATAAATTGCATACCAAGGTGCAATTTATCACCCCTCTTGTATTTTCGTAACGGGTAGAGTTCAAAGAAGTCGATTTTAAGTTATGAGTATCAAGCAGGACACCCTGTATTCCAGTCCAATCGGGCCAGTTAAGTCGTTTAAATTTGACCAATCAGTGGTTAATGTTTTTCCTGATATGATTCAGCGATCAGTTCCTGGCTATCAAACTATTATTTCTGCTATTGGGATGTTAGCTGCTCGTTATAGTCAAGAAAACAGTGTTTGCTATGATTTGGGCTGTTCATTAGGTGCTGCAACTCTGTCAATGAGGCATCAAATCGCTGTAAAAAATTGTAAAATTATAGCTATTGATAATTCAGAAGCTATGCTTAAACAGTTTCAAAAAAACCTGGTAATGGATACAGCAAATGTTGATGTTGAATGTTTTTGTGCAGATATTCGTAATATAGCTATTGAGAATGCATCAGTTGTGGTATTAAACTTTACTTTACAGTTTATCCCGATAGAAGATAGAAAAAAATTCTTGGCTAAAATTTTTCACGGTTTATTGCCGGGTGGAATTTTAATTTTGTCAGAAAAGCTTAAATTTGATGATCCAGACCAACAAAAATTACAAACTGAATTACACCATGCTTTTAAAAAATCACAAGGTTATAGTGATTTGGAAATTAGTCAAAAGCGGTCGGCCCTAGAAAATGTCTTATTAGCTGAAACTTTTAATACCCACCAGCAAAGGTTAATGGATATTGGGTTTAATAGTACTGAAGTGTGGTTTCAGTATTTTAATTTTGCCTCTATGATTGCTTTAAAAAATGATTAATTACCAACCTTTATATAAACAGCTTTCTGAGTTACAGGCTGAAGCCTGGGTAGATTTAATCCCGCAACAAATTAAGCAAGCTTTTGACTTAAATTCTAATGGTAATGCGGCAAGCTGGTTGGCAACGCTTGAACGATTACCACAAGGTATAGCCAGCAAAAGTGAGTTAAATTTAAGCCAAGTAAAAATAGGTGATAAATCTAACCTTGATGAAAGGCAGAAAGCACACCTACAAGAGCAACTAAAATCCTTTCACCCATGGCGAAAAGGGCCTTACAATATTTTTGGCATTCATATTGATACCGAATGGCGTTCGGACTGGAAGTGGGATAGATTAAAACAAGCAATATCCCCGTTAGATAAAAGGTTTGTTCTTGATGTGGGGTGTGGCAATGGTTATCACTGTTGGCGAATGCTTGGAGCAGGAGCAAAAATGGTCGTGGGGGTTGACCCTTTATTATTAAATGTTATTCAGTTTCAAGTGATAAAAACAATGTATGGCGTGGCCCCTGTTTATGTTCTTCCTATTGGGTTGGAGAACATACCTGCAGAAACTAAGGTTTTTGATACTGTTTTTTCTATGGGGGTGCTATACCATCGCCGCTCACCTATCGATCATTTGTTGGAGTTAAAAGCTTGTTTACGGCCTGGAGGGGAGCTTGTGCTAGAAACACTGGTTATTGATGGTAAAGAGGGGGAATCACTTATGCCAGAAGGGCGGTATGCAAAAATGCGTAATGTCTGGTTTTTACCCAGTTGTGATACTTTAATAAGTTGGCTAAAACGGTGTGGATTTAAAAATTGTCGAGTTGTTGATGTTTCTTTAACAACGGTAGAAGAACAGCGGTCAACTGAGTGGATGACGTTTCACTCTTTAAATGAGTTTCTTGACCCTCAAAACCATAGTTTAACTTGCGAGGGATTGCCTGCACCAAAACGAGCCATTATTTTAGCTGATGCGCCTTGAAAGTATGGATAAAAATTTCATTTGTCGTGTCATTAGTCTGTATTTGATAAACTATGCCTCATTTTTATATTGATTTGAGAGTAATTAATGAGTGAGCCTCGTGTTGGATTTATAAGTTTGGGCTGTCCCAAGGCTTTGGTAGATAGTGAACAAATTATTACCAAGCTACGGACAGAAGGCTACCAGGTTTCTCCAACTTATCAAGATGCCGATCTTGTTGTTGTTAATACCTGTGGCTTTATTGATGCAGCAGTGGAAGAATCCCTGGATAGCATTGGAGAGGCCTTGGCTGAAAATGGCAAGGTGATTGTTACAGGATGTTTAGGCGCGAGGGAAGATGAGATTAGAGCGCGTCATCCACAGGTATTAAGTATTACCGGCGCACATGCAGCTGATGAAGTGGTTTCTGCTGTGCACCAACACTTACCAGCACCTCATAACCCTTTTCTCGACCTGGTTCCTCCTCAAGGAATTAAATTAACGCCTGATCATTACGCCTATTTAAAAATATCGGAAGGCTGTAACCATCGTTGTACCTTTTGTATTATTCCCTCTATGCGTGGGGATTTAGTTAGTCGCCCGATTGATGATGTGCTGTTAGAAGCAGAAAATTTAGCCAAAGCTGGGGTAAAAGAATTATTAGTGGTTTCCCAAGATACCAGTGCTTATGGATTAGATTTAAAATATCAGGCGCGGGATTGGAAAGGACGTTCCCTGAATACTCGATTTTATGATTTAGCCGAAGCCTTGGGTAATTTAGGTATATGGGTTCGAATGCATTATGTTTATCCCTATCCTCATGTTGATAATGTGATTCCTTTAATGGCAGAAGGAAAAATACTGCCTTATTTGGATATTCCTTTTCAACATGCTAATAGCCGTATTCTTAAATTAATGAAAAGGCCGGCTGCGGCAGAAAATAATTTAGAGCGCATTAAAGCATGGCGTAATGTGTGTACGGATATTACTTTACGAAGTACCTTTATTGTTGGGTTTCCAGGTGAAACAGAGCAAGAATTTGAGGAGTTATTAGACTTTTTAACAGAAGCTCAAATGGATAGAGTAGGGTGTTTTGCTTATTCGGCTGTTAAGGGGGCTGTTGCTAATGGTTTACCCGACTCTGTGCCAGAAGAGCTTAAACAAGAGCGTTTGCAGCGTTTTATGGCACATCAAGCTGTTATTAGTGCAGAGCGTTTACAACGTAGAGTGGGCAAGGTAGAAACTGTTTTAATTGATGAAGTAGTTGCTGAAGGAGCCGTTGCGCGTAGTAAAGCCGATGCACCTGAAATTGATGGGCAAGTATTTATTGATGGAGCAACACACCTTAAAGTGGGTGATTTTGTAGAAGTTAGGCTAGAAGAGGCTGATGATTATGATTTATGGGGGCATTTAGTATAAGTTTATTGGGTCTATGTTCAATACAGTATATAATTGATAAATTTTTAATCAAAATTTCATAAAATCTCACCGGAAAATAAGCATGCTGGGTAAGCTGGTCAAATTAGTTGTTGGAAGTCGTAATGATAGGGTTGTTAAACAGAAGCAGGCACAAATCAAAAAAATTAATGCCTTAGCTTCCGAATATGAAAAGCTGTCGGATGATGAATTAAAAGCAAAAACACAGGAATTTCGTGATCGACTGGGAGAGGGATGCCAACTGGATGATCTTATTCCAGAAGCATTTGCAGTCGTTAGGGAAGTATCGAAACGTGTTTATGGTATGAGCCATTATGATGTGCAGATGATTGGTGGCATGATTTTAAATGATGGCCGCATTGCAGAAATGAAGACAGGTGAAGGTAAAACCTTAATGGCAACATTAGCGGCTTACTTGAATGCTTTACCTGCTAAAGGTGTACATGTTGTGACAGTGAATGACTATCTGGCTAGTCGTGATGCTGTATGGATGGGGAAGCTGTATAACTTTTTAGGTTTAACGGTTGGCGTTATTATCAATGATTTGGGTCATCAAGAGAGAAAAGATGGCTATGCGGCTGATATTACTTATGGCACAAACAATGAATTTGGCTTTGATTATTTGCGCGATAATATGGCGTTTAGTATGGAGCAAAAAGTTCAGCGTGAATTGAATTTTGCTATTGTTGATGAGGTTGACTCCATTCTAATTGATGAAGCGCGAACTCCGCTTATTATTTCTGGCCCTACGGAAGAAGGGACTGAAATTTACCTTAAAACCAATCAGATTGTACCTCATTTAACCGCACAAGAAACTGTAGAAGATAAAGACGAACAAGAAAAAATGCCAGGTGATTATCTGGTTGATGAAAAGAGTAAGCAAATTCATTTAACAGAACAAGGTCATGAGCGAGTTGAAAAGTTGATGGTTGAGCTTGGCATAATGGAGGAAGGGGCAACATTATATGATGCGGCTAATATTCGTTTAATGCATTATTTGAATGCTTCATTACGTGCTCATGTGTTGTATCAGAAAAATGTTGATTATGTTGTCAGAAATAATGAAATCATTATTGTTGATGAAAATACTGGCAGAATGATGACGGGGCGTCGCTGGTCTGATGGCTTGCATCAAGCGATAGAAGCCAAAGAAAGCGTGACTATTAATAATGAGAACCAAACTTTAGCCTCAATTACTTTTCAAAATTATTTCCGCTTATATGAAAAACTGTCAGGAATGACAGGAACGGCTGATACAGAGTCTTTTGAGTTAAATAAAATTTATGGCTTGGAAGTTGTCGTTATTCCAACCCATAGAGAGATGATTCGTGATGATAAAGGCGATTTAGTTTATCTCACTCAAATGGAAAAATATCTGGCTGTTGTTAAAGATATTCAAGAGTGTGTGGAACGCAATCAGCCGGTGTTAGTCGGTACCACATCCATTGAAAATTCAGAAATCATCTCTCAGGTATTAACTCAACACAATATTAACCACGAAGTATTAAATGCAAAACAGCATGAACGTGAAGCACATATTGTTGAAAATGCAGGTATGCCTGGAGCTGTGACTATTGCGACTAATATGGCAGGCCGAGGAACAGATATTGTTTTAGGGGGTAACCTGGATGCTGAATTAAAAGCCTTAGGGGAAGATGCTGCTGAAGCAGATAAAGAAAAAGTACGTGGGGCTTGGTTAGATAGACATCAAAAAGTAATCGATAGTGGTGGCTTACACGTTATTGGTTCGGAAAGGCATGAGTCTCGTCGAATTGATAATCAATTAAGAGGACGATCTGGAAGACAGGGTGATCCTGGTTCAACACGATTTTATTTGTCATTGGAAGATGACTTAATGCGTATTTTTGCATCAGAACGTGTCTCTCGTTTAATGAAATCTCTTGGGATGGAAGAGGGTGAAGCTATTGAACACCCGTGGGTAACACGAGCAATAGAAAATGCGCAAACTAAAGTTGAAGGGCGTAACTTTGATCAACGTAAAGAAATTTTAGCTTATGATGATGTGGCTAATGATCAACGTAAAGTTGTTTATGAACATCGAAATGACTTGATGGCCTCTGAAGACATTAGTGACATGATTAAAGATATTCGTCATGATGTATTGAATGACGTTATTACTAAATATATCCCAGCAAAAACAATGGAAGAACAATGGGATATTCCAGGATTAGAAGAACATTTGAGTCAAGAATATCTTTTAGATTTACCATTAAAAGATATGTTAGATAATGACAAGTCTTTTCAGGAAAGTCATTTACGCCAGTTTGTTGTTGATGAGTTAGAGAATGCTAGTAAAGCCAAGGCGGCATTATCTTCACCAGAAGTAATGCGACATTTTGAAAAATCAATTATGTTGCAAGTACTTGATAATAGCTGGAAAGAACATCTTGCTGCCATGGACTCTTTACGTCAAGGTATTCATTTTAGAGGTTATGCCCAAAAAGACCCTAAACAAGAATATAAGCGTGAAGCATTTGATATGTTTACTAGCTTACTTGATCATATTAAATATGAAGTGGTTGGTATTTTAGCCAAGGTTCAAGTCGCTCAAGAAGAAGATGCTGATGCCATTGACGAGCAAATGCAAGCTCCACAAGAAATGCATTATGAGCATGCAGAAGCTTTGCCTGTTACTGAGCAGCCAGCTGAAATGGAAGTGCCTCAAACCCAAGAAAATCCTGAACAACCTTTCGTAAGGGAAGGTAAGAAAGTAGGGCGTAATGACCCTTGCCCCTGTGGTTCAAATAAAAAATATAAGCAATGTCATGGAAAATTAACTTAATATTTTTTGAGCTTTCATTTATTTTTCATAGCTATATACAAACCGTAGGTTAATTTTATAAATTCCAGACCTAGTCATTTGTAGGGCGGACTTTAGTCCGCATTAACCTAGCGAACTGATTCCATGGTGGGCTGAAGTCCGCTCTACAGTTCATAAGCAGTGATTTGTTGCTATTTATTTTATTTGAAAGAGATAAATTTAAAGTTTATGCACATGATTCCATAAGATTTGGCTTAATGGATTGAGCCAAGTTTAATATCAAATTTAAAATATACAAGCGGTAATTATTATGCCAAATAGAATTTTTGAGAAAAGTAAACCAAAATCAAATATTACAAGTCTTCCTGCTTTAGGAATGGATAAAAAGGACTTTGTAGCTGATTTTAAAAGATATTACAGTAATCGCTTAGGCCGTGATGAACATTGCCGGTCTCCACATTATGCATACGAAGCACTTTCTTTAGCCGTCAGTGATCGACTCATTGAACGTTGGAAAAAAACATACAATACTTATAGAGAAGAAGATTGTAAAAAAGCATTCTATATTTCAATGGAATTTTTGATGGGTAGAACGCTAAGTAATGCAATGTTAAATCTAGGTATTACTTCTTCCGTAGACCAAGCATTATATGACCTTGGTTTAGACTTAGAAGAATTGATTGATAGTGAGCCAGATGCAGGGTTGGGTAATGGTGGACTGGGGCGGTTAGCGGCATGTTTTATTGATAGTTGTGCAACTTTACAATTACCTGTTACAGGCTATGGCCTACGTTATGAATATGGTATGTTCGCCCAAGGTATTGAAAATGGAGAACAAGTGGAAAGGCCTGACCATTGGTTACGTAATGGTAATGTTTGGGAAATTGAGCGTCCAGAATATACAGTACGCATTAAATTTGGTGGACATACTGAAAAACATACTGATGAGTATGGTAGGGAGAAAATTACTTGGGTCAATACCAATGATATTTTAGCCGTACCTTATGATACCCCCATTCCTGGTTATAAAAATGGTACTGTTAATACCTTACGTTTGTGGAAATCAGAAGCGACAGAAGAATTTAACCTTCAAGAGTTTAATGCAGGCCAGTACGCAGAGTCAGTTGCAGAAAAAAATACAGCAGAAAATATTACTATGGTGCTATACCCTAATGATGCCAATGAGAATGGTAAAGTCTTAAGGTTACAGCAACAATATTTATTAGCCTCTGCAAGTTTACAAGATGTGGTGGCTAACTGGGTTGGGCGTCACGGAACTGATTTTACTCACTTTGCTGAAAAGAACTGTTTTCAATTAAATGATACCCACCCTAGTATTTCAATTGCAGAGTTGATGCGACTCTTAATGGATGAACATGACCTAGGTTGGAATGAAGCTTGGAAAATTACTAGCAATACTATGGCCTACACAAACCATACCTTATTGCCAGAAGCTTTAGAAAAATGGTCTGTTGGTTTAATGCAGCATTTATTGCCACGTATTATGGAAATTATTTTTGAAATTAATGCGCATTTTATGGCAGAAGTTTCTGAGCGTTGGCCAGGTGAAACAGATCATTTGAGTAGAATGTCTATTATTGAAGAAGGTCATGATAAGCAAGTTCGCATGGCTTATTTGGCAATTGTAGGTAGCTTTTCTGTTAATGGAGTGGCTGCTTTACATTCAAAATTGTTAAAAGAAGGTTTGTTTAATGACTTTTACCAGTTATGGCCTAATAAATTTAATAATAAAACCAATGGTGTTACTCCAAGGCGTTGGTTAGCGGCTTGCAACCCCGAATTAGCTGAATTAATTACTAAGACAATTGGTGATGCTTGGATAACTGATTTATCTCAACTAGAAAAACTTAAACCACATGCTGAAAAACCGGCTTTCAGGAAAAAGTGGTTTGCATTGCAGCAATCAAGTAAACAACGTTTGATTGACTATAAGACAGAAGAATTAGGCCGTGATTTAGGTTTAACGGTTGATGCCTTGTTTGATGTACAAGTGAAACGAATCCATGAGTACAAACGTCAAATATTAAATGTGCTTCATGTTATTCATTTGTATAACAGAATCAAGAAAGGGGATACTAAAGGCTGGGTTTCTCGTTGTGTATTGATTGGTGGTAAAGCAGCCCCTGGTTATGCAATGGCTAAGAAAACTATCAAGCTGATTAATAATGTTGCTAATGTTATTAATAATGACCCTGAGGTAGGTGATAAACTGAAACTGGTTTTCTTACCTAATTATAGGGTTTCTGCTATGGAAAAAATTTGCCCAGGTGCAGATTTATCTGAGCAGGTTTCAACAGCTGGAAAAGAAGCATCAGGGACTGGAAATATGAAATTTATGATGAACGGTGCTTTAACTATTGGAACATTAGATGGTGCCAATGTTGAAATTCGTGAAGAAGTAGGGGAAGAAAACTTTTTCTTATTTGGCTTAACTGAATCTGAGGTTGAAGAGTTAAGAACACACTATAATCCTTGTGCAACTATTGAAGCAGACGAAGATATAAAGGCTGTAATGAAGCTGCTAGAGTGTGGACATTTTAATCAATTTGAGCAAGGGATCTTTGATGATATTATTGGATCTCTGAAAAGTTCTGATGATCCCTGGATGACTATTGCCGATTTTCGTAGCTATATAGATGCACAAGAGCGAGTCAGTGAAGCATATAGAGATAGAGAACATTGGACTAAAATGAGTATATTAAATACTGCAGCAAGCGGTAAATTTTCTACCGATAGAACTATTAGTGAATACGCTGATGACATCTGGGGACTAACAGCCGTTGATCCTTCTAAATAGGCGATAATTTTAGTCTAATATTTTGGGCAGTGAGACTATAGGGTAAACGGCTCTTGCTGGGCTGGGAGTTTACCAATAAGTTAAGAAATAAATGGTATTTTGTAGGAGCGGCTTTAGCCGCGATGTCACGGCTAAAGCTGCTCCTACATAGATACAAAATTGCAAAACATCTTACAAACCATAGTTTATGAATTGTAGAGCGGACTTCAGTCCGCCATAGAGTGAGTATTTATAGGTTAATGTGCGAACTAAAGTCCGCTCTACAAAAAAGAAGTTATCAGTATGCTTAATATTGTTTTATACCAGCCAGAGATTCCAGCTAATACAGGCAATATTATTAGGCTGTGTGCCAATACTGGTGCACAGTTGCATTTGATTCACCCCTTAGGGTTTGAGCTAGATGATAAAAAACTTCGTAGAGCTGGGCTTGATTATCATGAGTGGGTAAATGTACATCAATATGCATCATTAGCTGACTTTATTGAAAAGTTTCAACCTACACGGCTATTTGCCTTAACGACTAAAGGTACAACTAATTATTCCAGCGTTACCTTTCAGGATGGTGATGCATTAATGTTTGGGCCTGAAACCAGAGGGATTCCTGAAGATTTTTTGTATCAGCATGATAAAGCTTTAAAATTATATTTGCCAATGAAAGCCGAAAGCCGAAGTTTAAACCTTTCAAATACTGTTTCTATTGTACTGTTTGAAGCATGGAAACAGTTAGGCTTTGAAGGGGGAAAGCTAAAATAAGGTAATACCCAACAAAGAACCCAATGTCATTCGCTTAAACAAAAAAACAATTAAAAAAATAAATAACACTTTAATATCAACCATTTACTAGACATTTTTTTAGTC
>VAPK010525291.1_pt1 | contig 12233 bp, 12 predicted proteins | sample 3395031 | NCBI WGS metagenome assembly VAPK01 (sample SAMN08290443, study PRJNA428436) | hydrothermal vent metagenome | isolation source: Deep-sea hydrothermal vent chimney 1 | place: Pacific Ocean: Juan De Fuca Ridge | reverse complement strand
CGTATAGTCAAAACGGCAGTCATTGGCACAGCTGCCGCGGTTGGGTACGCGCCCGCTTTGCAAAGAACTGATCAGACAGCGCCCGCTGTATGCAAAACACATCGATCCGTGTACAAAGATCTCAATCTCCAGCTTCGGCAGATGTTCCTTGATCTGAATTAAATCTTTCAAACTCACTTCACGAGCGGCAATAATCCGCTCTACACCCATCTCGTAAAATACTTCAGCATCGAGATAATTTAAAACATTTGCCTGTGTAGAGAGATGCAGCGGAATCTCCGGAGCGATATCTTTTGCCATTTTGATTACACCGGGAGTAGATACAATCAATGCATCCGGTTTCATAGCGGCAATTTTTTGAATATGTTCACCAAGCATTTTAAGCTGGTTGTTGAAAGGAAAACCGTTCACAGTAACGTAAATTTTTTTACCCAGTTCATGTGTATAATCTATCGCTTCATGAAAGCTTTCATAGGTAAACTCTTTACCGGAACGTATACGCAAAGAGAAGTGGCTCACACCTCCATACACGGCATCTGCCCCGTATGCAAGTGCGATTTTCAGTTTTTCAAAATTCCCGGCGGGGGAGAGGAGTTCTGCTTTTTTCAATCTTATTATCCTGTTATAGCATTATTTAGCGTTTTTGCAACTATAACAGGTTATGTTTATACTATCCTTACTTTTGACCAAAACTTGCCAGCAACGCTTCGATCTCATCTTCGGAAACCACATTTTCAGTATCGCGGTCTCCTTCAATATGTACAGCAGAGCTTACCCTGACACTATCATCAACACTCGATTCAAAGAGTAAACTCATATATTTTGACAATGCTCTCATCACATTAATAACACGTTCTATCTTTTGCCTGTGAATATCCTGATACTGCATAATATCCATAATCATCATGATATCATCTGCACTCATCTGAGATTTTTCGATAATTGCACCAGTACACTTAAGTGCTTTTTGATTTTCTTCTACAGACTGGGCAAAAATCGCTATATCCGGAAATTTATCACTTAACTTTTGAAATGTTTCTATATTTTTTTCCAAAACAGCTGTTGTATCATTGCCATCTGCTTCGATATCCATAATATAGTTATTGATCTCTTCAAGCTTATCCATAATTTCTGTTGCTTTTTTTTCGGAATCTCTGGTAACATTGTCCAGCTGATTAACAACTTTATGGTCATCAGTCGGTGGTGGTGGCGGCCATTGCTGACTTGCATCTACTTTGAAATTGTTTTTATCAATAACAACAATATCATCATCTGATTCGGATTCATCTTCAGGCATTTGGGTATTCTCTTCTGATGCTTCCAAATCGTCCAATTCCTCTGCATCATCCAGGAGTGCTACCTCCTCATCCAGATCCCCTGCCATCAATGCATCTAATTCCTCTTGTGTCATCTTTTCTCCTTCACTGTTATGCAAAAGCTTCGAGAAGTTCCCGAATCTCTTTTTGTGTTACAATACTTTCTTTTATTTTATTTACGGGAGTATAGTTTTTAAACTCCTGCATCATAAGGCGCTTTCTACAATCTATTGCCGTTGTTTCTATATCATGAAGAAGATCGTCAATCAACGCCCTTTTTTCAAGAGGCTGTTTCGAAAGAATCACTGCCAGCCTGGCTATATCATTTTCAATAGAAACAAGTTTCCAGACAATTTCATCGTTTTCCCTCTTTTTCATCTCTGCTACCCAATTCTATATTTATTATAAATTTCGTATTCGCTTGACTATTATGCTATACTAAATCCAAAATCGGCATTTTTGACAATAGCTTAAACCAGGGAGTTAATTTTGCTAGTAGATCTTCACAACCACACTACTTTATGTAACCACGCCACAGGTGAAATGTACGAATATGTAGAACAAGCCATCGCTTCTAATACAGAGTATTTTGGATTCAGTGAACATGCACCTATGAATTTTGACCAAAGACATCGTATGAAGTTTGAAGAGATGGATCTTTACCGGGAAAGCGTACTGACGCTGAAGGAAAAATATAAAAATGATATCACCGTTTTGCTGGGATTTGAAGTAGATTACCTTCCCGGATATATGGATGAACGTGTTCTCAATGCAGATGTTGATTATCTGATCGGTTCTGTACATTTTATAGGGAAATGGGGATTTGACAATCCGGAATTTATCGGAGAGTACCAGAACCGGGATATCGACTTGATTTGGCAAGAGTATTTCGATGCAATTGAAGCGATGGCGAAAAGCGGTCATTTTGATATTGTCGGACATCTTGACTTAATCAAAGTTTTTAATTTTTTACCTAAAAAAGATCTTCGTCTCATTGCAAAAAATGCGCTTAAAGCTATCAAAAAAGCGGATATGGTCATAGAAATGAATATGTCAGGATACAGAAAACCAGCAGCCGAAGCGTACCCTTCCCCCCTTCTTCTGGAGGAAATACGTCAGCTTGATATCCCCATCACTTTTGGCAGCGATGCACATAAACCGGATCAGGTAAGTCTCTATGCAGATGAAATTGTCAACCTCGCAAAAGCACATGGTTTTGAAAAATGTGCCCTTTTTCAGGAGAGAGAAAGAGAATTGCTTAAATTTTAAGCAATATTTTTATCTAAGTTTTTATAAAGTTTCGTTATAATATTGCCACTTTTTAAAATTTTAGGAGAAAAAATGGGAAAATTCGTTAACAATGTAGAAGAGTTTTACAAGTTTTGTGAAGAGAATGAAGTAGAATTTGTAGATTTTAGATTTACAGATATCAAAGGTGCATGGCATCATATCAGTTATCGTATGAGTGCTGTTACAGAAGAGATGCTTAATAACGGCGTTCCTTTTGACGGTTCATCTATTGAAAACTGGCAGCCGATCAATGAATCTGACATGATTTTAAAACCTGATGTACCGACAGCATTTATGGATCCGTTTACTGCAGATCCTACTATCTGTGTCATCTGTGATGTTTATGACATCTATAAAAATGATCTTTATGAAAAATGTCCCCGAAGTATCGCAAAAAAAGCACTCAAATATCTTGATGAGCAAGGTATCGGTGATATTGCTTATTTTGGTCCTGAAAATGAGTTCTTTATCTTTGATGATGTACAAATTTGGACGGGTATCAATAGAGCCGGTTACAAAGTAGAATCCGATGAAGGCGAGTGGAGTTACGATAAAAATTACGGTGACTTCGGTAACATCGGTCACAGACCAGGTACAAAAGGCGGCTACTTCCCTACCATGCCAACTGATTCGATGGTAGATCTCAGAGCAGAAATGATGCAGGTACTTGAAGAGGTCGGTCTTGAAGTGATGCTTGGACATCATGAAGTGGCTCAGGCACAGGGAGAAATCGGAATTAAATACGGAACATTGATCGAAGCAGCGGACAATGTACAAAAATATAAATACGTTGTTAAAATGGTTGCCCATCTCAACGGTAAAACTGCAACATTTATGCCAAAACCACTCTTTGGCGATAACGGCAACGGCATGCATGTACATCAATCAATCTGGAAAGACGGTAAAAATCTTTTCTATAAAGAAGGCAACTACGCAAACCTGAGTGAAACAGCACTTCATTATCTTGGAGGTATCTTCAAGCATGCCCACGCAGTCGCAGCATTTACCAACCCTTCTACAAACTCTTATAAAAGACTTATTCCAGGATTTGAAGCACCTAGCATCCTGACATATTCCAGCCAAAACAGATCTGCTGCATGTCGTATTCCATATGGTGCAGGTGAACATGCAACCAGAATAGAAACAAGATTCCCGGACAGCTCATCTTGTCCATATCTTGCATTTACTGTACTACTGATGGCAGGTATCGACGGTATCAAAAACAAATACGAGCCTGTAGGTCCAATGAATATGGATCTCTTTGAACTCACACTGGATGAAATTAGAGAGAAAAATATTCCACAGATGCCTCATACACTAAGAGAAGCACTTGAAGCACTAATTAGTGACAATGATTTTCTCAAGCCTGTATTTACAGACCTCTTTATCGATACATACCAGCACTATCAGTTTGAAAGACAAGTATGGCCTGATGAAGCAAGACCTACGGCATTTGAATTCAGCTCCACATATTCATGTTAATCGTATATCGGATCAGGGTAACACTCTGATCTGATACTTTTTCCCTGCACCTTATTTTTTTACACAATAATTTCACACAACTTTAGATATAATTTTTTTGAATAATTTTTATTTAAGGAGTCAAGATGATAAAAAAAGTATTATTGCTTTTTGTTTTTACCGCTGTTTCGCTTTTTGCGATGAATTTTCAAACTGCTTCCAAAGAAGAGCTGATGAGTATCAAAGGCATCGGTGAAAAAAGAGCTGCTGCCATTATGAAATACAGAAAAACTCATAAGATAAAATCTGCTGCTGATCTGAAAAATGTCCCGGGAATCGGAGATGAGATTGCAGATAATGCAAAAAGAGGTATCAAAAATGCCGACAAAAAAGTGACAAAAGCAAAAAAGACAACTAAATCTGTTAAAAGAACAGCAGCCAAAACAAAAGCTGTAAAAGAAAAAGTAAGCAAAAAGAAAACAGCGATAAAAGAGAAAACTGCCCAAAAAGCAAAAAAATCCAAAACAAAAGCCACCAAAAAAGTAAAAAAAGTGGCAGGAGACAAAACCAAAAGAGCTGAAAAAAGAGCAAAAACAAAAGTGAAAAAATCTCTTAAAAAAGTCAAAGAAAAGAAGAAAAAATAACTTCAGAGGACAGCTAATACTGTCCCCTCTCCTCTATTTTTAATTAAAAATAAACTTTCTACAAAATATTTATAATAATCTCTTAAATTTTTTACTTATAATCCGATATATAGCATATTCATAATAAATTATTATTCTATAAAAAAGGTTTTTTACTGTGTTTTTTGCAAGATTATTATACCCGGCAATTTCTATTGTCAATAAACTTACATTTAAATATAAAATATTAATGATTATATCTATTTTGCTAACCTTATTGATTCTACCGTCAATTACCTATATAAGTTCATTTACCAAAAAAAATGAACTTTTTAATCAGCAAAAATCAGCACTCTCATATATGACACAAATTCATACACTTATTTCTCAACTGCAAATGCATAGAGGATTAACAAATGCTTATCTTTCAGGCAATGATGATTTCAAAGAGGAGCTTCTGAAAATAGAACCAAAAATCATTCAAAAATTGCAAACTTTTTCTTCTCAAAATAGTAATATTTTAAAAGAATTTAAAATATTTCAAACATTTTCTAATTTAGAGAAAGAGATAAAATCATTTTTTATTCAAAATATCAATAAAAAAGATTATCCCTCTAGCATTTTTCACAGACATACAGTTGTAATTAACCAGTTAATAATACTTTTACAAAAAATAGCAGATACCTATAAACTCGGTATCAATGATAATTTAGTTTTAAAACATATGGCAAAAATATTAACCGATAAACTTCTTATCTTACAAGAAAATACAGGAATTTTAAGAGGTTTAGCAATAGCTGCATTTGAAGAAAAGACTATACTAAAGAGTCAAAAAAACAGACTTCTCTCTCTTTATTCACATATTAATATTTTACAAAAAGATCCAGCAAGCAAAGAGACTCGTAAATATTTATCTCAATTTCCGGAAATCAAAAAGATACATAAACTTATGAAATATCGGTTATCAAATTTGCTTTATATTATTCGCTATCATTTATTTATCACAGATAAACCAAACTTTGATGCAAAACATTTTTTTAAATTGGCTACAGAAACACTTGAAACACAACACCAACTTTATCATAAACTTACAGAAAAATATGAAGAGTTACTCAATCAATTACATCAAAAACATCTTCGTTATACAATGGGATTAATAATTGGATTTATTATTATTCTTTTAACTGTCATCTACCTTGCAACAGCATTTTACTATTCTGTTACCAGAAGTATTCGCAAACTTCAAACTGCTTCAAACATGATTGCCCGTGGAAATACTAAAATTCTTCTTAAAAGTGATACTGCAGATGAAGTAAGTGATGCACTAAAAGCTTTCCAGAGAATGAGTAATAAGCTAGAAGAGAACATCTCTTTCCTCAATAGTTATAAAACGGCTATTGATGAAACAAGTATTGTTTCCAAAACAGATCTAAAAGGAATTATTACCTACGCAAATAAAAAGTTTTGTAGTATTTCCGGGTATACTTTAGAAGAGCTTATTGGAAAACCTCATAATATCGTTCGACATAAAGATATGCCTAAAGAAGCTTTCAAAGAGATGTGGCAAACTATAAAATCTGGCAATATTTGGCATGGAATAGTTAAAAACAGAACAAAATCAGGTAAAACATATATTGTCGATGCCACTATTATGCCTATTTTTGATAATGATAATAATATTATTGAATATATAGGTATCCGACATGATATCACTGAACTTGAAGAGAGTAAAGCTACTATTGAAAAAGAGATGCAAAAACAGAAAATTGACCCTATAACTGGTCTTTCCAACAGAATACAACTTATTGAAGATCTTCAAAAATTTAAAAAACCGGTATTGCTCTATTTAAATATTGATGACTTTACCAAACTCAATGACTTTTACGGCGCTGAAGCAGGAAACAGGGTATTGCAATTTGTTGCCAACTTATTACAAATGAAAATCCCCATGGAAATCAAACTCTATCGTTTACAGTCAGATGAATTTCTACTTCTTTTTGAGGAAGGAGTACACCAAAATCCACAAAAACTTTTAGAGGATATTATAGATTATATTGAGACACAAACAAATCATTGTGATCAAAATAGTTGTATTAGTATCACACTTACAGGAAGTCTTACCACCTATCATCAATCTGATGATTTTGAAAATCTTCTCTCATATGTCTCTCTGGCACGTAAAATTGCACAAAAAGAGCATAAAAAATATTTGATTTACAATGAGGATATTCATAAAGATGCAGATTATCAAAACAATATGAAATGGATAAACAAAATTAAAGAAGCTTTACATGAAAACCGTATAGTGGCTTTCTTTCAACCTATCATAGAAAACAAAAGCGGAGAAATTCATAAATATGAAGCACTTGTACGAATGGTTGAAAAAGACGGCACTATCATATCTCCATTCTTTTTTCTGGAAATTGCGAAAAGAGCAAAACTTTATACTCAAATTACAAAAGTAATGTTTGACAAAGCATTTGAAATGTTCAAAGAATCACCAGAATATGATTTTTCTATCAATATTACGGTAGAAGACATAGAAGATAATGAGATTGCAGATTATATTTTTCATAAATTAAAACATTTTCCATATCCTCAAAATGTTATTTTGGAAATCACGGAGTCTGAAGAGATCAAGGACTATGAACAAGTAAACAATTTTATCAAAAAAGCCAAAAATATGGGTGTTAAAATCGCAATCGATGACTTTGGCAGTGGGTACTCTAACTTTGCACATATTATCAGTATGGATGCAGATTTTATCAAAATAGATGGAAGTCTCATCAAAAATATTGATAAGGATGAAGAAGCACGTATTATCACAGAAGCGATTATCGCCTTTTCAAAAAAACTGGGTGCACAAACTGTTGTTGAATTTGTCCACAACCAGACCATCTATGATATAGTCAGAGAAATCGGTGCAGATTATTCACAAGGTTTCTACCTGGGTGAACCGGCAGCGGAAATACAACTCCAGGAGGCAGTTCTCGACTAAAACTTAGAAGATTGCGTACAAAGAAAATATTTTAACGTAAAACCAGATATATCAAAAAAACTAGTCAAAAAATAATATTTAATTATAATGATTAAATTGCTACTCTTGTATATTAATTTTTATTTAAGGAGTAGCAATGAGAATCTATTTTACTTTTTTTCTAACACTTATCTTGACATTTGGTTTAACAGCATGTGGAGGCGGTGATACTACCAACACAACAAACACTGACCCGACTTCCCAAGACATGACATCCCCTACCGATAAAGCTTTGGAACAAGATAAACAAGAGGAAGAGGAAAATCAACCTGGTCCATTTCAAAAAGGCGAATTTGGAGATATAAATCTCACTAAACAATACCAACTACCTGAAAATGCACTCTTTCTTGATATAAGAAATGAATGGGAAAGAGAGAGTGGAAATTTTGCAAAAGGCTCTATCGGAGGCGCTGTTTATGAATTTCGTATCCAAGGAGATAGCAGCCAAAATTATATAAGAGATGAATTTGTAGATGAAGTCCTGGAACTTGCCAATAATAATAAAAATCAACTTATAATTTTAATATGTTCTTCCGGCTCTCGAACAGGTGCCAGAGGGAACCATACCAAAGATTCAGCAGCAAAACTTTTATCTGAAAACGGCTTTACAAATGTTTATCATATAATGGGTGGTCTAAATGGTTCAAATGGATGGAAAGAAAACGACTTACCTCTGGATAGTTATGAAAACTAAATAATTAACCCCTGAAAGAAGATAAAAAACACTAGCATTTAAATATATTTGGACTATTTTAAATGCTAGTCTTATTATGACTCTTATCTATCTATATACTTGTTCGATAAGCTACCACATCCCCAAAACGTACTTTCTTACCGTCAAGATTTTCTACAAGATCTACAAAACCTTCCTCAAAAAGCAGTACAATTGTAGAACCCATCATGAACATTCCGAGTTCATCCCCGCGTTTGAGCGTAACATTGTCATAATCATAAACTTTTACTTCACTGTTCTCAACATTTGTCTGTATGCGGTCATCGAAACTAAGCGTCATTTTGCCGACATTGAGCGCACCTACGAGGACAATGAAAAAAAGCTGGTTTGCATTATCGACACACTCTAAAATCACCCGTTCATTTTTGACAAACAACTGGGGTACTTTACGAAGATATTTGAAATTAACAGGATATAAAAGCCCCGGTACATGCACCACACGAAGCACCTTCATATCAATAGGCACATGATAACGGTGATAATCTTTCGGGGAAAGATAGAAATTGATAAACTTCCCGTTTTCTACAGGGGCAACTACATCCTCCTCAAAATTATCTGTCAAAAGTTCTTTAACACTGTAGGAAAAACCTTTAATCTGCAATGCCTGTGCATCCCTGACATTACCTTCTGCCGTTACAAATGAATCCGCAGGAGAGATGAAAGCATTAGGGTCACTGGTAATATCTCTGTTGTAAATCAGCTTACGCGTAAAAAGTGCATTCAAACTTTTATAATGGTCGATATCTTCAAATGCTGTAAGATCCACACCCATCAATTTGACATAACTGTAATTGATTACCATCTGCACAGGCGAGGGAAACTCCTTGGAAGCAAACTTTCCAAATGCACGTGAAATTGCATTTGTCCAGGCGGCTTTAAAAAGATTCACTTCTGCTCCTTCAGATGTGCCAACGCTTTCTGCATCAGCGCAATATGATAATTTTCCTGATTATTGATAAAAAAGAAGAACTTGCTCAATGCTTCATGATTGACCATTTCCGCCAGTCTGATACACTCCTCTTTCGCCCCCTCTTCCTCTTTGATACCGTCGATAAGAAATTGCTCCAGATCATCAAATTTATAAACCCGTTCCATAATCGTTCGAGGAATACTCAAAATCCCCATATTTGCCATCATACGCGCAAAACTTTTAAGATGAAAATGGGACTCGTAAATCAAGTCTATAAAGATATTGGAAAGAAGTTTCGAATCTGTAAAAAAGTTGGCATAGGTATAAACCAGAATAAGCTCGTACTCTTTATAACTCTCTTCAAACAAGAAGAGGGTCAACGCATCTGTCTGCGTCTGATCTAACTGATAGAACTTTAGTTTTCTGTTTTTATCAAAAGCGGTAATTGCAGTATTTTCACTTTCACGAAGCAGCAAATCAAGCTTTTGTATAAAATAATCTTCATCACTGATAAAACGTGCGAACATTTCATCTTCATGATCAGGATAGAGCGTTTTGATCTTCTCAAACTGTGAAATCAGTTTTCTAAAAAGCGTATGGGTATCTTCCGCTTTATAATCAATCTCCCCTTTTTCATAATCAAAATCTTCATCTCCATCTGCCAAAGCACCGCCAAGCCAGTTTAAATGACGATATTCGATCATTGCAAAATCGTATAAAATATCTGCGATCTCTTCATTCGAAATTGAGAAAGAACCAAACAGCACCGCCAGCCATAATTCATGTTTTTGTTGAAATAGTTTATTTTTGCTCATCGATAACACAATCTCCGCTAATAATTAAAGTATAAGATGCTTCCTCTTTACCACTTCGTCTATGGTTAAGATTGACCAACGCAGCCAGAAAAGCTTTTGCCACCATCTCACCGCACGCACGCTGCTCTTCAGGTGCATTGACAAGATTTGCCATAAACTCTTCTGCAACACTCTCTCCCTCCTGAATCGTTTCACCGACCAGCATATCTGTAAAAATAGAACCTGTTACAATAGTACTCATACATCCAATCGCCATAAATTTGATCTCTTTGATCGTATCACCTTCGAGTCGGAGATAGATCTCAACCATTTCATTATTATGGGGGTTTTTACCGATTCCCATAGCATCTGGATTTTCGATTTTCCCGTAATTTCTGGGGTTCATCATATGGTCGATATACTCATCTTTAAGCGCTTCTAAATCTGCCATTTATGCCTTTCTTTATGCAATTTTGTCGATTCTAACATATTTGATTTAATATTCATAACGTTTTGGAAAAATAGAAGCGAGGGTTAAGCTTCTGCCAAAAATCACCTTTCACTATCCATAGCATCTCATCCTCTCTTTTCTGAAATTCATATGCAGTTTTGATGATTTTGCGAATCATTTTGATCCAGTAAAAACATCACTTATACTCTTCCCTATGAAACAAAATCTTCAAGCTGCATGAAATAAAATATTATCGTTGGTAGTACGATACAATCGATGCTTTTTGAATGGTGTGCTGGTTTATCATAAAACCTGCCAATGCACTGTCACTTGTGGTTTTAAGAGGAAGTTTCTCTACATCCAGTGCATAAACGGTAAACACATAACGATGCGGTTTATCTCCTTTTGGAGGGCATGGACCGCCAAAACCCGGCTTACCAAAATCTGTCATCGTCTCTACCGCCTCCTTTGGCAAAAGGTGTTTTGCAGAAGCATTGGTTGGGATTTCACGCACATCCGCCGGAATATTGACCACAATCCAGTGCCACCATCCGCTGCCTGTCGGCGCATCGGGATCAAAGACTGTGATAGCAAAACTTTTGGTACCCTCGGGAGGATTGCTCCAGTGCAACTGGGGAGAGATATTTTTCCCGTTACAACCAAAGCCGCTGAACTCCTGCACCTTGGTCAACTGCCCTTTAAGATCTTTACTTGTAAGAGTAAAATTACCGGCTGCCGCTGTCATGAAACTCAATATCATAATTAAAATATATTTCATGTTTTTTTCCTTTTTTTAAATTATAACATTTTGACAGATCAGAACCAAATGGCGATACAAATAATATATACTTAGGGATAAACGAAAGGTGCTTTGCCAAGTTTCTTACGCAGATAATTCAAACTATTCTGTACTGAATGTATGGCAACAAGTCTGTCCAAAAAACGTTTTTTTACAGGAAAATCGACCAGCATCAAGCCTGTCACAATCGTCAAAAAACCCTGTCCCGGTAACACCAGCATCATAATGCCTGCAATAATGAGTAAAACTCCCATTATATTTCGAAACATGCGCCACAGCCAGTAAAAATTGGGATAGCGTACCGGATCAATCCAGCAGCTATGTTTTTCATTTATGAAGTAATCTTCCGGTAATCGCCATATCACAAATCCAATCAAGAGAAGAGAAACAAAAAAGAGTACCAGTGAAAGCATTACCATCCAAACTCCTCTTTTCTTTGAAAATATAAATCATAGTATACATTTTACACTATAAACTAAAATATTTATCTGGCACAAACTGTATATAAGATGATGAAAAATATACCGAAAATCACCAAAAGAGGAGAATCTATAAAGATAGGAGATGTAATAATTTTAATAAAATAAAGTTAAAGAGAGCGGTGATATAGTTACCGCTCTGCTGTAATGCTATATCGATATCAGGGACAAGATATAGTTCCTTGATCTGTATCAATAGTAATCGTTTGTCCATTGATGGTTGCTGTTGCTGTACCATCCGACTGAAAAGTAAATAACACATTATTGATTTTAAGTTGACCGGAAGTGATTTGTTCACTTACGGGATCTTCATAGAGTGGTTGTACTGTTTCTATTACAT
>VAPK010027956.1_pt1 | contig 12236 bp, 10 predicted proteins | sample 3395031 | NCBI WGS metagenome assembly VAPK01 (sample SAMN08290443, study PRJNA428436) | hydrothermal vent metagenome | isolation source: Deep-sea hydrothermal vent chimney 1 | place: Pacific Ocean: Juan De Fuca Ridge | reverse complement strand
GCGGTGTTCATTCAGGCGATTCAAACGCCACTTTACCGCCTTTTAATCTCGGTGAATTTGTAATGCAACAAATTATTGACCATACGCATAAAATTGCTCTTGCCTTGAAAACAAAAGGATTGATAAATATTCAGTTTGCTATCAAAGATGATATAGTCTATATAATTGAGGCAAATCCAAGAGCCTCAAGAACGGTACCTTTTATATCGAAAGCATATAACGAACCTTATGTAAACTATGCTACCCAAGTAATGCTCGGCGAGAAAAAAGTTACAGATTTTGATTTTAAACCAAAATTGGAAGGTTTTGCCATCAAACAACCCGTATTTTCTTTTGACAAGTTTCCAAATGTGAATAAAAGTTTAGGACCCGAAATGAAATCGACCGGTGAAAGCATTTTATTTATAGATAGCTTAAAGGATGATCAGTTTTATGAATTGTATTCAAGAAGAAAAATGTACTTAAGTAAGTAGTTTATTCTTTTCTTTTTTTCATTTTTTTCGAGGTATACATAGCTATAAGAATACCTGAAATTATAAGAAATAAACTGTACAGGTGAATAACAGTAATTTTTTCCTTTAGAAATACATAGGCAAAAAACCCACTAAATAATGGTATAGTATAGTAGATCAAACCTGCTTTTGTAGCTCCTACTTGCAGAATGGCCTTGTTCCAAAGAATAAAAGCAATTAATGAAGCAAATATTCCTACGTATAAAATAGAACCTATGGTAGTTTTATCCAATACTACAGATTCACTAGATGTATATTCCCAAATATAAAATGGTAATAAATAAAGCGTTCCAATTATAAAAGTTATCAATTGAAAAGGTAATAAACTCATTTCTTTTGGCTTGTACCTTAACAGAATGGAGTAAATAGCAAAAATTAAAGAAGCTAAAAGCATCCAGAAGTCACCTATCACAAAATTTATTAAAAAAACTTCTGTGATATTTCCTTTGGTAACAAGTAACAAAACCCCAAAAACTACAATTATAATTCCAATAATTTTATTTATCGAAATTGCTTCTTTCAAAAACAATCTTGCTATAAGAACTATAAAAATAGGAAAAGTAATTGAAATAAGAGACAGGTTAATGGCCGTTGTAGTTTGGCCGGCTATATAGATCAAAGTATTAAAAATACTAATGCCTAAAATAGAAATTATCGATAAAAAAAGAAAATTTCTTTTTACCCATTTCCATTCCAAAATTAATTGTTTTAAAGCAAAAGGAAGAAAAACAATTATAGCCACCATCCATCTCCAAAAAGCCAAACTCACAGGAGGAATACTTTCTTTAAGACCACGTGCTACAATATAATTACCAGACCAGATTAGTGTAGCTATTATGGCGAACAAGTATCCGGTAAAGGCAAGTTTGTTTTTTATATCAAACCTCAATTCTTATTTTCTTTTGCTTGTTTCAACCACAAATTCCTTCTTTTTTCTGTCTTTTTATCTATTTCTTCCATTAGAATTGTAGAAAAATTCGGGTTTGCATCAAAGGTCAATTCTGTCTCCTTTTGTAACCCATATCTGTTAAAAACTATTTTAACCGTTTGATCAGGTTTAAATTGAGATAAATATTCATCAATTTTTGTCTCGCTATTTAAGGCTTTGTCATCTATCGAAATTATCTCGTCACCATTTGACAAATTAGCATTATACGCTGCTTTTCCGTTAAACGGATTAGAACTTATTTTCCATTTAGAATTTTGTAAACTCACAGATGCACCAATATAGGCTTGATTATTTTTCTTCCTACTAAAATCAATTCCAACAGATTGCAAAAGAGAGCTATAATCAGGCATTTGACTATCGTAAATAAAACGATCAAAAAAATTGCTGGCGAACTCTTCCCCTACATATTCAACTAACAAATTCTCCAGATCTTTTATTCTATAAGGTATTTCCGTCTTTCCATATTTTTTCCATGTCAATTTCATAAAATCATCCAAATTCTTATCACCTTTCAAATTTCTTAAAGACAGATCTAAAGCTAGTCCGAGTACATTGCCATAAGAGTAATAAGAAATAAATGTATTTTCTCTATTCACCGGATCAACAGATTTAGCAGCGTCAACAAATGGTGCCTGATAACTCATTTCAATAGGATTAAAATATTGCCTGGCAGGTGAATTCCAAACATAATTCAAAGCACCCGACAATCGTTTTGCATAATCAACTTGGGATATAATTCCAGCTCTACACAAAATTAAACCAGTATAATAACTTGTAAATCCTTCAGCAAACCACAATTCACCAGACATATTAGCTTCTTCAAAATCAAATGGTTGTAGTGATTTAGGTCTAATTCTTTCTACATTCCACGAATGAAAAAATTCATGAGAGACTGTTCCTATATTTCTTTCCATTCCTCCCTTGGCTAAACTTCTTGTAGAAGTTAGTATAGTTGAATTTCTGTGTTCCATGCCATCGCCGGAGGCATTTGGTATATAACAAGCTAAAAAAGTATATTCTTCATAATCATAGGCTGGTAATTCTCCAAAAACTTCCATTTCCTGTTTTACAATTTTTTCAACTTTTTCAACATATTGATTGAGTTCTTCTTCTGTTCCGTTGTGGTGTAAAACAAAATTTATTCTTCTTTCTATACCTTTAGAATTTACCGTAAAACTCCTCTTTGAGAAATTACTTATTTCCACAGGGCTATCCATAAAATAATCTAGATTTGGGGCATAATAAGTAGAATTACCCAAATCTTTTAATTGTGTGGCAATCTTCCAATTCAAATCTTTTCTAACATGAAACTGAACTGATATTGGCCTTTTAGAAAAAGAAGGTGCAAAAATAAAAGTTGCCGGAATATTCAAATGAGCATGTGTTTCATCAATTTGAGAATAAGTTCCACCGCCTCTGTTCGCAAATAATATATAGCTTACTTTGATGGTACCATCGTGGCCACTCACATTCCATTGGTAGGGGTTTGGTCTTATTATTTTAAGAGTTTTACCTTTGCTATCGACCGCTTTAAGCCCATAAATATTTTTGGCAAATTCATGCAAAGCATATCTTCCGGGTGAGCTTCTGCTCATGCGCAATTCGAAAACTTTATCTTTAACATCTGTAAATACTGCTTCAATTACAGCTTCGTGGTGGACCGCATTTGTAAAATCAATTTTATAATTATTTTGCGTTTGAGAGTAGCTGATTTTTAATAAAAAAATAGTCGAAAAAATCAATAAAAATATCTGCTTCATTATACTTTATTTAGCTAATTAAATTGCCTTCATTATCCCATTCGGCTATTTGATCTCGTTTACTTTGATCGACACATTTCTTCAACCAATCTTCATCATAAGTCATACCGTGTTCTTTTAAAACATCATCGGGTACACCATCCCAAACATTTGGTGTATTACCTTTATAATCAAGATCTTTAACACCCATTTTTGAAGTATAATATCCCGTTAGGGTTAAATTTCGCATTCTGGTAAAAAACTTTTCTCCCTGTTTTAACTCTGGACTGGTTTTTCCCGGGTAGGCAATAAGATCACAAATTTCTTTTTGTTCTATTTCAGAACATTTTACGAATTCTTTCTTGTATTTTTTATTGGCAAAATTATCTAACCACATTAACCCACCTCGAATGGGAGTTTGTTGATAGGGCATATCTTTTACAATAAAATCTATAAATTCATCTACACCGGCATCGGTTGCCGAACCAAAATGCTCGTTTGCAGGAAGAATAATATCGCAAAGAACAGCAATAGTGCCTAATTCATGTTCATTTAAAAACTTATCTGCCAACAATTTCTGATCCCTTTGTTTTTCTAATTCGGTTCTTCCGTACAAAGGCAAATCTATTGTTTCGGTTACAATTTCGACAGATTCTGGTGCGCATCCTTTAAATGCAATTCCAGCAGCTACTGAACCTAATAACAAGGATTTAATTGTATCTCTTCTGTTCATTTTTAAGATCTTTTATAAATTAAATATTTTGTTTTTTCAATTCCTTAATAATATAATCACAAGTTCTCCATGACAAGGCAAGGATGGTCCATGTAGGATTCTTGTCGGCCTGAGAAACAAACGGACCGCCATCCACTATAAAAACATTTTTTGCATCATGTAATTGCTGATACTTATTTGTTACCGATTTATTTGGGTCATTCCCCATTCTTGTAGTTCCTACTTCATGAATAATTCTACCAGGGGCAGCTAGTCCATATTCACTATCTTCTCCCGGTTTATCGCCTAAAATTTTAGCATTCATCCCATCAAAAATTTCTTCAAACGTTTCGTGCATATGTTTGGATTGCAACCTTTCATGTTCAGACCAGGTATAATTGAAGCGTAAAACAGGAATACCCCATTCGTCTACAACATTAGGGTCTATCTCGCAATAATTATCTTCTCTGGCAATGCTCTCCCCTCTTCCGGACACACCGATAAAGGCACCATAATATTTTTTAACTTCATCTCTTAAACCATTTCCATATCCACCAATATCACCTCCCATAAATTTATTGAGATCATTTACATTAAATCCGAAACCATAAGAAGGCATTCCCATACCTCCCCATACTTCTAGATGATATCCTCTTGGAAAATTTAATTTGCTATGATCACCCCACCATGGTGTGTACACGTGCATACCTCCAACACCATCTTCATTATAGGTTTTTCTATTCATTAATTCTGGTAAGAAAGCCGCACGACTTGTACCGGTAGAATCATGTAAGTACTTACCAACCAAACCACTGCTATTTCCTAGTCCGTTTTTATGATTTTTACTTTTTGAGTTTAATAAAATTCTTGCCGAACTACATGCAGATGCAGCCAATACGACCACCTTTGCATTTAATTGATATTCTTTTCTATCTAATTTATTAATAAAAATAACTCCTGATGCCTTTCCCGAATCATCGGTTACCACCTCTCTTACCATTGAATTGGTAAAGAGTTTTATTTGACCACCAGATTTTTGGGCCGGGAAAATAAGACAAGTTCCTGCCGAAAAATCGGCATAAACACTACATGCTCTATTGCACTGACTACAATAAAAACAAACTCCTCTTTCTTTATTTATTGGTTTTGTAAGAATAGATAACCTGGATGGAATAACCGGTATATTCGCTTTTTTCGCTCCTTTTATATAATATAGTTCGTGTAATCTTGGTTTTGGGGCGGGTAGGAAAAATCCGTCAGGTTCGTTAGGTAAATTTTCTTTACTTCCAAAAATACCTATTAATTTATCAACCTTGTCATAGTAAGGTTTTACATCGTCATAAGAAATTGGCCAGTCATCTCCCAATCCGTCTATACTTTTATGTTTAAAATCTTTTGGTCCAAAACGCAAAGAAATTCTGCCCCAATGATTGGTTCTTCCTCCTAACATTCTCGATCGAAACCAATCGAATTTAGTACCGGCTTTTCTTGTATAGGGTTCTCCATCTAATTCCCAACCACCATAAGCGCTATCAAAATCGCCAAAAACTCTTGTCGATCCTGCCCCTCTTCTAGGAGATTCCCATGGCCATTTAAGTTGGGTCATTTGGTTTGGATCGGCTGGATCAAAGAAAGGTCCGGCTTCAATAACAGCTATGTTTAAACCGGCTTCAGAAAGTATTTTAGTGGCCATTCCACCACCCGCTCCCGATCCAACAATTATGGCATCGAAGGTCTCGGCTGATTCTTTTATTTGCATAATGTATTGCTCTTTATGTAGGTTTTTTCAAATATAACAAAACTTAATAAAATTATTGTTTGAATAAAATGCATATTTATTTTTTGAAATTTATTTATAAAAAGACAGTATCTGACAAAAGATATAAGACCGCTTCGCTTTAACCCACCTGCCGGCGTGGCAGGGATCAAAGAATAAAGATTTGATTATAACTACCACACAAATAATAGTTTAAAGTATGATGATTTTTAATACAATAATAAATTTTAATTGAACAGGAATGATTAATAATAAGACTTCAAGAAGTTAGGACTAGTTTATCATTTCAAGAAATTCGGATTTTATAAAGCTCCGTAGGAGTTTTCTGCTTATAGCATAAAGAGATAGAAAAAGAAAACCCCATCGGGGTGACCTGTTTGATATGATTTGAATAAAAAAAAATAAATAGGTCGTTCCTCTGGAGCTAGGAGGTAATCATCATTATATGAAGTTAAAAACGGTATGCCTCTCTGAGGCCATTACAGATATTTTGATAAATAGAAGTGTCCAACAAAAGATATAAGACCGCTTCGTTTTAACCTGGCTGCCGGCGTGGCAGAGATCAAAGAATAAAGATTTGATTATAACTATCACACAAATAATAGTTTAAAGTATAATGGTTTTTAATACAATAGTAAATTTGTAAGGATTATCGTAAATTTTATTAGGACTGCAATGATAAAAAAAATTTTATTTCAATTCATTATAAATGTTTAATTTTGAAAAAAAAATTACAATGAAAAAGTATTTCCAATTCCTAATCCATTCTAAACTGTTTGGAATTCTATTTTTGATTTTAGTATTGAATATAGCATGTGAAGACTCTACAAATCCTCCTTTTGATATTGATAACCCTATAAATGAAGACCCTATTAAGCCGGAAGACCGGTTGGTTCAAATTTTAGTTAGTACCAACGGAGTTTCAATAGTAGATGAGCCAAAAATAGCAGCAAATGTAAAAATATCTAAAATTGATGAAATCTTATATGAAGGTAATATAGGTATTGAATTTAGAGGAGCTTCTTCACAATCGTTTCCAAAAAAATCTTATGGGGTAGAAACCTGGGACGAGAATGGTGAGGATATATCGGTATCTTTATTGGGATTTCCTGAGGAAGAAGATTGGATATTCTACGGACCCTATAGTGATAAATCACTAATGAGAAACATTTTAATTTACGATCTTTCCCGAGATATTAACCGCTATGCAAGTAGAAGTCTTTTTGTTGACCTAATAATTAATGGAAGTTATCAGGGTGTTTATGTTTTTATGGAGAAGTTAAAAAGAAATTCTGAACGCATTAACATTAATAAGTTAAAAAATGATGAAAATTCGGGTGAAGACCTAACTGGTGGTTATATATTGAAAATCGATAAAACAGCTGGTAGCAATTTAGGAGATGGTTATAATGAATTAAACTCTTTTGATTCTAAATTCGATCCTTTAGGTTCAATATCTGGTCAAAAAATCCATTTTTTGTATGAATACCCTAAAGCGGAAAAAATAACTACTGAACAGAAAGCCTATATCTCACAGTATGTTTCAGATTTTGAAGATGCCTTAAAATCGGATGAATTTAAAGATTTTAATACCGGATATGGTGCTTTTATAGATATACCCAGTTTTATTGATTTTTTTTTGTTGAATGAACTTTCAAATAACGTAGATGGTTATCGATTAAGTACATATATGCACAAAGATAAAAACGAAAAACTAAAAATGGGGCCAATTTGGGATTTCAATCTCGCTTTTGGCAATGCAGATTATTGCAGTGGTGGAGAAACAAATGTTTGGGCTTATAAATTTAATGAAAGATGTCCCAGCGATTTTTGGCAAGTTCCTTTTTGGTGGGATAGATTATTACAAGACCCTGTATTTGTCTCTCAATTAAAAGAAAGATGGGCTATGCTAAGAGGGGATGCTTTTTCGGAAGCTTCTATCCTTTCGAAAATAGACGAATATGAATCTACTTTAAAAAAAGCAGGATCTTTAGACCAAAATTTTAAAACATGGAATGTATTGGGCAAATATATATGGCCAAATAATTTTGTTGGAAATACTTATACAGAAGAAAATGATTACTTAAAGAACTGGGTTACAGATAGATTAATCTGGATGGATGGAGCTATTGGTTCACTTTAAAGTTCTATAATTAATTAAAAAAATTACAACTTTAATACTTTATATTTATGGCTTTAATATTTAACTCAAAACAACAATGAAAAAAATACTCTTAATTGCTTCGTTTATAATATGCAGCTCAACTATATTTTCTCAAACTGAAAAGCAACCAAAAACCGATTTTACAAAAATGTATTTACCCGTATGGGAAGAAGCAGAAATGCATTGTTTAGCCGTTGCTAATGCCATGCCTGAAAAATTATACGCATACAAACCAACAGATGTAAGTAAAACCTTTGCCGAGCAAATGGTGCATATAGCATATACTGTTGAGTTACTTACTCAGCGCTATGTTCAAGGTATGGATGTAGAACCTAATTTTCCTGATGCTTCAAAAATGACTAAAGCAGAAATAATTGATCTGTTAAAAAAAGGGTTTGCCTATACAACCAAAGTGATCTATAAAATTGAACAGAGTCAATTAGATGAAACTACCAAAATGTTTCACAGTGGTAATACAGTTAGTCGTGCTTTTGCCTTTTTTTATGTGCAAGACCACATGGCTAATCATAGAGCCAAAGCAAATTTATATATTAGAATGAATAATATTAAACCACCTGAATATACTTGGTAAGAGATGGAAAGTTTAATGAGACTTTTGTGAGCAATACATTAAATAATTAGGCTTTATAAATTGACTTAGCGGTTAAACCATTTTACCAATTCATTTACTCATTGTCTCGTTAAGTTAATACATGGAAACGTGTTCTTCCTATTTTTTATTTTATTTTGTATCCTTTAATCGACTGAAATAAGTAACTTTATAAGTATCAATATCATAAAGTTATGTGCAGATTAGTAGCTTATCTAGGAACCCCGATTTTTACTGATGAAATAATTATTAAACCAACAAACTCTTTGATCCATCAGAGTTATGCAGCCGAAGAAACTGAGAATCCGGTGAATGGAGATGGTTTTGGTCTTGGGTGGTATAACAAAGATATCCGGGAAGAACCCGGTATTTACAAATCTATTTTCCCTGCCTGGAATGACCAAAACCTGATACACAATGCTTCCTTTATTAAAACCTCTTGTTTCTTAGCACATGTTAGGGCTGCAACTGTTGGTGGTATATCAACCGAAAATACCCATCCATTTAGTTATAAACAATACTTAATGATGCATAATGGAGGTATTCTTGAATTTGACAAGATTAAATATGATCTGGTTCAATTATTAGACCCAGAATCGTTTTTATGGATTCAAGGTCAGACAGATACCCAATATATTTTGGCATTATTCATGACGAATATTCGAAAACTAAGAATAAAAGGTCCTGCTACCTCTAAACAAATGGTTGCTTGTTTCAATAAAACTTTTAAAGATATTGAAGAACTCAAACGAAAAAATGGAGTTGATGCAATAGCCTTGTATAATATTGTACTTTCAGATGGATATCGAATGATTGCAACAAGGTACAGCACAGACCCTAATAATGAGGCACGTACACTTCACTATGCAGAAAAAATGAGTTGTGTAATTTGTGAAGAGGGCACTTTAAAAATGGATGTAGCCAATGAAAAACGAACTTCTACATTAATTTCTTCTGAAATGCTTACGGAAGACACAGAGAAATGGAGGGAAATTCCTCAAAATCATGCCATTTTTATTGACCAAAATCTGGAAGTTACCCTATTTGAATTAGATTAGGTAATTTGATCAATTTCCCTTTTGGAGGGCTTTCAATTATCTAATAATTGAAGCATTAAATCATTGAATCATTTTATCATACAATATTTCTTCTAAAAATACTTTATATAAAAACTTATATTTGTGCAAAATTATCAATTAATGAACTATATTTTATTTGATGGCAATTCTCGTGTCAACCTACTTCCATTAACCTACAACAAACCTGTTGCGGATATTAGAATAGGCATATTAACTATTCGGGAAAAGTGGGAAAAATTCCTGGATACTACAACTTCAACTCTTACTGAAGATTATTTACAGGATAAATTTCCTATGGTTGAGATGGAAGAAAATATAATGATCAATGCTTCCTTTTTACCTAATGAAGGTTTGGTTGATATCATTAAAAATTTAAAAATAAATGAAGCAGTTTTTCAAGAAAATGAAACTATTGCTTTTTATACAACAAACACCAAGGGTAAAGTAAATTTCGAAACTTATAAAAAAATTCAATTTGATAATAAATTAATTCATTTGAAACATAGTTGGGATATTTTCTATAATAATGGAGATGCTATAAAAGCTGATTTCAAACTTATTACGAAAGATAGAAAATCAGCATCAATTCCTAATACTGTTCATTGCATCAATAAAGAACAAATATTTTTAGAAGAAAATGTAAATATATCTATTGGTGTTTTAAATGCATCTGACGGTCCGATTTATATCGGAAAAAATACAGAGGTAATGGAAGGCAGTATGATTCGCGGTCCGTTTGCAATGGGTGAATATTCTGTAGTAAAAATGGGGGCAAAGATTTATGGATCTACTACCTTAGGGGTGAAATGTAAAGTTGGCGGTGAGGTAAATAATGTGATATTATCTGGCTATTGCAGTAAGGGTCATGAAGGTTATCTGGGTAATGCAGTAATTGGTGAATGGTGTAATATTGGTGCAGATACAAATAATTCAAATTTAAAAAACACCTATGCAGAAGTAAAAATGTGGGAATATAATGAAGAGAGATTTGTAAATACGGGATTACAATTTTGTGGTTTGATCATGGGTGATCATTCAAAATGCGGTATAAATACCATGTTTAATACGGGTACGGTAATTGGTTTTAGCACAAATATTTACGGAAGTAATTTTCCTCGTAATTTTATACCTTCTTTTTCTTGGGGCGGTGCTGCAGGATTTAAAACTTACAACATAGATAAAGCAATGGAAACATCTGGTTTAGTGATGACCAGAAAAAATGAAAAATTCACATCTCAAGATCAAAAAATTATGCAGCATATTTTTGAGGTTTCTAAAAAGTATAGAGGGTGAATTGAATTATGAGTTATGAGTTATCTCTAAAATTGAAAAATCATCCGTTCGCAAATACGCATGCATAATCTTATTAGCATGGCCTGGTTTAGAAGGGAAATGATCGGCTCCTTCTGTGATCGTTTTCATACCTCCGTCAAATTTACCACCGAAAATATCTTTATAAAAATTCATAGCTTCTCGGCAATTACCGTTAAAAGTTAAATAAGGATTTAGTTCCATAATCTTTGATTTTAAAATGTTAGTTCTTAAATTTAAGGATTATTTAATGATTTTACAATCATTGATTCAATAACTCATTAATTCATTGATCAATCATGAAAAACATAGTTGTTCTAACAGGTGCCGGAATAAGTGCCGAAAGTGGTATTCAAACGTTTAGAGATGCAGATGGATTATGGGAAGGGTACGACGTTATGGAAGTTGCATCTCCTCAAGGTTGGTATAAAAATATGGACTTGGTTCTCGATTTTTACAATCAAAGAAGAAAGCAATTGTTCAAGGTTAAACCTAATAAAGCCCATTTATTATTGGCTCAATTACAAGAAGAATTTCATGTTGAAATTATCACGCAAAATGTAGACGACCTACACGAAAGGTCTGGAAGTAAAAATGTTTTACACCTTCATGGTGAACTTTTAAAAGCAAGAAGTTCAGTCAATGAAAATTTAGTTTACGAATGGCCCAAAGATTTAAAACTAGGTGACAAATGCGAAAACGGTAGCCAGTTAAGACCACATATTGTTTGGTTTGGTGAGGCAGTTCCCATGTTAGATAAAGCTATTGAATTAACGAAAAAAGCAGACTTACTAGTTGTGATAGGCACTTCTATGCAAGTTTATCCTGCAGCCAGTTTAATACATTATATCAAAGAAGATGTGCCTATATATTTTATTGATCCTAAACCAAGTGTTAATGATAATAATTTTAACAACATCACCGTATACGCTGAAAAAGCAACTTCTGGTGTTGAAAAACTATGGCAAGTTTTACATCAATAAATCTAGATGTGAAATTAATTTTAGATATTTCGTCTTATATTGTAATGAAATTTTGACCCATGAATAACCTGTTAAAAATGAATTTTTTTATTTCTTTATTCCTCCTGCTAATTTCTTGTAGCACAAGTTCTGTTAATGAAACTAAAAATATCGAGATCCAAACCGGTGATAGTGTAGCCAAGATCGTTTCCGTTAAAACTTCCGGAAACGAAAATAATTACAGTTTTAGTGTTGGTGTATTGAGTTCTGAAACTGGTTGTAACCAATATGCAGATTGGTGGGAAGTTGTTTCGGTTGAAGGTAAATTAATATACAGAAGAATTTTGGCACATAGTCATATTGATGAGCAACCTTTTGTACGATCGGGAGGAAATGTTGACATAACCAAAGACCAGCTTGT
>VAPK010906155.1_pt1 | contig 12237 bp, 12 predicted proteins | sample 3395031 | NCBI WGS metagenome assembly VAPK01 (sample SAMN08290443, study PRJNA428436) | hydrothermal vent metagenome | isolation source: Deep-sea hydrothermal vent chimney 1 | place: Pacific Ocean: Juan De Fuca Ridge | reverse complement strand
TTTTGTTCGTATTCAAGGCGTATAAATAAGCGCATAGCAAGCTACGCAACTATTTATACAACGCAGAAGACGGACAAAAAGACAAGTTAGTTGCTCAAGTTTTTCATGCACGCTCCTTAATTACCGGTCTGATATAAAGCCAGGCACTCCTTTTATCTGCTCACGAACCATTTGAACATATTGCAGCCCCATTAAAGTAGAGCCATCATCTACATTTTCAACCCAAATCACCCTGACTTCCCCTTCTAAATTAAGCTGAGAAAAATCAAAGGTTGTGACAGTTCCAGGTTTAACCGACAACTTTTCTTTCAAAAAAATCATCAAACCATCAATTGATACATTTTTCGTTAAAAAGCCATAAGACTGGCCTTTAAACACAATCTCTCCTGAAGCAGAAAGAGTTTTCCTATAAGCTTTGCGTTTATAAAGTAAGTTATTCACATCATAAGATAAATTTCTAAACTCCAAGGCTATATATATATGACCCTCAATTTTCTCAGACCTTACTACATCCGCTTCTCCCGCTAAGCGCATTTCAGGTAAATACAAGTCTATGGTGGCTGATGTCTCAATTGAATGAAAAATATCAGATATATCAATACCACAAGCATTAGCATCTAATTCTGCTAATAAACCTGTAATTGATAAGTTTCTAACAGAAATTTCCAGTTCTTTACCTGCCAAATAAATAAGCCCATGTGAACTAAGACATTTTCGGTAAGACCTTTTTTTCATACTCATAATATTTTTGTTTGAAAATCAAAAGATATGGTAAAAAGTATAGACATTAATCCAAGATATTCCAGACATTCACCTTTAATTTCTAATGAAATATATTATTTTTCTTTTTTTTATCTTATTTTTTCTGCCCTCTTGTACAACAACACCCAAAAACACCCATAATATTTGTAAAGTTTTCCAGGAAAAAGATGATTGGTATGCTGATGTAAAATCATCGTATGAAAAGTGGGGACTTCCTATTCATATTAATATGGCTATTATGTATCAGGAATCCCACTTTGTTGCAGATGCTAAGCCGCCACGCCCCAGACTTTTAGGCTTTATTCCCTGGTTTAGGTCAAGTAGTGCTTATGGCTATGCACAAGCACAAGATGGTACATGGAATGATTATTTAAATACAGCTGGTGATTGGGGAGCAGACAGGGATGATTTTTCAGATGCAACTGACTTTATCGGCTGGTATTGCTCAATTAGCCATCAAAAATTGGGGATTCCTCTGTTAGCCACAAAAAATCTCTATCTTGCTTATCACGAAGGTCATGGTGGCTATATGCGTAAAACTTATCTCGAAAAACACTGGTTAATCAACACATCTAATAAAGTAGCAAAGATTGCACAGCAATATAAAACCCAATTATTACGTTGCAAAGATGAATTAGAAAGCAATTCCTGGTTTTTTTGGTAAACTATAGCGCTTAAACTAATAACAATGGAAAATTCGATGAAAAACCCAGTTATTGTCATTTTAGCCGCAATTTTAATAGGAATAACTATGTTCTCAATGGCAAATGCCACTTCACCAGAAGAAAACAAAGCAGCAGGAGAAGCCTTTCTTGCTGAAAATGCTAAAAAACCAAATATTGTGACCACGGCAAGTGGCTTACAATACGAAGTACTAACTGAAGGTGAAGGCCCCTCTCCATCTGCTACAACCAGCGTAACAGTTCATTACAGAGGTACCACACTTGATGGTAAAGAGTTTGATAGCTCATACAGCCGTAATGAACCCGCGACCTTTCCATTAAATCGTGTTATTGCAGGCTGGACAGAAGGCTTACAATTAATGAATGTGGGGGCAAAATATCGCTTCTTTATCCCATCTGAACTTGCTTATGGTCAACGGGGTGCCGGTGTAGATATTGGCCCAAATGCAACACTTATTTTTGAAGTGGAACTCCTAAAGTTCTAAGTGTATACTTCTAAAATTACAGATTTTCCCTAGAGACTATTTGTTTTTGCAGACAAATACCTGCTTTTCAACAATATACTCTAGGTAATCAATAAAGCCTTGCTTGAGCAAGGCTTTTTTATTTAAGGCTTATGATAAAATATCAACTTTTTGCAACAACACCCAAGGCAATGGAAGACATTCTTGCCTCTGAATTAAAACAACTTGGAGCAGAAAATGTTCAGCCTAAAATGGCAGGCGTTAGCTTTCAAGGTGATCTTGAAATGGCCTATAGAGCCTGTCTTTGGTCAAGAACTGCAAATCGTATTTTATTGCCTTTAAAGTCTTTTAACGTTCACTCTAAAGAAGATTTGTACGACGCAGTAAAAAAAATCAATTGGTTTGAACACTTTAAACCTGATGAAACCTTTGCCGTATCGTTTAGTGCAAAAAATTCAGACGTCATAATCAACACCCACTTTGGCGCCTTAGTGGTAAAAGATGCTATCGTCGATCAAATGCGAGCCAAGTTCCAAAAACGCCCTAATATTGAGCTACACCGCCCCACCATTAAAATCAATGTATATTTGAATAATGATAGCGCACAATTAAGCTTAGATTTGTCGGGTGAAAGCTTACACCGACGCGGTTACCGCGAAGCCAATGTAGCAGCCCCCATAAAAGAAAACTTAGCAGCTGCTATGCTTTTGCGTAGCAACTGGCCAGAGATAGCTAAACAAGGTGGGGCTCTCGTCGATCCCATGTGTGGGTCAGGAACACTATTATTAGAAGCCGCTTTAATATCGGCTGATTATGCACCAGGCTTATTAAGAGATTATTATGGTTTTCTCGGCTGGAAAAAGCATGATGAGGAATGCTGGCAAAAACTATTAGTTGAGGCTGAGCAGCGCAAAATAATTGGCCTACAAAATATGCCTGTTATTGCTGGTTTTGATAAAAGTCGTCGTACGGTTGCCACCGCAATTCAACACGTTGAAAATGCTGGTTTTGATAATAAAATACATGTTGAAAAAAGAGAGATAAACGATGCGAAACCAGCGACTAGCTGGAAAGCCGGTCTACTTATTTGTAACCCGCCCTACGGTGAGCGTTTAGGTGATGATAAAGAAATATCTCAACTTTACCTCCAATTTGGAGAGGTATTAAAGTCACGTTTTATAGGCTGGAAAGCGACTATAATTATCAGCAACCCGGAAATGGGCTTCCGCTTAGGAATTAAATCACAAAAACCCATTACTCTTTTCAATGGCCCATTGGAATGTAAGCTATTGCGTTTAAATATTGTAGAAAAATCTTTTTTTATTCCTAAAGCAAAATCCCAGCAAGAACGTATAGAACGTGTCACTAAAAACTCATCTTCTGAACAAAATGGTGGGCAAACCGCTGAAATGTTTGCCAACCGACTAAAGAAAAATCTCAAAAAAATGACTAAATGGGCAAAACAGCAAAATGTTAGCTGTTACCGTTTATATGATGCCGACTTACCTGAATATTCAGTAGCAATTGATATCTATCAAGGCGATCAACTATGGGTTAATGTACAAGAATATGAAGCCCCTAAATCAATTGATGCTCATAAAGCTAATGAACGGTTAGCCGGAATCTTGGCTGAAATTCCTCGTGTTCTTAACATTGACAAATCACAGGTATTTTTAAAAATCCGTCGTAAACAAAAAAATACCGAACAATATGAAAAACAGGATAATAAAGCCAATTTTCATATTATTGAAGAAAATAATGGTAAGTTCCTGGTTAATTTTGAAGATTATATTGATACAGGAATTTTTCTGGATCACCGCCCTATTCGTCAAACAATTCAGCAACAAGCTCAAGGTAAAACTTTCTTAAATTTATTTGCCTACACTGCTGCCGCCTCAGTACATGCGGCAATAGGCGGTGCTTTATCCACAACCAGTATTAACTCATCAAATACCTACTTAGACTGGGCTGAAAAGAACTTTACATTAAACAATCTAGCTGGAAACAATAAACATATTCGTGCAGACTCATCTGCCTGGCTTGAAGAGCAACGTAAAAAGGTTGAGCCCACACAATATGATTTAATTTTTTTAGACCCCCCCACTTTTTCAAATTCAAAACGTATGGATACAGTATTTGATATTCAACAAGATCATGTGAGTTTAATTAATAATGCTTTAGCACTGTTAACAGGTGAAGGTATATTATATTTTTCCACTAATTTTAAACGCTTTAAGCTTGATGAATTGGGCATTATTAATGCCAATATCGAAAATATTTCAGCCGCCACCATCCCAGAAGATTTTTCTAGAAGCCCCAAAATTCATTATTGCTGGAAAATAACGCATAAATGAAAACAGTTCAACTTATCATAACGGGGCGAGTACAAGGTGTTTATTTTAGGGCATACACCCAAAAGCAAGCCACAAAACTTGGTGTATCAGGGTATGCTTGCAATAAAGCAAATGGTGCTGTAGAGGTTATTGCCTGTGCACCAGCAGATAAATTAGAGAGCTTTATAAACGGGTGTTATAAAGGGCCTTTACTCGCTAAAGTTAAAAAAGTCTTGGTGAATGATAAATATGTACTAACAGAAACATTCACTCAGTTTGAAATTCGGTAGTAAGTTAAATCTTTAGCTTTAGGCAACTCGCAACAAATATATTCTCATTAATAACAGCCTTTGGGGGCTCAGGTTTTAACCTACATTCTTTAGTGCAAAAGCAGGCAAAATCCTGTGTCCCCATGATAAATTGTTAAAATAGCTTTATCAACAGATTCGACCTACTACTGATTCAAGCGATAAAATAATTAAATATTGAATCCCATGTGATTTTTAGGGTATTATAAATTTCCGTTTAGAGTTAATCAGACTGCTTTTACTTGTGAAAGAGAAAAAGAAACTCTGTTAAATTTCCATTAATCATAAATAACCATACAGGAGAAATCTGAAATGGCTGAAATTAAATATACCGATACAATTGTCAGTGATACTGACAAAAAAGGGAACATTACTTTTGCAAATGATGTTTTTCAGAAAGTTGCGGGCTATAGCGAAGCCGAATTACTGGGTGCTAACCACAACATTGTTCGCCATGAGGATATGCCTCGCGCTTGCTTTAAGTTGGTGTGGGACACACTCAAATCAGGAAAAAGTCTTCGGGCTTACGTCATAAATAAAGCGAAGAATGGCGATTATTACTGGGTACTTGGTACTTTTACAATAACGGATGATGGTTATCATGCGGAAAGAATCCCACCAAATCCTGCCGTTATTAAGGATGTGATAGCACCTCTTTATAAACAAATGCGCGATAAAGAGAAAGAGATGAACTACAGTAACGAAGGGATGGATGCTGCACTCCAGATTGTACTGGATCTTCTGGCAGAAAAAGGCATCACATACGATGAACTAATTGATTCTCTTGATGATATGTAATATTAAGGAGCGAGAATTATTAAATCCTCGCTCCTAAGAAGGGACTGAGTAGTATTTATATTATTTCTCCTACAACTTTTCACCTGCCCCCTATTTCTATAAATACGGGACAGGTAAAAATCAGTAGCAACACCTGCATACAGCTTCTTGTTAAATTTTTAAGCTATTTTAAAAATATAATACCAAGCTAAAAATCAACTTTATATCGTCTTCATACGGGGGCATTTCGACAAACTCCACATTCTCAGGACATAGTTTAAGTTTCAATAAAGATCAGAGTTTTGTATGAGACTCCAAATTATCAGCTTTTATACCAACTATCCTATAAGTCAATTTGGCAATAAAGCCTAAGTAGTTCATTAGTCGAATCTTACTCATTAAAATCAAGCAATTTGCCACTCAGCTGAAGTTTCATTTGATTTTTCAATATCAACTTCATCCACTTGTAAAAGATGCCATTCAAAGTGTTCAGTTAAAGGTAAGTCATCCATTTGTTCATAATCTATATCGGCATTAGCTTGCTCAGTCATAATAATTCTCCAATAATGTGACTCTCACTATATCCAGATTATAAAATATATATATTGTACTAAATCACAATTCTATGGGTTTTTATTAAATTTTCGACCGGTTTCACGAGATAAGACCTGATAAGGTAGGGCTTAATTTAAAATATGTTATCACTATCACAACAAATACATAAGGTATTTGTTGTGACTGGCTTTTGCTATGGAATCAAGTTAGAGATCGGTAAGTTGTTTCGTGCACGTTGTTCCTATGAGTTAATCTCTACATATAAGGCACGGTATTCATCTGTCAACTTATGATTGGGAGCATAATGAACCAAAGGCTGAGAGGCGGTATGAGACTCTCGCACTTTAACTGATGGTGATATTTTATTCTCTAGAACAGGATGACCTTCTGCAATCAACTCTTCAACCAGTTGCCTTGGTAGATTAGCTTGTTTTTGATATTGATTAACAACAATACCTTCAATTTCTAAGTTTTCATTGTGATCAGCTTTTACTTCAGCAATAGAATTCATCAGTGTATAGAGTGAATCTCTAGCAAAGGTATCGCAATCAAAAGGAATTAAACATTTTTCTGCGGCAATTAATGCCGACTGGCTATAGAAATTAAGGATAGGAGGCGTATCAATATAAACTGCATCAAAACCTTCCAGTTTTTCTAGCTCTTCCTTAAGTTTAAAAATTTTATAGCGAGAGTCTAAACGGCTTTGTAATGCTTCCAGCTCAGGATGACTAGGCAGAACAAATAAATTAGGGAAAGGTGTTTCATGAATAGCACTTGCAATACCTTCTTTGCCGCCACCAAAAAGACTAATACCTAAACAATCCTTAAAAAAATGAGCAATTGTTTTGTCAGCATCAGTAATTTTATGACCCAGTAGATATTGTGTTGAATTCCCTTGTATATCAAGGTCTATCACCAGTGTTCGCTTACCTTCGATCGCACTAATAGCGGCTAGGTTACAAGTAATGGTTGATTTTCCTACACCACCTTTTTGATTGAAGATGACCCTGCGCATATTATTTCCTCACTGAACTGATTTTATTAGGTTCAAATAGATAAGACTGCATTATAAGCTTTGAAGCAGTAATATCAACAGCGAGTGAAAGTTTTTGCATGACATTCAGGACATTCAGGGATTTCACTGGTTGATTTAAATGCGATTTTTTTACTACATGTGTCACAAACAAAAGTCCCTGGCCCTGTAATATCACCACTCTTATAAGGATGATATTGTTTTGCCTGAATATCAAGTTTAGCTAATTCAATACGGGTTTTATCTGCCAAACTAAAAAAGTCATCTAATGCAAAATTTTCCAGTAACTCAATGTCAAATTTTAACCACTCATTTAAAGAATCATCATCACTCACTGCTGGAGTAGTGGTTGCAGCATGTTCAATATCTCGCATTAAAAAGTCAGAAACTTCATTAATTTCTTCTTGCGTGAGCTCCCCCAATTCACTGGTTTTTTCCTTGGCAAGTTCCATTGCATCAGCAACAGAGTGCAGGGTATCGTCCATAATTTCGTATAAATTTTCCATTAACTTGTTATACGCTTCGATAAATTTATTATCACTCATAAGGTTCTCCTTAAAATACATTTTAGATTTATGCTTCTGTACTGTATTCTAACGCTTTTGCAGGTTAAAAGACGAGTAGGATGGAAGAAAATTACACACCTTTAGATATTGAACAGGCAACTCAAGAAAATTGGGAGAAGTCTGGTGTGTTCAATACCACTGAAGATACGGATAAAGAAAAGTATTATTGTCTATCTATGTTTCCCTATCCCAGTGGAAAATTACATATGGGACATGTTCGTAACTATACGATAGGCGATGTCATTAGTCGGTATCAACGCATGCAGGGTAAAAATGTAATGCAACCCATGGGCTGGGATGCGTTTGGCTTACCTGCTGAAAATGCTGCGATGCAAAATAATATTCATCCTGCTGACTGGACTTATAGCAATATTGATTATATGCGTGATCAATTAAAGCAACTGGGGTTTGGTTATGACTGGAATAGGGAACTGGCAACTTGTGACCCTAGTTATTACAAGTGGGAACAATGGTTTTTTTTAAAACTATTAGAAAAAGACTTGGTTTATAAAAAAACTTCACCTGTAAACTGGTGCCCACATGATAAAACAGTCTTAGCAAATGAACAGGTAATTGACGGTTGTTGCTGGCGTTGTGATACTAAAGTTGAGAAAAAAGAAATCTCTCAATGGTTTGTTAGAATTACCGCTTATGCTGATGAGTTATTAAAAGATTTAGATAAACTGGATGGTTGGCCAGAAAAAGTTAAAACCATGCAGGCAAACTGGATAGGCCGCTCTGAAGGTGTGGAAATGGATTTTGCAGTAGCTAATACTGACCCTATCAGAATTTATACTACACGCCCCGATACTTTAATGGGGGTGACATATCTGGCTGTTGCTGCTGAACACCCTGTTGCTATTGAAGCGGCTAAAGGAAATGCTGAAATTACTGCTTTTCTGGAAGATTGCAAGGTAATGGAAACATCAGAAGCCGCTATGGAAACCATGGAAAAACGTGGTGTAGACTCTGGCGTTAAAGCTATTCATCCCATTACAGGTGAACAAGTCCCTGTCTGGATTGCCAACTTTGTATTAATGGGGTATGGGACTGGCGCAGTCATGTCAGTACCTGCACATGATCAAAGAGATTACGAATTTGCTAAAAAATACGGTATAACAATAAAGCAAGTTATTTTTTCAGCAAAGGGTGAGCAAGATGATACTTCTGAGCATGCTTTTACAATTAAAGGTATATTAAAAAATTCAGCAGAGTTTGATGGCTTAACATCAGCCAGTGCTTTTAATGCGATTGCTACAAAGCTTGAAGGAGATCAAAAAGGCGAAAAGAAAACCAATTTTCGCTTACGCGACTGGGGGGTCTCTCGTCAGCGTTATTGGGGTGCCCCTGTCCCAATCATTTATTGTAATGATTGTGGCACAGTGCCTGTACCAGAAGCAGACCTACCTGTTGAACTGCCCAAAGAAGATGTGGTTTTAGACGGCTCTCAATCACCTTTAGCAGCACATCCAACATTTCCTCATACTGATTGTCCAAAATGCGGTAAAGCAGCAAGAAGAGAAACAGATACTTTTGATACCTTTATGGAATCATCTTGGTATTTTGCTCGCTATGCGGGTAAAAGTGAGACCAGTATGCTGGCTGATAGTGCTAATTACTGGCTACCCGTCGATCATTATATTGGCGGTATTGAACATGCGATTTTACATTTATTGTATGCTCGTTTTTACACTAAATTGCTGCGTGATGAAGGTTTAATCGCTTGTGATGAACCTTTCAAACGTTTATTGACTCAAGGTATGGTGCTAAAAGATGGCGCAAAAATGTCCAAATCAAAAGGCAATACGGTTGACCCACAAGGGTTGATACAACAATATGGTGCGGATACTGTCCGTATGTTTGTCATGTTTGCAGCCCCACCTGAGCAATCATTAGAGTGGTCTGATAGCGGTGTTGAAGGATCTTTTAGATTTTTAAAGCGTTTATGGCGGCAGGTATTTTTACATATTGAGCCAGCGAAAAATATTCCAAATTTAGATACAAGCTCTTTAACAGAAGAGCAAAAAACACTTCGCCGTCAATTACATTTGGTGATTAAAAAAGCAACAGATGATTATGGCCGTCGGTATACTTTTAATACTGTAATTGCAGCTAATATGGAGTTAGTAAATACATTATCTAAAACAAATGATAACTCAGTAAATGGAATAGCTATTCGCCAAGAGGTGCTAGAAGCTATTTTATTAATGCTCGCCCCCATTACCCCCCATATTTGTGAGCAATTATGGAGTAATTTGGGACATAAGACTGATATTGTCAGCCAAGCTTGGCCTAAGTTAGATGAATCAGCTTTAGAGCAAGATTCAATAAAAATGATGCTTCAAGTTAATGGTAAATTAAGAGGCAATATCATGGTATCTACAACAGCGAGTAAAGATGAAATTGAAAAATTAGCTTTTGAAGATGAAAATGTTAAGCGTTTTATTGAGGGAAAAGAGATTAAAAAGGTGGTTATTGTACCCAAACGCCTAGTTAATATTGTTGTATAAGTACCCACGTAAAATTAATTTAACAAAAACAACTGTCATTCCTGCGTGCTCTTAGCAGGAATCCATCTGACCTATAGGTGTTCGCAAGTGGATTGATACAAAAGATTAATCTATATATCTAAGTGTTACTGCTAGGTATTTGAATATAAACATATTATCAACCAAATTTAAATATTTTCTTACTATACAAAGTATCAATTCATCAGCGAAGATCTATACACAGTAGATTCCCGATAAGAACACTCGGGAATGACGAAAATAAATTGTTAAGTTAATTATGCCTGCCTACTTAGTTATTAACAAACCACAAGTTAAAAATTGTAGAGCGAACTTTAGTCCGCCCTACATTTGGCTAAGGTAACTTGATGTAGGATGTACTGAGGAACGAAGCGCATCCTACGATTTTTATTAAAATCATACTCCCCATGACTCAATTTAAAACTATTTTTCTACTCACTTTTCTATTGACCGTTTCCGCTTGTGGCTATCAATTACGTGGCAGCATCGACTTACCAGAAGAACTAAAAAGTATTTTTCTGCAAGGTGGTTCAAGCCAGTTAAACAAAGCAATGCGGAAAACGCTTAAATCATCAGGTGGTCAGCTTGTTGATTCTGCGACACAAGCTGGACTGATCCTGCAAGTATTGAAAGAAAAAATGGACCGAAGAGTATCATCACTAAGTTCTTCAGGAAGAGCAAATGAATATGAATTAGTTTATAAAATTGATTTTACTTTGCTTGATAAAGATGAAAATACATTATCCAAACTGCAGCAAATTGAAATTAATAAAAGCTACTTCAATAATCAAGAAGAAGTTTTAGGTAAAAATAATGAAGAAAAAGTGATTAGGGAAGAAATGTACCGTAAAGCAGTTCAATCAATGGTTAATAGATCTCGGGCAGCTTTAGAAAACCAGGACAAATAGTTGTGAGGCTAAAACCTGAACAAGTCAATGCCGCTTTAAAGCAATTAGCACCCGTCTATTTTGTAACAGGTGACGAGCCTTTACAGCAAGGAGAGGTAGCCGATGCTATTCGCTTGGCTGCAAAAAAATCAGGATATTCTACACGAGAAGTTTTATCTGTAGAGACTGGCTTTGAATGGGGTGATCTAGCATTAGCCGCTGATTCAATGTCTCTCTTTGCCGATAAAAAAATAATTGATTTAAGACTGCCCTCAGGTAAGCCAGGAATAGAAGGCGCTAAAGCATTAATAGATTACTGTCAGCGCTTACCTGAGGATAATTTACTACTTATCACAGCCCCTAAAGTAACGGGTGCCACTTTAAAAACAAAATGGTGCCAGGCAATCGATCAGTCAGGTGTTATTGTTCAAGTCTGGCCGCCAGATGGAACTACTTTAATACAATGGTTACAGCGTAGAGCACAAAAAAGAGGCTTGCTAGTAGCAGAAGATGGAGTAAAGGTTTTAGCTTCTCGTATTGAAGGCAACTTACTTGCCGCTTCCCAGGAAATAGAAAAGCTTTATATCTTATACGGCAGTGATTCGATTTCTAAACAAGCCGTTGAACAAGCTGTTGCTGATAGCTCCCGATTTGACGTCTTTAAATTATCAGATTGCATGTTATCAGGGCGAATGGGGCGTGCAGTTAAAATATTAAATGGTTTAAAGGCAGAAGGCATTGCCCTCCCAGTTATCGTATGGGCTTTATCCAAAGAAATTAGGATGTTGATTAATATAAAAACAGCTATTAGCCAAGGGCAAAATAAAGAACAAGTACTAAAAAATAACCGCTTGTGGGATAAACGTAAGCAATTAGTAAGTAACGCTATTGCCAGAATAGATACCCAAGTATTACAACAAGCCTTATTGTTATGTTCAAAAGCTGATCGGCAAATTAAGGGACGAGAGCAAGGAGATTGTTGGGAAACATTGTTATCACTTTGTATGTTGTTTTCTGTAAAATAAGATGCACTTACAATGTACCACAAATTTTTACGGGTGAAGTGAATGTACCATCCATTAAATGAATGTTTTCCCACTAAAAATAAGGAAAACCACACCGCTCTGAATTTGATTTTACCCTGCCCTCAATTATTGTTCATTGTAACCATTTTATTTTAATGGCAGGAGCCGTTGATCCAACACCAACATTACGGCCAGTAAAGTGATAAATCTGTTTAATACCTGAATCCGTGACTTCACTACAGCACAGAACACAAGCTATTGATTCCACAGCGGTTAAAAAAATACCCGCTTAACCTATGGGTGAAGCTAAGATTTT
>VAPK011083976.1_pt1 | contig 12251 bp, 8 predicted proteins | sample 3395031 | NCBI WGS metagenome assembly VAPK01 (sample SAMN08290443, study PRJNA428436) | hydrothermal vent metagenome | isolation source: Deep-sea hydrothermal vent chimney 1 | place: Pacific Ocean: Juan De Fuca Ridge | reverse complement strand
GGTCTTCATGGTATACGCCATTTCCAGAAAAATCATGCCGCAGGGTTTTGCTTTTCTGGCGGCGCTTTTTATGTTGTCGGCCCCGTCGATGTATTACAACCGGTTCTTTCCGTTCTTCACAGTACTCAGTCTATTCTGCATTCTCAACGTTCTCGAAAAAAAAAGACCGCGGGATATCCTGGCTTTAGGCGCGTCTATTTTGCTTGCGGGTTTTTTCAAGTTCGAGATCGCATTGATCGCTTTGGTCATCGCTCTTGCTCTAGGCTTTGTCATGGTTTTAATAAACAAGGGTGACAATAGCGCGCTCCAACTGAACCTGAGTGACCTCAAAAACCTTTCGCCTGGACTCAAACTTTTGACCGGAGCTTCAGCGGTTTGCCTGGGTCTGGCTTTTATCCTGACGGTGGGATACTTCCTGCAAAATGGATTTTTTCTGAAAGTGTTCAAGCTGGTTGTGGACGCGCACAACGTCTGGGGCAACCCTTTTCCTGACATTTTTCCTGTCGGGCCGCTGATCGAAAAACTCGGCCCACACAAAATGTTCGAGCGCCTGCTTTTTTATCTGCCTCTATGGGTTTATGCTGGGGTGGGTGTTATCCTGCTCATCCGGATTTCCAAACCCAAATCGACGGTCTCGACACAGGAGCTTGCGCTTTTAACGATTCTTTCTTTTGGAATTTGCGTGTTTGGTCTGGTCATTTGGCGAGCCGGTTTTGACAATTTATTGCGGACATTGCCGCCGTTTTATATTTTATTCTGCTACTTGTTATATTTGGTCCACGAAAAATTTCTCGGCTGGCAACTTCGCGCTGGCCTCCGTACCCGTTCGGGTTCATTGATTGAAAAGACTCCTGTAAATATTTTGATCGTGTTTCTTCCCTTCCTGTTTATTTACGAGATGAACACGCATCACGGGTTTTATGCCGGAAGCATCGGGGCGATGAAAAAGGAAATTCAACGGGTGAAGCTGGATCGGTTGGGGGTATTCACCAATCCCCAAGAGGCTAAATGGTTGCAGGAGGTGGTGGACCGGATTGAAATATACACGGACCAGGGCGACGCCATTCTGGCTCTGCCGTTAAACCCGATTTTCTATTTTCTTACCGACCGGATCAACCCCACCCGCTACGACTGGATATTGCCGGGCATGCTGACTGCGGAGGAGGAAAAAAAGATGGTGGAGGGATTAAAAATGAATCGACCAAAGATGGTTATTTTTGTGGACATCGCCATTGATGGAAAAGAGGAAAGACGTTTGGCAAATTACGCTCCAACCCTGTATGCGTTTCTCCTTGAATATTATCAATTCGATGAAATAATCGGCCTGTTTCAGATTCTTCTTCCAAGGCAGACCAAACAAAACCCGTAACCGTATTTTTATTTTTGCAGAGATGAACTGCCGTTGGAAAAATTTCTTAAAGCGAAAAAATCTTTTCGCTTTAAGCCGTGCTTGTTCATTTTGTCGTAAAAAGTTTTTCGGGGCAACCCCAGAGCCAGGTACGTAGTCTTGGCACTTCCATTTGTTCTTGCCAGTTCTTCAGCGATCAACTTTTTTTCGAAGGCGTTCATTTTTTCAACCAGGGTCATTTCCTGTTCAAAATTTTGTCCATCGGGGTCCATCGATTCCTCTTGATCGGCCGGGTCAAGGAGGTCCAATCCAAATCCAAGAGCAAACCGTTCGGCGACATTTTTCAATTCGCAACCATTTCCCGGCCAATCCCGGCTTGATAATTTCTCGTATATTTCTTGAGTCAATAACGGAGTGGGGCATTGGTATTTTGCACAAGCCTGGCGAACAAAATGCTGGAACAAAAGAGGGATGTCCTCGGGATGCTCTTTAAGAGAAGGGATGACAATTTGAATCACGTTCAATCGGTAAAAAAGACTCTCCAGAAACTTTCCGTCTGCACAGGCATTTTTGAGATCCGCTTTTGTTGAGGCGATCACACGAATGTCTATCGGCTTGAACGCATCCTGGCCGGGTCTTTGAATATTTTCTTCCTGCAAAACATACAGGAGCCTGTCTTGAAGGCGCAAGGGCAGGCGGTCGATTTTATCCAGATAAATAGTGCCGCCGGCGGCGGACTCCAACTTTCCTGTTCTAAGGCGGGAGGCCCCGTTCGACTCTCCGGCCTCCGGACCAAAAAGGTCTATTTCAAGAATTTTTTCCGGGATGGAAGAACAATGGATGACAATAAATTTATGATGCTTTCTTAGGCTTGCATCGTGCAACCCACGGGCAATCATTTTTTTCCCGGTTCCCGCTTCCCCGACCAAAACAACTGCGGCGTCCACCTTTTTGGCCTTCTGTATGGTTTCAGAAAGACGCTCCATGCACCTGGATCGCCCCTGGACAAAAGACGCTGACCGACCTTTTGCTCTCGTTTTTGGACGGAGCCTCTTGTTTCTCGATACAGGAATGCCAGAAAAAATCATCCGGTTGCCTTTCTTCCCGGGAAAATCCTGGGTCAACCAAAGGTCCAATCGACTCAGAATCACATCCACGTTCAATTCTTTATTTAACTCCTGGAATCAAATTAACCCCACGCCCCACAATATCCGATTTCCATAAAAAATCAAATTAAATTTTCCCTATACAGATATTTTCTCCGATTCTTTCTCATGTCTCGATAGCATAAAAAATTAGAAGGACTTATGCAACGGATGGTGATTGGGCCAAAAATCGGATAGTGATCATGAATATTCCTCCAAGTCTACTATTTTTTTTTAAATGCAGATCATTTTTATTTTGTGACATTCCGGGCAGGAGGGGGTGTGCTCAAGAGGACAATCAATTAGCCTAAATTATTTCAATTACTTATATGCCATGAAATAATTTTAAAACAAATTAGCTTATGGAAATTTAAAATCAGGGCATGAGGGGGCTCAAATAATGTGGTAGTGACCTTTTATTTATTGGTATAATTCGTAACAGAGAATTAAAATTGGCGTTTCTGCTGATTTAATTCTTTTTTCGTATCCAGCTCCTATTGGGAACACTACTGGAATTCCAACATATTATATCGGACTACGGAACAATGCAAGGAAATAATTCGGGTTCTGCAAAATTTTTGGGCGATCGGCTGCGTGAATGGAGACGGTCTCTTCCCTTGAAGTCTTATGAGCTGGCCAAGCTCATAAGCATCTCGCAGGGATCGTTGTCAGACATAGAGAATAATAAATCTCTTCCCTCTGCTGACACGATTTCCAAAATTTATCTGAATACAAATATAAATATTATCTGGTTGCTCACTGGACGGGGAGCCATGAAAAAAGGCAGTCTGCCCGGTGACGATCTGGACACACCTTTTGCCTACGAGGAAATGGAAGAATATGGTCAGGACCAGAAATTAAAGGAATTGATGGGAAAACTCGTGCGCATTTATAATCATGGCGACCCTGAAAAAAAGGCGCATCTCTTCGGGTTTCTCTCTGGCGCGGACCCCGGAGGAAAAACCTATTAAAAAATCATCCGCGATGAAGTGGCAAAAGCTTGTCATCCGCCGCCCTAATGAGTGCGAAAATATTGCTTCGGTTATTTGGTTTTATTGGGGTCGAACAAACCCAATCCCTTGGCGCATTCCGAACATATGCAATGGGAAAATTCCGAATCAGGCTTGGAGTTTTTAAAATACAGTTCTATCGACTCCCATCTATCCTCCTGCTCGTTAAACAATTTTTTGCACCAGGGACAAATATTCACCATATGTAAGGCTTTATCCGATCCTTCCTCAAATTTCGTTTGCTTCCCATTGCCTGCCTGGTTCTCCGCCGTCTCGGCTGCATTTATTTTATGAAGGACCATAACGGCTCCCAGAATATTGCCTTTCCCCTCCCGCACCGCCGTCACATTGATACGTACTGAGCATTTTTTTCCCTTGCCGGGGATGAGGTTATTTCTCAGATCGATTGGGTTCCCGGTTTCAATCACGTTTAGAATTAAGTCCCGATCCGTTTTATTTTCTTTTCCCAGAGAACAAATTTCCTGAATGGGTTTTCCAATCACTTTGGCTTCCGTGAATCCGGTTAAAGATTCCGCTGCCTGGTTGATGAAAGAAACATCGCCCTTTTTGTCAACGGCGATCACCGCTTCCCCAAGGTTTTTGAGTGAACCTTTATACCACTCCTCTTTGTATTTTAAATCGATGACTTGCCTGTGTTTTTGCAGAGCCACCTGGATACCGCTATGCAAATCTTTTTCCTTGAACGGTTTGACAATAAATCCAAACGGGCCAATAGTTTTTGCCTTGTCCAGGGTTTTTTTATCCGAATAGGCCGTGAGGAATATCACGGGAACATCGAGGCGAGCATTGATTTTTTCGGCGGTCTCAATGCCGTTCATTCCTCCATTCAGAACAATGTCCATCAAAATAAGATCCGGCTCTTCTCTCTCAACGGAAAGAAGGGCCATCTCTCCAGAGGATACCGTGTCGGTGACTTCGTATCCAGAATGTTTCAACGTTTCAGCGATGTGGGTGGCTACGATGCTTTCATCTTCAACGACAAGAATTTTACTGTGCGTGAGTTTCATAATTTGCCTTTCCAAAAAACAACATTAAACACGGTTCCTTTCGTTTCACCGATTTCAATGGACCCGCCCAGCTGTTTTTCCGCCAGCGTGGTGACCAACTGCAACCCCAGGGAGGGGGTATGGCGAAAATCCAGGTCCGGGGGAAGCCCAATGCCGTCGTCACCGACAATCAATTCAATTTGTCCGTTTTCGCGGGGCTTGAGAACCAACCAAATATTTCCCCGCCGTTCATCTGGAAATGCGTGCTTCAAAGAATTGGATACTAACTCCTGAATCAAAAGGCCGCAAGGAATTCCCGAATCCAGATCCAGGGAAATGCCGTTGGTCTCAACACGGTATCCAATCCGGTCGGCGGTTACCCCATAAGAAACAAATAGTTCTTCAAAAAGGGAGATCAGGTACGCATGCAAATCGATTTCTAAAAGATCGGGGGATTCATATACTTTCTCATGCAGGAGAGCCATGGATAAAATCCGGTTGGAACAATCGCGGAACATTTCCCGGTATTTTTCTTCCTGAATGTCCTTGGATTGAAGCCAGAGCAAGCTGGAAATGATCTGCATATTGTTCTTGGTGCGATGATGAATTTCCTTTAACAGCAATTCTTTTTCATCCAGGGATTTTTTGGTCTCCTCTTCCGCTTGTTTCCGTTCAATGGCAACGCCGACTAAATTGGCCGCAGATTGAATCAATTGCATCTCATGGGGCAGGGGTTTTTTTGCCTTGTTAAAAAACATACAAAAAATTCCCAGAACATTTCCATCGCCGTTACGGATGGGACAAGATAACGTGGCTCTAAATCCTTGTCCCAGCACCAGGTCCCGAAGTCCTTCAAACCGAGGATCGGTGGCAACGTCTTCAGCAAAAACGATTTTATTTAAATACGCCGACGATCCACCGGTGCCAACATCAGGGCCGATGCAAAGCCCGTCCAATTCTTTGAGGTAGGCATCTGCCAAGCTGGGAGCTAACAGGTTTTGCAAGTGCAAACCCGATTCATCCAGGGTCATTATGGAGCAACGTACGCCGTCCGACAAACTTTCTATCGATCTCAAAAGGGTGTCCAGGACCTCGGAAAGAGTATCCCCTTTGACCAGCATCTCCAGCGTCCGGTTTTGCCCCAAACCCACAGCTTCCGTCCGCTTACGCTCGGTAATATCGCGAAGGACGCAGATGAAGGAAACCTGGTCCTGGTAAATTATATCGCTGATGGATATTTCCAAAGGAAAGATGGACCCATTTTTGTGCAATCCCTTGAGCTCTAAGTCACCCCAAAAATAGAAGGACCGATCCGTTCTATTATTTTTTGCTAAATCCTGCTCTTCCACAAACTGGTCAAACCCCAGAGTGTGCTTTTCCCGGTCAGGTTCGGGGATGAGCCTGGTTATACTTTCACCAACGATTTCCCCGGATGCATAACCAAATATTTTTTCGGCGGCGGCGTTGAACGATTCGATCTCGCCTTTTGGGTTGACCGTGATCAAGGCGTCCATGACATTGTTCAAGATGGTTTGAAGATACGCCTCTTCTTCTTTCAATTTCGCCGTACGCTCCTGAACGCGCTGTTCAAGCTGATCGTTTGCCTCCTTTAAAGCGTTCTCGTCCCGATGGCGCTCAATCGCGAGGCCGGCAATGTGAGCGGAATTTTTTATTAAGCCCAGCTCCCATTCCGTTGGTGTTCGAGTTTCATTATAATAAAGCGCAAAGGTGCCCATGCATTGCCCCTTGGAACTCAATATAGGAGCGCTCCAACAGGCTCTCAAGCCATATGATAAAGGGTTTTTTTTATAGTCCGCCCACAATGGGTCGCTCGCAATGTCCTCGACGATTATCACTTCCTTGTTATAGGCCGCCGTTCCGCACGAGCCCACACTCGGTCCTATGGAAACCCCATCAATGGATTTGACATAATCTTTCGGCAGATGGGGAGAGGAACCATTGAACAAACGCTTGCCGGTCGAGTCAAGCAATAATAGAGAACAATAAAGATCGTTAGCTTGTTCCTCGACTGAAAGGGTCAAGGCATCCAGAGTTTCTTGCAGGGGACATCCCGTTGCGATGAGTTCCAGGATTTTGTTGCGACCGGAGATCAACGATTCGGCTTTTTTCCGTTTGGCAATATCGGTGATGGTTCCAACATATCCATAAATTTTTCCAGACGAGTCCTTTTCCGCCTCGGCCTGACCGAGTACCCAGGTGATTTTTCCATTGGAGTGTTGAAACCGGAATTCCGCTTGAAACGGCAGTCCTTTTTCAGCGGCCTCATGCCAATCCCTTGCCACTCGATCCCGGTCTTCAGGATGCAGGCTTTTTGCCCATCCATCTCCCTTGGCCTGTTCTACAGACAATCCGGCGATTTCGCACCACCGCAGATTGACATAAAAACATTGCCCACGCGGATCGGTCCGAAAAATTCCAACCGGAGAAACCTTGTACAAGTTTTGCAACACCCCCTCGTTTGTCACGATAGATTCTTCTAACCGCTCGAAAAATTTTGAAACAGGAAACCCTCCCGCTACGCCCAAAATCATGAAAAAAGAAATCTCCGGGGTCACATAGGGAGCCGAAGGGAGGGATGACGGGAACCCGTCAAGGGAAACGCAATCGAAAAAACAAATCGCACCGAAAATAACATTCAAGGAAATTACAAAAAAGACGAACATCCAGACCAGATTCCACCCTGGCCACCGTTCTGAAACGCGCATCAGCCTCAGGGCTAAAACAGCCGCCACCAGTTGAATTAAAATAGATAGAACGGTCATGAACGAACCACCAATAAAGGAGTATGGAAATATTAAACTGAGTTTAATTTTCGGAATTTAACTGGGATTGATTGTAGAAATTTACCTCAAATGAGCATAAGTTTCATCTTGTATTTCAATTTTTTAAATCCCCGAAAATAACGACCGGGAGCATTTCCAGTAATGTGCTAGAATCTGCCGGGGAAATAGCTCCCTTCAGGGAACTGACCCGGTTGAGTCGTTGATGAAACCACGACAACACGAAATTTAAGCGGCCTGTGGGGCTTTATGGGTTGAGAGGGCTTGAAAAGGTTCTAAATGATGATGATTGAACTGCTTATCTATCTATAGCCGGAGTGTGAAAACTAAAAATGTCAGATCATTTCTGTGGATATATTTGCAAAAACCCGGATTGCGAGCGCAAAAATAAGATCGACGATACCTTTCAGTTTCCTGCGGAATTGGAAACCAGTTATCCCTGTGACCATTGTGGGTGGATCAATGAATTAGATAATGACATTAAGTTCAACCGAAGCTCCCGCATCTTGACGATGCTAAAAATAAATTCCGCGCATCCCCACTCCTGATATTGGGTTCCCTATACACCTGGGGAATTCCACCCGTCTAAAAAAACTGAAGAGGCAAGAACAGCCCGTAGTAGCCATTAACTGATTTTTTCAATTTTCCAGAACCACCCGGTAACGCACCTGATTATTTCTCAGCCTGTCGTTGATCGCCATTATTTTATGCGGGACAGGTTTTCACGGATGATAAAATTTCATTTCTAAAAATACTCCGAGACAGGTATTATGCAACCTCCAAATTCCAGGTTTTTTGAACCGGCTTTAAAATCAGAACCCGTTGTCTTGAAAGTTTAAGCACCTCTCAAAAAAACCCTGCGCAAGATGCCAACTCCTAAAACAGGAGCTGGAGATATCCGTAGCCGCAAATTATAAATTTATCAGCGGTTCCCATGAACATATGAGTTCAAAAAAATCTTTTATCTTCATTGGTCTTTGGCTCCTCCTGGTTATCTTTCTGTCCTACCTTTACTCTCATCCTCTCGACATTCTCAGCCGTGGGGGATATCTGAGCGGGTGGGATTTGCGACTCGCCCTGTGGATACTGAACTGGCAATTGAGCCATTTATCTTCCGGGAATTTTGCGGAACTGTTCACCGGCAATATGTTCTATCCCTTGGAACATTCGGTGGTGTTCTCCATCAACATGCTTTCAACGGTGCTCCTCAACGTCCCCCTTTTCTGGGTCACGGGCGACCCGGAGATTTCCCTCTACGCAACCATTCAAGTTTCCTCAAATCTGTGCGCAGTGGGAATGTTTTTATTGGCCCGCCGCTTAAAGCTCGACATAGCATGCGCAATCGTCGCCTCATTGATATTTGCTTTCAGTGAATTCCGGCTTTATGTCTCCGGGCATCTTACTTTGTTGACCATGCAATGGATGCCTTTTACATTCTTATTCATTCACAAATATTTTGATGAAGGCAAGAAAGCCCATCTTTATTGGGCGGCATTGTTTTTCAGTTTACAGATAACAGCCAGCGCACATTATGCGATTTTTTTCTCAATCATCGTATTGACCTTTGTCTGCATTTTATGTTTTCAACAGAAATTCTGGAGTTGGCAAAAATTTTTTAGCGATGGCATAGGGCCGGTGATCACAACCTTGATCGTGGGCGGAGTGTGTTATTTTCCTTACTGGGAAGTCACTCAAAACTTTGGGTTTTCCAGGTCGCTAAGCAACCAGTTCGGCTATGGAGCCGACCTCGAAAATTACCTGTCGGCGGCGCATTCCTATTTTTTAGGCCCGCTCACCGCACGATTCGGACACATGGAAGGATACGCCTCCCCCCGGTTCACCGCACTTTTTCTCACCGCCACGGCCCTCATTTTATTTCGCACTCAGGTCAGGCGATTGTCTTTTATCCGCAAGCTCGACGTGCTTCTCATTTTCACGGTTTTAATTTCATTTTTCGTCTGGAAGACCCAGGTGACATGGGTTCCCGTATTTGTAAATACGTTTCCGTTCACAGGAAACTGGGGTCCTCTCGTCTGGCAATTGATCATTCTGACTCCGGTTTCCTGGCTGATCATGATCCGGCTGAGTTTGACGGGGATGGTCCGAAGCGTTTTTTCGGGTCTGCGCAAACAAAACCTGTTTTTTCTTTATTTTGCGATCGCGTTTCTGGCTTTCCTGATTTCCCTCGGACCGGCAATGAAAACAAACGATTTTGAGTTTGCGTTGAATCCGGTCACGACATTGTTGTTTTTTTCTTTTCCGGGGTTTGACTCCATTCGCGCCATCTCAAGATTTTCCGGGCTGGTTCCCCTGGGGCTTGCCATCACCTCAGGACTCGGCCTGATGCTGATCGGACAACGGTGTCAAAAAGTCTATTTAAAAAACCTGCTGTACGCATTATTCATAAGCCTTCTTTTGATAGAAATATACCCCGCCAAAGGGTTCAACCCGCCCTTCAAAAAAGACCCGCCATCCAGAGACGAATACGTGTGGCTGAAAAACCAGGCAGACATGGGGCCCGTTCTGGAGTGGCCGATCCATATTCCCTTCGATGGGGAAGCTGTGTATGTGGCAAGGTCGATAATCCACAACAAACCTTTGGTCAATGGATTTGGAAGTTACCAGTGGAACGGACATAAAAAATTGAGCCAAATGAAAAATTTGTCTCAGCAGGAAACGTTGTTGTCGCTGTATGCATTTGGGGTGCAGTATTTACTGATTCACAAAGTCCAGAATCAATTTCCCCAATGGGCCACCCAGAAAATTGGGAAATTTCAATTGTCCAAACAATTCGACGACACCCTCATTTATGAAAATAAAAATGCCCGAACCCAATTCCTCCCAGAATCTTATTGGGACCACTTTGATCTCTCAATCGAACGCCCGGATATATCCCATTGCCAACTTGTGCTCACTTTCAATTCCCCGGAAACCTATTATGTCAGTATAAATAAAATCGCCATGAATATCCTTCTTGAAGGCGAGAACGACCTGATCCTCGAAGAAAAAGAGTTGACCCTGTATCCTGACCTCTGGAAAAACGGGGACAAAAAAACAATCCCATTGAAAGAAAATTCCTGCGCCACCAAACAAATCTTTTTTTTGAGCGCTGAAGAAAAGCACAGCGCAAGGTTCGCTCCCCTCAATCGGCATGATTCACCGAGTTGATTCCATGCCTCAGAAAAACCGTTTCTTTAATACGCACTATCCCGTAGCGCAAAAAAGACCGATTGGCATTTGGATTCACAGCCCCTAAAATTCGGGCAGAATAAAACCTCTGGGTGAGTTTCCAAAAAAATTTGACAACCTGCGGGTTCCATGAAACCATCTACCAAATTAAATTGGTAGATCGTTGCATCGCTGGGGGTTCGGGAAGAAAGAAATGGTTATCAGAGGCAGATCAAAAATTTAAAACAACACCGCCATCCATATTGGGTTGGCTTTTTTTTTGTTTGTGCCTTGTCTTCTCTCTCCCACAAGGTCTGGAAATATCGGGCCTTTTTTAAAAATGGGAATACTTTTAAAATTCATGCAATTTTCAAAGTCGTTTCCTCGTTTAGAAGGAGAGTTTCAAGCATGACTAGCGGAACGGTAAAATGGTTCAACGAGAGTAAGGGTTTTGGCTTTATAGAAACAGAAGAAGGAAACGACTGTTTCGTTCATTTTTCCGAAATTCAGGGAGAGGGATTTAAAACATTGAGAGAAGGCCAGGCGGTTGAATTTGAGATGGTTCAAGGGCAAAAAGGTCCGCAGGCCACCAAAGTAGTGCCCAAATAAATTTTAAACTCTGCCCGGCAGAGAACGATCTCTGTCGGGGCAGTTTCTTAAAGCCCCCTTTCGTCCCACAACCGAACCCCTCGCATTTCGGCCTCATTTTAAAGCGCCGTATTCTTCAGAAAAAACTGCTTTCCATTCCGCATCCTGTATCCGTGCGATTATTGACACAATCATCTTAGGCAAAAAAAACCGGGCCGTCCCCAGTTTTCAGGAACGCCCGGTTTACCTGTCGGAATTTATTTTTGCCCTGCAAACGGATCTTCTCTTAAAACCGTGACCTGCGCGATTCTAAGAAAATCAGCTAGAAGGCAATCAAACCGCTATTGCAATAGCGAATCTCTTTTGATTTGATCCAACCTTATGTCGGCTTCTTTTTGATCAATATTGCCGCCCTTTAAATCCGCATTCACTTTGTCCTTTTGATTTTTCAGGTGATATTCATATCCACCGGCACCCGCTGCCGCACCTCCCAAGACCCCAAGACCCACATTCCCGGCAGTGCTGGAGCAACCAGAACCCACCACTAAAAACAACAACATAAAACCTGCTAACAGCGCCTTCTTCATGATTTACCTGCCTTTCCAGAGAGTTCCCCATTTATGCGGCAATGAGAAAACGGATGAATAAGCCAGCGCTCGATAGACCCCCCCGATTTTAAAGCGGGGTCACGCCGATTCCCATTATTTAACAATCAATTATCAGATACCGATAGGATTATCATATATCAATCCGCCTCAATAATCAAAAACCTAGGTCACAAAAGTTTCTCGTATAGCCCCTGTTTTAGCGGGTGATACCAGACCAAAGAAGGAGGGGGCAAAGTCTGCTGATAGAAGAGAGGAAAATGCGCAGTGGCAAACGCTTGACATTTTTTTCGTTGCCTGCCCGGAGGAAAAGGGCGGTCTGAATCTCAAAAATTCCCTGCTTTTCCTGGCAAGATTACACAGGAATTACACTGGGTTTCCTCTCTCAATATTTACCCAAACCAATTTTACTATAATGGGCATGTTTACCTGCTCCTAATCAGTAGGCCGGCGGTTCAATTCCGCGCGTTAGCTTCATCATTTCGAAGCCTTGTGAGTTTTCCTTTCCCGCCGCTTTTCCCAACTATGATAAAACTATAAATAGAAAATTTTCCTTATCAAATTTGTTCGTATTTTCAT
>VAPK010279774.1_pt1 | contig 12251 bp, 9 predicted proteins | sample 3395031 | NCBI WGS metagenome assembly VAPK01 (sample SAMN08290443, study PRJNA428436) | hydrothermal vent metagenome | isolation source: Deep-sea hydrothermal vent chimney 1 | place: Pacific Ocean: Juan De Fuca Ridge | reverse complement strand
CAACACACCAACTAAAGACACATTTGCGAAATCTAGACCTTTAGATAGCATTTGTGTTCCTACTAAAATATCAATTTCTTGAGCTTGAAAAGCACCTATTATTTTCTGATAACCATACTTGCCTCGTGTGGTATCTAAATCCATTCTTCCCACTTTTTTATCAGGAAAAAGTTCTTGCAATTCTAATTCAATCTGTTCTGTACCAAATCCTTTAGTATCTAACGCTGGTCCACCACAGGCAGCACAGGTTTTTGGCATGGTATTATTATATCCGCAATAATGACATTGCAATTCATTACGTAATTTATGATAAGTCAAACTCACATCACAATTGGGGCATTGCGGTGAAACTCCACAAGTTTTACACTCAATAACCGGCGAATAACCTCTTCTGTTTTGAAATAAAATGACCTGTTCTTTTTCTTCTAAAGCTTCTTGAATTAACAGTAATAATCGCTCTGAAAAATGACCTTTCATCCGTTTTTTTCGATAGCCTTCTTTGATATCAACCAATTCAATTTCAGGTAATAATACATTCCCGAAACGTCTGTTTAGCTCAACTAAACCATACTTTTTTTGTTGAGTATTGTAATAACTCTCTAAAGATGGTGTAGCACTACCCAATAACACTTTACTTTGATGTAAACTTGCCAATACTACGGCTGCATCTCTGGCATGGTATCTTGGTGCAGGATCAAATTGTTTGTACGAGGTTTCGTGTTCTTCGTCAACGATTATCAATCCCAACTTAGAGAATGGTAAAAACACTGAAGACCTTGCTCCTAACACTAATTGTGCTTTGTCTGAGTTCTGTAAAATATTATTCCACACCTCTACGCGTTCATTTAAAGAATATTTAGAGTGAAATACCGCTATTTTATTCCCAAAATATTGCTGTAAACGTGTAATGAGTTGTGTGGTCAATGCAATTTCAGGGACCAAATACAAAACTTGCTTGTTTTGATTTAAGACTTCTTGAATTAGCTCTACATAGATTTCTGTTTTACCAGACGATGTAATTCCGTGTAATAAAACCACATCTTTATGTGTGAAATTTTCATTGAGTTCTTCTAATGCTGTTTGTTGAAACTCATTCAGCGTTTTAAATGCTGCTGTCGCATTCTCAAAATTTACTCTATCAGTTTGAATGGTGTAAATTTCAAAAATATCTTTCTCAGCCAACGCTTTTATAATTGAAGAGGATACATTACTAGCTTTTATAAGTTCCTCTTGTTTTATTGGCTTTTTTGTGCTTGCACTTAATGAAAAATAAGATAAAACTGCTGTGCGTTGTTTTGCTGCTCTACTCAGCGTATCTAATAAGCTATGAAGTTTGCCTTCATCCTTGTAAAGAGGATTCATTCGTACATACTTCACCAGTTTTGGCTTGTATTGTTCTACTATTTCCTCTCTTATAATGATTGCTTTTTTAGATAATAGCTCATTCAAAATGGGTAAAACTCGTTTTTTATCTAAAATATCACTGATCTTTTTAATAGGTAGAATTGCTTGATGCTCCAAGGCTTCAACAATTAAAAATTCATCATCCGACAAGGGAGTTTCCGTATCAAAATCTTCATTCTTCAACACCAAGGTTTCACTCTCTAATAAAAAAGCGGAGGGTAACGCAGAACGCAATACCTCACCCAAAGAACACATATAATAATTGGCTATCCATTGCCAGTGTTTCAATTGATTTTCTGTAACAATAGGATGGGTGTCTAAAATTTGAAAAATGTCTTTTGCGGCATACGCCGTTGGCTCTTCTTGATGAATAGTTGCTACAACTGCAGTATAAATTTTCGATTTCCCAAAAGGTACTGCAACCCGCATTCCTGCTTGTAAAAAGGTAGATTCAGCTTCAGTTATTTTATAGGTAAATAATTGCTGTAACGGAATGGGTAATATGACATTTATAAAGTGATTCAAAAAAATAATTAGTTATTGATTTATTGGTTAATAACAATCTGAATACCGCTACTGTCTACTGAGTACTCTTAGACATCGTTTTAGATCTTGGCACGCTGTTTGCAAATGTACAAGTAATCGTGTTAACCAATACGCAATTTTAATTTTAACTTAACACACATATCATGAAAAAAATTATAACAATACTCGTAACCATCTTTACATTAGGATTAAGTCCGCAACTTTTTGCGACAGTAAACCATGATGTAAATAACCATTTAAACTATTCTAAAGGATATGGTGATACTTTTACTTTTGTGGAAGACGGCATCACATTTTCAGTATTCCAAAATGGAGAGTTTGATTTTTATATCAATCCAAGACGCGGTGTACATGCACGTGTTGATTTTGACAACGTAAGTATTAACTTTAATTCAGGTTATGATTATGACGCGTATGTTCAGTACGATAGATATGGAGCTATTATACAAATTGAAGATGTAACAATCTATTACGATAGATATGGAAGAATTACGCAAGCTGGTGGTGTTGATATTCATTATAGATCTAATAGATTAAGAAGAGTTGGAAGCATGTATGTTTACTACAATTCTTATGGTCACTATTCTCATTATACAGGATATATCAATAGCTATAACAGACATTATGTATTTAATCCGTTTCATAGTTTATTTATAAGACCATTTTATGATAACTGTATTGTAAGCTATAGACCGTACAGACGTTATTACAGTCCGACAAGATATACGTATAAACATTATAGAAAGAATTATACAAAACAATACAGAACTAATAGAGCAAATAGAACCTATAGAACTATAAACTCTAGAGTAGGAACTACTGATAGTCGTCGTTCAAGTACTGTTAATAGAACAACTAGAAACAATACTAGTATTAAAAGAGAAAATACAAAAACGAGACGTTCAGGTGTTTCAACTAGAGATAACACAAAACGTAACAGTACAACAAGACGTTCTAGCACTAATAACCGTGTTATTAAAGATTCTGGTATAAAAAGACAAGGTTCAACGAATCGTTCAAGTACTCAAAGAAGTACTACTAGAACTAGAGATCCAAAGGTGATTCAACGTAATAGTGAAACTAGACGTTCTACTACAAATAGAACCGGTAGAAATACAAATGTGAAAAGAAAGGTTACAAAACAACCAGCTCAATCACAAAGAAGAACTGTAGAGCGTAGAAGTACACCAACAAGAACTGTGCAAAACAGAAGTGTAAAAAAACGTTCACCACAGGTAAGAACACAAACTAGAACTTCTCCTAAAAGAAGTGCTACGCAACGTTCTACTAGTAGAAACACAACTACTTCAAGAGGCAGAACTGCTACTAGAAGAAGATAATTTAGAAAAAGGGAAAGTGAATTAAAAGGTCTTATCGTAATGATAAGGCCTTTTTTTTATCGGTGCCCCAACTTATCCTTAAACAAGAACATCAATAGTATAGGCACTGCAAGAATACCAACTAAGAACAAGTTTGTTTTGAATAATGAAGGAAACAATGCCAAGGTCAATACATAACCGCCAATAGCTCCTCCAATATGTGCACTATGCCCAATGTTACCCAATTGAGCTTTCATACCATACATAGAATATAATAAATAACCAACACCAAAAATATAACCTGGAATATCAAAAAACGGAAAGAAAATAAAAGTTAACTCCATACCTGGATGTAATAATATCGCTGCATATAAAATTCCCATAACTGCACCAGAAGCCCCAACGGCACTATAGTGTGATTCCTTTTTATGGAAACTCAATGCCAATGTGCTACCTGCTAATAAACTCCCCAGATAGATTATTAAAAACTTCAATATACCTACCTCATTAATTACTGGGTCAGCAAACATATACAAAGTAAACATGTTAAAAAACAGGTGACCTTGATCTACATGTAGAAAACCTGAAGAAAACATACGTAGTTTTTCTCCTCTCAAAATTGGCCCAATTTGAAACTTATATTGTTCAAAAAACATACGATCAGAAAACCCTTTTAAAGACACCAATACATTTACTATTATAATTCCGATAACTGCTGGACTCATTTCTGTTAATTTTTTTTCAAAGATAAAATTAATATACCGATATTTGTCAAAATATTTTAAATGCAATTTCTTAGCTTTATACTTATTTATCCGTTTATATGGATATTTTCAATTTTGCCATTTAGGGTGTTGTATTTTATATCTGATGGTTTTTACTATTTAATTTATTATATCATTGGTTATCGTAAAAAAGTAGTTACTTCTAATTTAAAGCTTGCCTTTCCTCAAAAGACCGACCACGAAATTAAAGTGATTTCTAAAAAATTCTACAGACATTTTGTTGATATTTTTGTAGAAATGATAAAAGCCTTTACCATTTCTGATAAAGAAATTATGAAACGGTATAAATTCACAAATATTGAATTATTAAAAGAATTAGAAACTGAAAAAAGAAATGTGTTATTTCTTGGCTCACACTATGCAAACTGGGAATGGATTTTTTGTTTAAATTTATATGTAAAAACAGATGGTTATGCTGTTTTTAAAAAATTAAAAAATAAATACTTTGATAAAAAAATTAGAGAAACTAGAGGACGATTCAACACAATTTTAGTACCCACCAAAGAAATTTTTAAAATTATTGATCGTAATTACAAAAACAACACGCAGTCAATGTATGGCTTTTTAGGAGATCAGTCTCCTAAAAGAAAGAAATCACATCATTCTGGTTTGTTTTTAGGCGTACATGTCCCTATTATTACAGGCTCTGAAATGTTAGCTAAAAAATACAATTTAGCCGTGCTTTCGTTTAGAACAAAGAAAATAAAGCGAGGGTATTATGAAGCGACTTTTAAAGTCTTGGCTGAAAACCCGAAGGATTTTAAAGATTATGAGATTACTGACAGCTATCTTCGAGAATTAGAAAAATCAATTTATGAAGCTCCTGAATACTATTTTTGGACACATAAACGGTTTAAGCATAAGGATAGTGAGCAGTAGGCAGTTCACAGTGTTCGGTGTTCGGTGTTCGGTGTTCGGTGTTCGGCAACATAATTGTTTAGTTTTGATTACATTCAGCTTTTTACCTTTTTTTATTTATTTTTTGTTTTTCTTGAGTTGCCCACATAACCACATCTCTAAAATCTATTTTTGCTCTTTTTACTAAAAAAATCACATCATCTATTCTCCCTTTAGCTAAATACAAAATGGAATGTCTTGTATTTAACAAATTATATTTAGAACTTGCCATAACATGTTTCAGTTCTATTGAAGAAAGGCACTTCACAACAATTTCTTTATCATCTTTATTGAAATCCTTATCTATAATATCAATAATTTCTTTGTCCATTATTTAGTATCAAAAGTAACAGTTAATTAAACCATACAGCATAACCTTGCCTTCTTAAAGTCAATGCTAATTGTTCTTCCATTTTGAGTGCTGCTGACCTTGTTGTCAATGGCTTAATATGATTGTAAAGACTCGGTCTCAGGTACGAACCATATTTTTCAACGATATTAGAGGAAAGCTTATACCCTTTCTTATTTCTATAGCCAGTTTTATGTTGTACAAATCGTTCTTTAGGAGTTTTACTCGTCATCCCTACATAAAGACATTGTAATACGCCATTAAATTGAGGATTGGCAGTTCTAAACTTTGTACTTTCAGTAAATACACGTTTAGATAATTCTATAACATAAATATGATACTGAAATCTTGGCATCTTCTCATTTTTACAACAATAGCTCTATTTAAACCACTTTTCAACCATTTCTTTTTCTGGAGAAAAATGTGAATTATGTTCAAATTCATTACTTACTGCATTATAAGTATAATCATTTTTCCAGTGCTGAAAATTTTCAGCTAAACTCTTAATACTCTCACAAACATAAGCAACTTCTTTATCTGTTATGGTAGGATGGATGGACATACGAATCCAACCTGGTCTTTCTAAAAGACATCCATCTTCAATTTTATCTTTGTATCCTTCAGAAGTTGGCAAGTCTATATGCAATAAAAAATGTCCGTAAGTGCCTGCACAAGAGCATCCACCACGGGTTTGAACGCCAAATTTATCATTCAGTAATTTAACTCCTAAATTGTAATGTAATTCATCTATGTAAAATGAATAAATACCAATTCTATCTTCATGATTTTCAGCCAAGAGATGTAAATTCTTACTATTTTTTAATTGAGAAAAAACATAGGTGTTAATTTCATGCTCACGAGCTAATATTTTTTCAGAAGACATTTCTTCTTTTAACTGTACAGCTAAAGCAATTTTTATGGTTTGTAAAAAGCCTGGTGTACCACCATCCTCACGCAACTCAATATCTTCAATAAAACGGTGGTCTCCCCAAGGATTGGTGTAAGTAACTGTACCACCTCCAGGATTATCTGGTATCTTATTATTATATAATTTATCACTAAAAACTAATACACCTGAGGTACCTGGCCCTCCTAAAAATTTATGAGGCGAAAAGAAAATAGCATCTAAATGTTCGTCTTTACCCTCAGGATGCATATCAATTGGTACATAAGGTGCTGAGCAAGCAAAATCTACAAAGCAAAATCCGTTATAACGGTGAACCATTTTTGCCATTCTATGATAATCTGTTCTGATACCAGTTACATTAGAACAAGCTGTAATTGAAGCAATTTTAACCTTTCTATCTTTATATTTTTCTAATAGATTTTCAAAACTCTTAAAGCAAACCAAACCAGTTTCTTCACAAGGTATTATTTCGACATCCGCAATCGTTTCTAACCAGGAAGTATGATTAGAATGATGCTCCATATGGGTGATAAAAACAATAGGTTTTAGCTCTTCAGGAATGTTAGTATACTCCTTCATACTTTCAGTGACTTTCAACCCTAATATACGCTGAAACTTGTTGATAACGCCAGTCATACCAGTCCCTTCAGTAATTAAACAATCATGCTCTGAAGCATTTACATGTGCTTTTATTATTTCACGAGCCTTGTGATAAGCTTGTGTCATTGCTGAACCTGTAATAGAAGTTTCGGTATGAGTATTGGCTACAAAAGGTCCAAACTCATTGATAATTTTCTCTTCAATAGGCCTGTATAATCTGCCGCTGGCAGTCCAATCTGTATATATTATTTCTTGCTCTCCATAAGGAGATTCAAAAGTATGATTAACACCAATAATATGTTTTCTAAATTGGGTAAAATAATTTTCTAATGACATTGTTTTAACAAAATAAATTAAGTTCAATGTAAAAGTACGTATAGTTTTGCTACTAAAAAAAAGGATTTAAATGACTATTAAACAATAATGAAAAGAATATTTACTAATCTTTAGTAAGAGGTTTACATTTAGAAACTTTAGATATTTCACCATATATACCTCCAGTATTTGATATATAACTATCAACTACATTATTAATAACACCTTTAAGTTCATTAGGTCGAATAGAACCATTGTCACATTTACATTTGTAAGCATAATACAACGACAACCAACTATACCCTTTTTGAGCTTGTTTATCTGTTGTACTATTTGACTTTTCTTTATATTCTTTAGACTTATCTCCTGGGCAATCAATAGTGTTATCAGTTGTGTTTTTAATAGTAACCTCTTGCTTAGGTTCTGATACTACCTGAGTTTCTTTAGATATTTTCTTTTGAGGCTCTTCTGTTTTTTCCTCTTGAATTTCATTATTATCTAATCCTCCTAAATCTTGTTCTTTTTTTGTATATTTTTTCTTTGGTTTAAAAACATGAAAACGTACTCCAAAAGTATAAGAAGACTCAATAAAGTCAAAATGCTGGTTTACTGTAGCAGAAGCATCATTTATTGCAACTCGACTATCTTTCATATTAATATAGCCATACTTAATAGCTGCCTTAACAAAAAAATGTTTAAAAAATGTTAGGTTAACACCTGCATTTGCAGACATTCCAAAACCAACAATACCAGAATTTTCATACTTATCATTCCCTAAAATAGTTGTGTTAGTCTTTGGCATTACGAATCCGAAATCAATACCTTCTTCTAGGTTTACCTCAAACTTATCAGTATTTATACCTAATAACTTATTTAAATTATCAAAACGATTAACTCCAGTATAAATATACTTCAAACCATCATGTTCATACAGTAAAAAAGGATCTGAAAGATGAATATTATTATAATCATAAATATTATCAAAATTATAGAGCACTTCATTATATAAATACTCTCCAGTAGCTATGGCTCCTTTAATTCTCACATCTTCTCCATTTCGCAATACATACTTCATATTGTCAAAACCAAAAACAATGTTGTAATTGTCATTAAAAAAGTATCCTATTTTTAAATTTGCCTGTGAAAATGTAAATCCTTCAGTATCTAAATAACGTCTATCGTCTGCTTTGACATTTTGAAGCGTGAAATTAAAGTCAGTTCCTTTAAAAGAAATATCAGAAGTAGAATAAAAGCTTCTATTCACACCACCAGACACAAAAAATTGCCCTTTTCTATCATTAATACCTTGAGAATTTAATAACTGTACTGCTAATATTGTTAATAGTACCAAGGCTTTTTTCATGATTGATAAATTAAAAATTTTCATATCTATCTTATGCTAAGCAGTTTACTCAAAAGCTTAAGCTATTTTTTAAAAAAATTATACTTGGTTTGGGTTGTAATAATTTTTAATTAATAAGGGTGCAAATATATTAAAAATAATTCATTAAACGTGAAAAAAAATACTGTAATTTTCTCACTATTACATAGTTGTGAAAATCACAACTATGTCCTGTCTTATAAAAAAATTATTTAAAAATATAAAAACGGTAACCAAAAGTATAGGAAGTTTCAGCAAATGTAAAATGTTGCGTTGCCTTTTCTGAAGCATCTTCTGTAATTCTAATACTTGGCATATTTATATAACCAATTTTGAAATCTGTTTTGATATAAAAATGTTTAAAAAAGGTTAGGTTTAATCCTGCACTAGCAGACAATCCAAAACCAGCTACATGAAATTGATCATAACGTCTGTTACCTAAGATTGTAGAATTAGTTTTTGGCATTACAAATCCGAAATCAATACCTTCTTCAAGGTTTACTTCAAATTTATCAGTATTGATATGTAATAATTTATTGAAATTATCAAAACGATTGGCTCCAACAAAAATATAGTTCAAACCGTCTGTATGTTCAAACAACAAAAATGGTCTTGATAAATTGATAGCCTCATTGGTATAGGTCTTGTCAAAATTATATGCAGCATTTTCAAAAAGATAATCTCCTGTAGTTATCTGTCCGTTTATATTTACGCTTTGGTTATTACGCATTACATATTTCATATGATCGTAACCAAAAACGATATTGTAATTGTCTTTTATAAAATAACCTATTTCAAAATTGGTTTGTGGCAATGTTAATCCTCCAGGATCTAAAAACTCAATCCCAAAAGGTTTTGGCTTATCACTTGATTTCACATCAGAAAGAGTAAAATTAAAATCGTCTCCTTTAAAGGAAATATCAGATTTAGAATACGATGCTCTATTCCATCCCCAAGAGGCAAAAAATTGCCCTTTTCTTGAGTTTATGTTTTCTAATTTAGTAGAAATATTATTCCCTGTATTTAATTTCTCTTGTGAAAACACAAATTGAGTAACTAATACTACTATAAATAATAGGCTTTTTTTCATTAATAAAACTTTTATAATCCTGCAATTTTAGATATCTCTTCCATAATACGTTTTGCTAATGTATCAGCATTATCTTGAGATATACTTTCTGTATATATTCTAATGATTGGTTCTGTATTTGACTTACGAAGGTGCACCCATTCATTTGCAAAATCAATCTTAACACCATCTATGGTATTTACATCTTCATTTTTATAAGTTTCAGCCATTGCTTTTAAAATTGCATCGACATCTAATTCTGGAGTCAATTGAATCTTATTTTTACTCATAAAATAACTAGGATAGCTATCTCGTAGAGTTCTACACGATACTTTTAATTTTGCTAAATGTGTTAAAAACAAGGCTACACCAACCAATGAATCTCTACCATAGTGTGAAGCAGGATATATGATTCCTCCATTTCCTTCACCACCAATAAGAGCATTGGTATCTTTCATTAATTGTACTACGTTTACCTCACCAACTGCACTTGCTTTGTATGTGCCTCCATGCTTTTCAGTAACATCTCTTAAAGCTCTAGACGATGATAAGTTTGAGACTGTATTACCAGAAGTTTGTCCTAATACATAATCAGCACAAGCAACCAAGGTATATTCTTCACCAAACATTGAACCGTCTTCACATACCAATGCCAATCTATCAACATCAGGATCTACCACAATACCCAAATCGGCTTTTTCTTTAATTACCAATTCAGAAATGTCAACTAAATGAGCTGGTAAAGGCTCTGGATTATGAGGAAATTGACCATTTGGTTCACAGTATAACTTGATACATTCTACACCAAGTCTTTCTAATAAATCGGGAATCACAATACCTCCAGTGGAATTTACAGCATCTACTACAACTTTAAAATTAGCTCCTTTTATAGCCTCTACATCTACCAAATCTAATTTTAACACCTCATCTATATGCTTGTTCATATACTCTTTCATTTTGGCATATGTACCTAAATCATCAACTTCAGCAAAGGTATAATCATCACTAGCTGCCGCATCAAGAATTGACTGCCCATTAATTGCATCTAAGAATTCTCCTTTTTCGTTTAATAATTTTAAGGCATTCCATTGTTTAGGATTATGAGAGGCTGTTAAGATAATACCTCCATTTGCTTTTTCAAGAGGCACAGCTACTTCAACTGTTGGCGTAGTTGACAAACCTAAATCTATTACATTAATTCCCATTCCGACAAGCGTATTTGCCACTAAGCTACTTACCATTTTACCTGAAATTCTGGCATCTCTACCAATAACTACAGTTAAATTTTTAGAATTATTATTTCTCTTGATTAACCAGCTTCCATAAGCTGCTGCGAATTTCACAGTATCTACTGGTGTTAAATTATCATTGACTTGACCGCCAATAGTACCTCTAATTCCTGAAATTGATTTTATTAAACTCATGCTCTTTTTTTTATTGAACAAAGGTAAGTTTTATGATTCATATGTTATCCAAAAACCATAAACTTAATTGCATAAAAAAAACCGCTAAAAATTTAGCGGTTTTTCATATTTAATAAAGTAAGAAAATTCTTATTTCCCTCCTTTTTCCATTTTACTTTTTAATTCAGCCAAAGCAGAAATGTCACCCAATGTAGATTTCTCTATATTGTCGTCCATTTTCTTTTTTGTTGCTTTAATTACCTTTTCTTCTTGAGCTCTAAACATTGCAGTATGAGATACTACCAATCTTCTATACTCTTTATTGAATTCTAATACTTTAAAGTCAACAGCATCTCCTTTTACTAATTTAGATCCATCTTCTTTTTCCATATGTCTAGAAGGTACAAATGCTTCAACAGTATCTCCTTCAAAAGAAACTAACACTCCTTTATCAGTTACTTGAGAAACTTCACCTTTATGTACAGAATCAACAGTGTACTTATCTTCGTAAGCATCCCAAGGATTTTCTGTAGTTTGCTTATGACCTAAATTTAATTTACGTCCTTCAACATCTAATTCTAATACTTCAACATCAAGTTTATCACCAACTTTCACAAAATCAGATGGATGTTTAACTTTGGTTGTCCAAGATAAATCAGAAATATAAACCAACCCGTCAATACCTTCTTCAAGTTCAACAAAAACACCAAAATTAGTATAGTTTCTAACTAAACCTGTATGTTTAGAACCTACTGGATATTTAGTAGTTACATCTGTCCAAGGATCAGGATGCAATTGCTTCATACCTAAAGACATTTTACGTTCTTCACGGTCTAAAGTTAAAATTACAGCTTCTACTTCATCACCTACTTTTACAAAATCTTGAGCTGAACGTAAATGTGTTGACCATGACATTTCTGATACGTGAATCAAACCTTCAACACCTTGATTTACTTCAATAAATGCTCCGTAATCAGCAATGATTGCTACTTTACCTTTAACTTTATCTCCAATTTTCAATTCTTCATCTAAAGATTCCCAAGGGTGTTTACTTAACTGTTTTAAACCTAATTGAATTCTAGATTTATTATCATCAAAATCAAGAATTACAACATTTAATTTTTGGTCTAATTCAACCACTTCACTTGGGTGATTGATTCTACTCCATGATAAATCAGTAATATGTACCAATCCGTCAACACCACCTAAATCAACAAATACACCATAAGAAGTAATGTTTTTAACAACACCTTCTAATACTTGTCCTTTCTCTAAT
>VAPK010076246.1_pt1 | contig 12253 bp, 9 predicted proteins | sample 3395031 | NCBI WGS metagenome assembly VAPK01 (sample SAMN08290443, study PRJNA428436) | hydrothermal vent metagenome | isolation source: Deep-sea hydrothermal vent chimney 1 | place: Pacific Ocean: Juan De Fuca Ridge | reverse complement strand
TTCCAGCGTGACATGTTCCCGCCCGACACCGCGGGGCCTGCTCATCTCAAGGCTGTCAAGATCAACTTCCCGGTAGTCGATGCCATCAAAATCACTTGTATTCTGTTAGCAGGCAATAATTCTTGCCGCGTAGCTCTGGGCTAACCTCGCAATATCAATATCACACAGGCCATGCTGGCCGCCGAGAATATCCTTAATCCGCTTGGCCAGATCTGGCCAATGTTCTCTTGGCAGAAAAAAATCAACCCCGAGATTGAGCAAGGTATATTGCCGTACCCTCTTCTCGGTGCGCCGGGATTCGACAAGCCGGTAGGTGTAATATTGGGACCCGTCCTTCCTGCTCTTGATTGATGTTCTTCGAATATACATGGAAACAAGCTTGGCATAAAAAATATCTCTCGTCAACCCTTTGTGGCCATTTTATGGCACTACGCGAAGCATCACAATTGCAACTGGTTGTTTTCTCGTTATTCTGATTTTCGGGGCGCACGACAAAAATACTTACAGGAGTTTTTGATAATGAATCACAAAAAGTTGGGCTAAGGGAAAGGTGCGTGTCGAAAACAGCAACCGACGCAACTAGCTAATTTTAACGAAATTTCTTTTTCTCTTGACAGGCGGAATATAGGATGTCCCGCAGTTCCGAATCTCCCTCTCCCAAGAAATGGAGAGAGCCGGGGTGAGGGTTGAAAATTCATGTTTAGCGACTTTTTCTTTTCCAGGGGATGAGCATGGGGACGGTCCGGCAGTAGGCGATGTAGGGGGCGCCCAGCTCTTTCTGCAAACGTTTTTCTTCCAGGAAGGTGCCGATCACAAGATAGGCGGAGAGGATCAGCTTGACGGGCAGGGCAACATCGCTATTGGGGCCGGCCCCCCAGAGAAAGGCAATGCCGCCGCTATACCAGGGATGGCGGCTATAACCGAGAATGCCGCCACTGTAAAACGGCAACGGCGCCGGCGCTTCGGCCCGGCGGGACTGCAGCCATTGTGAGATGCCCAGGAAATAGCTCATATCATATACCCGGGCACCGAGATAGAAAAGAACTGCTGCGTAGATAAGCAGACCGGCCTGCAGCAACCGCCAGAGTCCGTGCCAGTCGAAAATGACGTGCTGCGGCAGGGAGTACTGGTAACAGAGAACCGGAACCAGGGTGACGACGCTGAACAGGACGTAGCCCAGGCGGTATAAGCCAAAATGTCGACCAAGCAGAATCCGGGCCGTTTTGTGCGCGTGACTGCTGATGAGCAGGCTGTGCAGAACACACCAGGCAATCCATAAAGAGCATAAAGAGATAAGGGTCAGCATATCTTGACGACAGTCTGGGCGGGGAATGGCGGGCCGGGCAAAAAGAGGGGCTGGCCATGCTGGTTAACCGGGGAATCAGGAACGGGGCGGGAAGAATTCAATACATTTTTCCGGACAGTACGCCGCCGCCTCGTACACCGCCTCGGTGATTTGCGGATCAACGGTAACCAGTTCGGCCTTGCCTGTCATGTCGCCGAGGCGAAAGACCTCGGGACTGAGTTCCACACAGGTCCCGCAGCCGCTGCACAGATAGGTGTCTATAATAATTTCTCTCATTAACGGAAAATAGCACGAAACAGTGCATCCTGTCGAAAGGAAAAGAAAGGGCGGCGGAATAAATATCCTCTTGCGGGTCTGCTCAAGATAGCCTGAGCAGGAAGGCGGCAACGACGTTACACCCCGCTCAAGGCACAACAGCCCAGGGCATTTTTTTTAAATGAGAGATCAGGCTTAATGGGATACTTGCCGGTGAAACAGGCCAGGCAGAAGGAGTCCCGGGGCAGGCCGGTCGCCTCAACCAACCCTTCCAGGCTCAGATAGGTCAGCGAGTCGAGCCCCAGATGTACACGGATTCCGTCGACGGAACGTTTTCCGGCTATCAGCTCATTATTTGATGGAAAATCGATGCCGTAGTAGCAGGGATGACAGGTGGGGGGGCAACTGACGAGCATGTGCACCTCTTTGGCCCCGGCATTGCGCAACGACCGGACCCGGCTGCGGCCGGTGGTGCCGCGGATAATGGAATCCTCGACAATAATGACCCGCTTGCCTTTTAACAGCGGGCGCACCGGATTGAGCTTCACCCGGACGGAAAAATCACGCATGGACTGGGTGGGCTGAATAAAGGTACGGCCCACGTAATGATTACGGATCATGCCCATCTCCAACGGAATGCCGGATTCCTGGGAAACGCCGATCGCCGCATAGTTGCCGGAGTCGGGAAAAGGCATGACGAAGTCGCCGTCTATTTTCGCCTCCCTGGCCAGGATCTGCCCCATGCGCTTGCGCGCCGCATAGACGTTGATCCCGAAAATGTCGCTGTCGGGCCGAGCAAAATAGACCTGCTCGAAGATGCAGAAGCTTTTGCGTTGCGACGGCCAGGGAAAAATGGATTCAATCCCGTCCTTGTTGATGATCAGCACCTCGCCCGGTTCCACCTCCCGGATATATTCGGCCTCCACCAGGTCCAGGGCGCAGGTCTCCGAGGCCACGATATGGGCGCCATTATCCATCCTGCCGAGACAGAGAGGCCGGAAGCCGTTAGGATCGCGCACCGCGATCAGGGTGTCGGCCGTCATCAGCAGGAGAGAATAGGCGCCGCGAATGCAAGCAAATGTTTCCTTGACTGCTTTAGCCAGCCCCAGATGCAGGCTCCGGGCCATCAGGTGGACCACAATCTCGCTGTCCATGGTGGTCTGGAAAATCGCCCCTTTGTCTTCAAGATGTCTGCGCAGGTCAACGGAGTTGATCAGGTTGCCGTTATGGGCAACGGCCAGAGGGATCCCCTGGTGAGTAACCAGGAAAGGCTGGGTGTTGATAATATTGGATTCGCCGGTAGTGGAGTAGCGGACGTGACCTACTGCCAGATGGCCTTGCAGCCGTTGCAGGTTCTGCTCGCTGAAGACCTCGGAAACCAGCCCCATGTCCTTGTGGATACGGACCCGGCTGCCGTCGGCGACCACGATGCCGGCGCTCTCCTGACCCCGGTGCTGCAGGGCGTACAGGCCGAAGTAGGTTAACTTCGCGGCATCCTCATGGCCAAAAATGCCATAGATGCCGCACTCGTGCTGGGGTTTGTCCGATCGGCGGCCGTCGTTTTTCATTGCTGGTTGCCGCCGTGAAATCGGTTGTCCATGTCCCTGAAGCGGAAGCTGCTGGGCGCTCATGTAACGCGGGCCTCTAAAAAATGTGAAGGCACAAAGAACCGTTTCTTTGTGCCTGTTGTTTTGGTACCGTTTTTATTCGTTAACTGTAATTCTGTTAGAAACAGATTACGACATTTTTTTCAACAAAATACGCCGGATTTTACAGAATAGTTGCAACGGGGTGCAATTTTTTCCGCCAAAAGCAACGGTTACAGGGTAATGAGAGCAACGAGCAGCCTGGTCAGGCCGGCCAGGTCCCGGAGGCTGATCTGTTCGTCCGTGGAGTGGACATTGGTCATGCCGGTGGCGATTATGGCCGTCGGCCGGCCGTAGCCGTTAAAAATGTTGGCATCACTGCCGCCGCCGGCGCTTTCGTATTTCAGATCCAGGCCGACCAGGCGGGCGGCCTCGGCGACCCGCCTGATCACCCGGTCATCCGGCCGGAGTTTCATGACCGGAAAATCCAGAGGGGCCGCAAAGCTCAGCTCGGGCCGGCCCCGGGCCTCGCCGCCGGGGTCCTGCCAGTCGTCGATCACCTGGCTGAAGGCCGCCCGGACCCGGCCGGTCAGTTCGTCCAGCTCCCGGCCCGAGTGACTGCGGATTTCACCGTCGATCACGACCTCGGCCGGCACGATATTACTGGCTTCGCCGCCCCGGATGGTGCCGAAATTGATCGAGCTGTCCTTATTTATCCGCCCGCATGGCGCGGCGGCTATGGCTTGGGCGGCCAGCTTGATGGCGCTGACGCCCCGTTCGGGATGCAGGCCCGCGTGGGCGGCGACGCCGCGGATGATGATGTGCAGCCGGTTCGCGGCCGGCGCCCCGAGGATGACGCGGCCGAAGCCGCTGCTGTCCAGGGCGTAACCGCTGCCGGCCCGGATCATGGCCGGATCAAGGGCCTTGGCGCCCAAGAGGCCTATTTCTTCGCAGGTGGTGAAAATAAATTCCAGCGGCCCGTGCTCAAGCCGGCGGGCGCGGACCAGGCGCATGGCCTCGATGAGCGCGGCAATGCCGGATTTGTCGTCGCCGCCGAGAACGGTGGCGCCGGCACTGAAAAAGGTGTCGCCCTCGCGGCGCACCCGGACCCCGGTTCCCGGTTCCACGGTATCCATGTGACAGTTGAAGAATACGGCTTCCCGCTCCAGGGTCCCGTTAAAGCGGATGAACAGGTTGCCGGAATCCGAGCCGGTCGTTCGGGCCGAGTCGTCTTCAACGATTTCGTCCGCGCCGAGTTCGGTGAAAATCTCCTTGAGCAGCGCCGCGACCCGGCCTTCCCGGCGGGAGGGGCTGTCGATTTCGCATAACGTGATAAAATTCGCCGCCAGGCGTTCGCTGTCAATCTTCACAGGGGGTATCCGCAATCAGGGTTTTCGGTTTTGGGCGCAACAGGACGACCGCGTGGGCGGCGATGCCTTCGCCGCGACCGGCATAGCCCATCTGCTCGGTCGTGGTAGCCTTGATATTGACGGCGGCCGGGCCGGCGGCGCAGACCGCGGCCAACCGCTCCCGCATTGCCCCGAGGAAGGGGGCGAGCTTCGGCTGTTGGCAGATCACCGTGATGTCGGCGTTACCGAGAGCGAGTCCCCTGCTTGCGACGCGTTCCATGACCAGGCCCAGCAGTTTCAGGCTGCTGATGTCCTGCCATTGCCGGTCGCTGTCCGGAAAATGGCGGCCGATATCACCATCGCCCAGGGCGCCGAGAATGGCGTCGATCAGGGCATGGGTCAGGACATCGGCGTCCGAGTGGCCCAGCAGGCCGAGCTCAAAGGGGATCGTGACCCCGCCGAGGATGAGCGGCCGGTTTGTTGTCAGCCGGTGGGCGTCGAAACCGTGACCGATTTTCATGACTGCGGTCTCCCGGCACAGCCCGGCGGCCATTCTCAGGTCTCCGGGCCGGGTAATTTTAAAGTTTTCCTCGCCGCCGGCCACGACGGTTACGGCAATACCGGCGTGTTCCAGCAGCGAGGCCTCGTCGGTGCCGACAAAGCCGTCCTGCGCCGCCAGGGCAAAGGCCTGTTTCAGCAAGTCCGGGCGGACGGCCTGCGGGGTCTGGGCCTGCCAGAGGCCGGTGCGGTCCACGGATTTCAGGATTTCGCCGTCCGCAGCCACCTGTTTCAGCGTATCCTTGACCGGGACCGCGGCAATGGCGGCTCCCGATTCCATGGCCCCCCGCAGGCAGCGCCTGATGATCTCGCCGCTGACCAGGGGCCGGGCGCCGTCATGGACCAGGACCAGCTCGATTTCCGGCGGCAGGACGTCCAGCCCCGCCCGCACCGAGTCCTGCCGGGTGGCGCCGCCGGGGGTCAGAATAAGCCGGGCCATCTGGTCGCAAGAGAGGTAACGGCGAAGCAGCTTCTCCGTCTCCGATCCATGTCCCGGCGGCACGGCCACGACCACATCCTTGATTTCCGGGAGGACGAGAAAGGCCCGCAGCGTATGGACCAGCAGGGGCGTGCCGGCGATTTCGAGGAACTGTTTGGGGAGCACGGCGCCCATACGGACACCCAGGCCCGCGGCCGGAACAATGGCGGCGGCGCGTATGGCCCGGCAAGGGGCCGGCCGCTGCCGACGGTCCCTCGCTCTCTGTCTCCTCTCTTCCAACATCTGAATTGGGGTGGGCTGTAAGCCGAATTTTGTCTCCGCTTACAGCGGATCATGATCATTTATCTTGGATGCCGGTCACCCGGCACCTCGCGCAACCTACCCGGAAACTTCGGACGGGCCGTCCTCAAACGTTTCCCTATTTGGTCTTGCACCCGGTGGGGTTTACCCTGCCTTCCGTGTCGCCACGAAAGCGGTGAGCTCTTACCTCGCCATTTCAACCTTACCTGTGTCTGCACGGGGCAGACCATCGGCGGTGTATTTTCTGTGGCACTTTCCCCCGGTTACCCGGAGTTCGCGTTACGAACCACCGTGCCCTGCGGTGTTCGGACTTTCCTCTCCGATTATAATACCGGAGCGATCATGCACCCACCCCAAATTTTTTTATTTATTTACGAATCCGGCCCGTCAGGCGTCGCAGGCCTCGGTTTCCTCTTCCTTGAAGTAGAGAACCCGCTGGCAGGTGGGGCAGTAATTGAGCTTATCGCCCTTGCGGACTTCGTTGAACTGTTGCGGCGGAATGGCCATGAAACAACCCTGGCAGATGCCGTTTCTTGTTTCAACGACCGCGCTGCCGTTTCGTTTTTTCAGCAACATATCATAACGATGGAGCATACCGGGCAGAAGGTCGGGGGCGATTTTCCCCCGTTCGCTCTCCACCTTTTTTTTGCGGTTGGCGATTCTCTTGACGGCCTTCTCGGCCTTTGTGATTTCTTCCGTCAGCAATTTCTTCTCGCCGGCGCAGAGATTTTCCAGCTCGTCGGCCTTGATCTGCAACTGTTCAATCTGCTCCATGTACAGAATCGCCTGGTCCTCGGACTCCTTGATCAGCCGCTTGCTGTCCTCGATTTCCTTGAGCAGGGCCTGGTGTTCGCGGCTGGTCTGGATGTGCATCATTTTGTTCTGCCGGTCCTTGATGTGCACCCGGGCATCTTCGCATTCCGCCTTTATATCGCGCTGCTCCTGTTCGAGTGCCGCCGATTTTTCCCGGCATTTCGCGGCCTCCTCCTCTTTGTCGGCAATGCCTTGCTCCCTGGCCGCGATCTCCTGCCGTTTGGCCTTGATTTCCTGGTCAAAACCGGCGATTTCGGAATCGATTTCCTGCAGATTGATAAGTTTACTGATTTCTTCGTTCAATGGTCTGCTCCTGTTCAAATAAACATTTTGGCCGGGCCAATTTTCCGGAGATTCATCCGCCCGACATTACCTCGATTTATTATGATTTTTTATAAGCTTCATAGCAACTGCAGCGGAGATGCCTGCCGCTCCGTAACCTTGATATCGAGATGGCCGAGCGGTCCGGCGGCCCGGGCCAACCGGAGGGCGAATTGATGCATGGCGGGACTTTCCGTGGCATAATGCCCGGCATCGATGATCCACAGGCCGGCCTGCTCGGCCCAGCGCGCAACACTGTGTTTGACCTCGGCGGTCACGAAAACCTGCGCCCCGGACTGCAGGGCGATTTCGGCGTATTCGGAACACGAGCCGCCGCAGACCGCCACCCGGCTGATTTTTTCCGGCCGCGGCCCGGCCGTCAACAGCCAGGGGGGGTGGCAAATTTCTTTAAGGCGGCGGACAAATTCAGCGGCGGAGATGGGCGCGGCATAATCGCCGATCCGTCCCAGGCCGCAGGTTTTGTCCGTTTTGCCGTCGGCAACCAGCACCGCAACGTCGCCCAGGCCAAACTGACCGGCCAGTGTGTCGCTCACCCCGTTCACCGTGGAATCCAGGTTGGTGTGGCAGCTGATGACGTTGATTTGCCGGATAAGGGACTGACGGACGAAGCGGCCGTCCGGCTGTTCCAGGCGTACGGATTTCAGAGGGTGAAAAATGACCGGGTGGTGGGTGATGACCAGGTCGGCGTTGAGCGAGTCGGCCTCGTCAAGAAGAGCGGTGGTCGGATCCAGGCCCAGCAGGATAGACGTTACCGGACTGGCCGGACTGCCGATCATCAAGCCGACATTATCCCAGGGTTCGGCCAGGTTCGCCGGGGCGAGGTTTTCGATAATGTTGAGAATATCCTGAACAGTCGCTGGCATCTATCCCGTATATAAATAAAAAGAGGTACATCCAAAGGGAAGTACCTCTTCATAGCTGACGTATTGATTTTGAACTGCCTGTTTATATAAAAATTTACGGCGACCGAAAATAGTGTTCAAGGCTCTGGGATATACGACGCTGTGGAAATAACCGGACAAAGGTCTTTTCCGAATTTCCATTGTTCTTTATGGTGGGCCTACCTGGACTCGAACCAGGGACCGACCGGTTATGAGCCGGTGGCTCTAGCCAACTGAGCTATAGGCCCATTTCTTCTACAGTAAACATTATATACTACCAAAAAACCGCATCCGGTCAATAGTTTTTATCAAAATCATATGGAAAAAATAACCGGCCGGTCACGAAGCGCCGCGCCATAATATGTTGAACTTTTGAGTGATTCTCAGTATGCATTCATTCCTACCTGAATCCGTGACGGCTTGAGGTGATATTCCACGCAATATATGTATATATTTGCATTATTGCCGAATAAAGGCATTTATGGTCTTCACCGCACCGTTCTCGAATGCTCACGGGTCCAGGTCCCATATATCGAACGTGAGAATTAATGATCTATAACAATCTCATCTATTTTCTGGTGGTAATTTTTCTTTTTTCCGCCAGCACGGCGCCGGCCCGCCCCGGGATTCCGCCGGTCTACGGCCTGCCTCTTTTCGCCCTGGTGCTTTTTTTTTATTTCCTGACCTGCGTCAGGCAGTATAAACGCCTGCTGCCCGGTTCCGCCGCGCGCTATTTTGCGGCCGAGAAAAAGCTCTCCATCCTGGCGGTCCTGCTCTTTGCCTTCAGCCTCTATGCTTTTGATCTGAAATTTTATCTCCGGCCCCTGTCTTTCGGCGGCCGCCTGCCGGTACTGGAAGATATCGGCGGCATCGGCATTTTTTTCATTTTTCTCGCCCTGATGTGGACCCGGGCCCGGGATGCCTACGAGTCGGTGTTTCAGCGCTCCTATAGCCTGGCCTCCTTTATCACCGCTCATATCAAGATCAACCTGCCCATCATCCTGCCCTGGCTGGTCATCTCCCTGGCCTTTGACCTGCTGGCGCTGCTGCCCCTGCCCGGGTTGCAGGCGAACCTGAATTCCCCCTGGGGGGACCTGGTGGTCTTTGCGGTCTTTGTTTTTTTCCTGCTGCTCTTTTTCCCGCCGCTGGTGCGCCGGCTCTGGAACTGCACGCCCATGCCGCCCGGCCGGCTGCGCAGCGAAATCGAAACCTTCTGTCAACAACAGAATTTTTCTTCGGAAATCCTTATCTGGCCGCTTTTCGAGGGGCGGGTGATGACCGCCGCCATCATGGGTATTGTGCCCCGGCTCCGGTATCTCCTGGTCACCCCGTCCCTGCTCGACGCCATGTCCATTGACGAACTTAAGGCGATCATGGCCCATGAAATCGGCCATGTCAAAAAGAAACACCTGCTGCTGTATCTCGCCCTTTTCCTGGGGTTCAGCGTGCTGGCCGGCGCCGTCAGCCAGATCCTGCCCGCCGTCATTGTCGGCTCGGACCTGTTCTACACCCTGATCGGCCATTTCGATGTCGCGCCGGAGACCCTGCTGACCGCCCTGGTCGCCACTTCTCTCCTGGTCATCCTGCTTGTTTATTTTCGTTTTATTTTCGGCTACTTCCTCCGCAACTTCGAAAGGCAGGCCGATCTCTATACCTTCAGGATCCAGGGCGGCAGCACGGCGCTCAAGAGTTCCTTTGAGAAAATAGCGCTTTTGAGCGGCAATATCCGGGACCAGAAAAGCTGGCACCATTTCGGCATCGGCGAGCGCATCAATTTCATCGAACAATGCGAGAGGGACCGGGGCAAGATTCGGGCGCATGACCGCAAACTCCATGTCAGCCTGCTGGTCTATTTCCTCCTCCTGACCCTGGCCATGGGGCTGGTCCACCAGGTGAAACCCAAAAAACTGGTGGCCGGCTACGAGCCCCGTTACCTGGAGGCGGTGCTTGACCGGAAGGTACGCCAGGAGCCGAACAACGGCCAGTGGCCCCTGCTGCTCGGCGACCTGATGCAGGAGCAAAAGATGGAGGGACGGGCCATGGCGGCCTATGAAAAGGCCCTGCGGCTGGAGCCGATGAATCCGGAAATCAACAACAACCTGGCCTGGTTGCTCCTGACCGCTCAAAACAAGTCTCTCCGGGACCCGGTCCGAGCCCTGCAACTGGCCCAAACCGCGGCGTCAATGAAAAAGCAGGGGTATATCCTGGATACGCTGGCGGTCGCCTACTGGGCCAACGGCCGGCGCGATGAAGCCATCGACGTCGAGCTGGAGGCCCTGCGGCTCAACCCTGAAAACCGGGATTTTTATCGCCGGCAGATGGAAAAATTCAGGTACCGGGACTGGAATCAGGCGAGCCCCTGACCCCGGATCGTTCGCGGTTGGTGCCCATTCGGAAACGAAGATTTTTGTTCGAGATCAAGGCATGCTCAAAAAATAACCGCAAGCATCTAAATGATATTCTGAGGATTATTTTTTGAGCATAACGCCGAGATCGGGCAAAAAGACCGTTTCCGGAGGGCATCAGTCAACAGGCCGGACTAAGCGCCGGCCGCCGCCGGTCTGCCGGCAGAGCGGGGGAAGTACCATTTTCGATTGCCCGGGCCGCCGCCATCAGCTCACGGTCCAGGCAGTTCATGATCACCGCGTCCAGTCCCGCTTCAGCAAGCAGCGGGAGCAACCGGCAGTGCAGGGCTGAACGGCTGCCCCGGGCCAGGCCCTGTGAGCCGTTGCCAATACCGACAATAGTCCTGACGAGATCATTGCTCAGCTCCTTGATCAGGGCGATGGCCTCAAGCACCGGGCCGATTTCCGGCAGACCGCGGCTGACTTCCCAGGCCGCCGGGTCGGGGCGGCAGCCGATGACCGGGTCAAGGTAGAGCTGTTCAAGGGGCAGGTCGTTTTTGACGGCCTGGTCCAGCACCTCCATCGCCAACTGGTTCCGGCCGTCAATACCGGTCGGAACCAGGCCCGGCCTGACCAGGAGGACCACTAGGCCGGCGCCGTACTGCCTGGCCGTTGTCATGGCCTGCGGCAGCAACTCCGGGTCGGCCGTCACCGCGTTGATTGTTAACTCTCCCCGATAACTTTCCATGGTCTGCGGCAGGGACAAAGCCTGGGCCGAGAGAAACAGCGGTACGTCCGTAACCTGCCGGATGGCCGACAGGACCCAGGGAGTCAGGCTCCCCATGGCCTTGCCCGGTCCGAGGTTCACATCCAGAGCCCGGGCGCCGGCGCGCACCTGTTTCCGGACCAGGTCCGTCAGCCGGTCCTGATTGCGGCCTTCGATGGCCTGGTAAACTGCAGGATTGAGAACGTGCAGCCCCTCGGCGATGAGGAGCAGGCCGCTGGCGGTGCCGGAGCGCGGCCGGCAGTCTGCCGCCGGCTGGTCTTGATTTCTTGTGGGTATCATCTTGTTCTCCTTGTAACAGGATTCTTGAGATGGTCCGGGCAGAAAAAAATCCCGGACCGACAAAAGCCGCTCCGGGATATCCCTGTTACCCACAGATACAGTCCGGTTTTCCCTGGTCCGCGAGGAAAGCCATTGTCATTTCAGGCAGGTCTTCTGACTTTCCCGTTCTGCCGGCAACCTTCCCGCCCCGTCTTTTCCGGGGCAGTGGCATGCAGAGCTGGCAGAACTGTTCCCCTGCCCTCGGCAAGGGGGGATTACAGCGGCGGGCCCGTCCCCGATTCACACGGGGTTCCCTTTTCATCCGCATCTGCGGAACCTGAAATTATTCTGCCTCGTTTATAGCGAACAAAAGCATTGCCGTCAAGAAGTAGAGCGGGATATATGCCTCATCTTGTGGTATTTTCGCGCGGGCTCAGTGTCATATCAAGTAACAAATGGTACAAAATTGCGAAGTAATCCGGTGTTCATGCCGGGCGCGTCTGAAGGCGAGCAACACTATAGCAGAAACTCTGCCGGTTGTATGCCATAGGCAGCGGGATGCAAACTTTCGACGATCGGGCGGCTGAAGGTGCCGGACACGGAATCCCACGGTCCAAGGTTAATCTCCTTGTCTTTTTGAAATCCTCCCTTGCCATCCTCTTTCAACAACTGCACCACGAGTTCCTTGTTTTTCTCCGATTCGCCATTATAGCGCGCGACCAGGCCGATTTCATCATGATCCAGGCGCAGCAGGGTTCCGACAGGATAAACACCGATCATATTGATAAAGACCTTGAGCAACAGGGGATCGAAATCCTTTCCCGATCCGGCCAGCATAAACCCCAGGGCCCGGTCGGGGCTCAAGGTAACGGGGCGATATACTCTCGTGGCGGTGATGGCATCAAAAACATCCGCAATGGTAATAATCCGGCCCATGAGACTGATTGATTTTTTCCTCGGCGTTTTCGGATAGCCGCTCAGATCGTATTTCAAGTGATGCTCGAAGGGCGGCAGCAGAATTTTCTCCTTCAAGT
>VAPK010026754.1_pt1 | contig 12256 bp, 7 predicted proteins | sample 3395031 | NCBI WGS metagenome assembly VAPK01 (sample SAMN08290443, study PRJNA428436) | hydrothermal vent metagenome | isolation source: Deep-sea hydrothermal vent chimney 1 | place: Pacific Ocean: Juan De Fuca Ridge | reverse complement strand
TGACCAAGCAACATGGCGTCACTCACGGCCCCAAGGAAGAGAGCACCCATCAGGATTCGGGCCGTCTGCAACCAGATCGGGTCACCGGCAGCGAACCCGGCGCCAACGAGGCCAATGAATCCAAACACCGGGGCAATCAGATCCAGCCGAGGATCAAACTCTGGTCCATCCGCTGATTTCTCCCGCTGCTCAATGTCTACGCCAGTCATTGCCGCAACCCGATCCGAGCGTTGCTCAGACAATTGACGCTGGCCAGACACGCCTCGGTCTTTGCGCATCATTGATTGACCTTGTGCAATCAACACGCCAACAAGCAGCCCAGCAGACCCGAACTCTCGCACGGGTCGAATCCCATATCGCAAGCCCAGATATAGGGCCAAGGCGGCCATGAGCCCATAGGTCAGTCGCATCGTCCAGCCATAGCCGAGACCAACTTCTCGCCTTCGGGTTGTCACCCACAGAAACAACAAGCCGCCAGTTGCCCACTGCAACATGACGGTTGAACCATGGAGGTCAAGCATGTCGGGACCAGGTATTCCTCAAATATTTCGCCGTGTTAGTCAAGGAATCAGGCTTCAACAACAGCAAGATTTCGACTGGCCTTGTTCAACGAAACTGGGCCCGCGTCGGTAGCGACCACAATGTCCTCCAAACGGGCACCCCATTTGTCAGCAATATAGAAGCCCGGTTCGATGGAGAATGCATGTCCGGCTTCCAGCAGGTTGGTGTTGCCTTCAACCAGGTACGGATCTTCATGCGCTTCGACTCCGATGCCGTGTCCAAGGCGATGCAGGAACCACTGGTCCAGATCGCCTTCGGCCATGCCCGACCGAGCAACCCGATCGATGTCCTGTAATGCCGTGCCAACGGTTGCCGCCGCGGTGGCCGCCGCTTGTGATCGCTGTAGCACCGCATAGGCCTCAGCGAACTCGGTCGGTGGCTCGCCGGTGTACACGCAGCGGGTGATATCGCTGCAATAGCCGGGCTCGCCATGAGGTTCAGCCGTCGTGCCCCCAAAGTCACAGAGCACGACCTCATTTGCTTGGATTACTCGGTCACCAGCGTGGTGATGGGGGCTGGAGGCATTCTCGCCTGCGGCCACAATGGCGAAGTTGACCTTGGCGTGGCCTTCTTCCAGGATTCGAGTGCCCAACTCGGCTGACACGTCCGCTTCAGTTCGACCAATGAGTGGGATCTGACCAGATTGCAACTCGGCGGCGATGCGGTCGACTCCCTCAGCGGCCCGTCGCAGGGCGGCGAGCTCCGCCTCATCCTTGATTGCTCGAAGAGGGCCGACAACTTGGCCACTTGTCTTCCAAGTTCGTCCGGGCATGGCGTCTTGCAAGGCAACGGTGAAGCGGCTCCATGTGTGATCACCAATGGCGAGTGTTCCAGCTGCTCCCGCCTTGTTGACAACGCGGGCAATCGGATCGTCGGTCTCACCCCAGCCTTGAATCTTGAACACGTCCGGGTGTTCAACCACTCGCGGAACCTCAAAAGCAGGTATCACCAAGGAAGCAACGTCATCTTGGGGAACCACGAGCATCGTCAGCCGCTCAAGGGGCATGGCCTCATACCCCATAAGCCACGGGAGATCAGGCCCAACCGACAAGAGGAGCATGTCGACCTCGGCCGCTTTCATTGCAGCTTGAACCCTGGCAAGGCGTGTTGCGAACATGATCGGCAGGCTATCGCTCACGACACGGTGCGATCCATGCGGTTCGGTCCGTCCTCGCAAGCTCAGAACACCGCGCAAGGGCAGCCCAACGTGATCAAAGCCGCTGGGTACACAGGCCAGAGGCCCCAGTCAACACGGGTCAGATGGCCCTTAAACATCGCCCGCCCGATCCGATGGTTAGGTTGTCAGGGCCTAAGAACAGCGGAGCACACGTGAGTAATGACCACTATCTGAGCATCGTCGAGGACGATCGATACCGACAAGCCGAGCTCTTGCTCGACCGTCGCGTCTCGACCAGTGTCGAGCGTCTTGATGCCCATTTGGAGCACATTCGTCAGCATCACGATCTCACTTGGGAGCAATTGCTGACTTCTCATCGTGAGATCAAGCAGATGCTCCGCCAGCAAAACAACCAGCCTTCAATCTGGTTGTACTGGGAGGAAGTTGCCCATCCCCGGTCACTGCCTCTGTTCGACGCCGGAATGGCTGCCATTGACCAGGAGTTGATCCAGCTCCGGGACGCCATCTCACGTTTCCGGACCACAACCAGCCGCATGGAAACAGTTGACTCAGCCATCACTACTGACTCGGTTCGACGCGTCCTTGACCTTGCTGGACAAGCATCAATCGGTGAGGGTGAGCTGCACGCCATTGGAATCCGCTGGCAAAAGCGTCTCCGTCGGGCAGCTGTTCGCCAGGTCGCTATGCGGGTTGTGACCAGTGATACCAACAATGCTGAATCCATTGTTGACCAGATGGAGCTTGAACTATTGAACTCGGCTCCTTGGGCTCACATGGATCGCCTCTTGATGGCCTTTGAGCTGACCCACGCGGACATCCGGGGGCATTTGCGAGATGGATTGGCTTCTCTTGCCGTCATTGAAACGCCCCTGGTTCCTCCGCTGGTGAGACTTCCCGAGCCAAGTATCCAGCTCTAGGAACCTCAAGCATCCAGCTTGAACACTACGCGGCAACAACCAGCGTTTTTGGCATGCTTGGTCGGTGAATCCGGTTACCACCATGTTCTTCCTGCTCGGCTACGGGTTAGCCCTTCCTATCGGGGCAAAATTCGCCTCCATCAGGGCCACCCAGAACCGGATCGGGATGATTGGTCACCAGGTCGGAGTCCTTCTGGCCGCAGTCGGGTGGGGGGCCCGAGGCTCGGTCGCAATGGTGGCCATCCACATGCTCTGGATAGTTGTCGCCAGGATCTGGTTCGGCATAGGTTCTGGCCAGGACTGACAAGCAGCCTCCCCAAGTTGACCGGTTACTTCAGCAAAGGCGACAAAACGAATGGCCGTACTATGACCTAACCGCGGCCGCCGCTTGCCCGGCATGGTGGCTGGATCTGGTCAGCGGGCTCGATTCGACATGACCAAGACCAAGTTCGCCTTCACCGATCTGTTTCAGCTCGGCGAACTCCTCCGGAGTCCACCATCGAGCGACCGGCAGATGATGAGTGGTTGGCCGCAGATATTGCCCAACGGTGACAATGTCAACGCCTATAGCGGCGAGGTCAGTCATGGTGGCAACCACCTCATCAAATGCTTCACCCATGCCGACAATGAGCCCAGACTTGGTTGTCATACCCGCCTGCTTGGCCCGAGACAGAACGGTAAGGCTACGGGCATAGCTGGCCGAGGGGCGAACCGCTCGCTGAAGGCGGGGCACCGTCTCTGTGTTGTGATTAAGCACATCGGGCTTGGCTTCAAGCACGACCCGAAGACTGTCCGCCTTCCCCCTCAGGTCAGAAATAAGTACTTCAACACCGGAATCAGGGCTGGAGTCGTGAATGGCGGTAATCGTCTCGGCAACAATTTGCGCTCCCCCATCGTCCAGATCGTCACGAGCCACCATGGTGAGAACAACAAAGTCGAGACCAAGTTCGAGAACCGCATCGGCGATTCGTTGGGGCTCCTGAAGGTCAACCACTCCTGGCTTGTTGGTATCAACCAGGCAGAACCCACAGGCCCGAGTGCAACGCTCACCTAACAACATGAAGGTCGCCGTTCCTTCATTCCAGCACTCGAAGATGTTCGGGCATCCGGCTTCTTCGCATACGGTGGTCAGGTTGAGTTCGCGGGAAGTTTTCTGCAGCCGTCGATACGAAGCATCAGTCTTGAGCTTGACTCGCATCCACTCAGGTTTGCGGCTGCTGAGGTCAAGGCCACCGGAAACACCAGCATCGGCCAGGCGGCCGCGAAGCCGAACGGGAACACCGGCCGCCGGGTCTTGCTTGATTGTCTGATCTTGGCTGGTTGCCGGGTCCAGCGCAGCTGCTGAGCCATCCGTGCCTAGCGACAATGACCGTTCGGGCTTGATTGCTTCGCCTGGCCCCTCGCCGCGGGAGAACGCTGACAGGTCCAAAGACGAATGTCGCCAGGCAACATCTTGGCGATCAATCCTTCCGTCTCGACTCAACAGGTCGGCCGCATGCTTGGCTACCAGGTCCGCTACTTCTTCCATGGAGGCATCGATACCTTCTTGTTGCAGCGACGTGACCCCCTTGTCGGTGATCCCACACGGGATCATGTGCTTAAACCAGTCCATGTCAACGTTCACATTGAGAGCGAATCCGTGCATGGAACGGCCCCTCGAAAGACGGACCCCAACAGCGGCGATCTTTCTTGGATTACCTGCGTCGACATCAAGCCAAACGCCGGGCTCCTTGTTGAGCCGGGTTGCCTCGAGGCCAAGATCGGCCAAGGTATTGATCACGACCTGTTCGACCGAGGTGACATAGGAAACGGTGTCGGCCATTCCTCCGCCGCGTCGACCCGGGACGTTCATGATGGGGTAGCCCACCAGCTGACCGGGACCATGGAAGGTGACGTCGCCGCCTCGGTTTGCCTGATGAAGTTCGGCTCCGAGGTCCACCGGGTCAATAAGCAGATGCTGAGCCTTGGCCCGAACACCCATTGTGTAGACCGCTGGATGCTCCAGCAGGAGCAAGTGGTCATCGGTTCCAGCAAACAATTGTTGCTGGAGGTCCAACGCTTCGGCGTAGGGAACGCGACCAAGCCAGCGGACCCGTAGGGGTGTGCCTCGCAATGGCTCGCGGTGGCTATTGGTCGCTAAGGGTTGGCTTGTCGTCTCCGCCAGAGTCACGTCTTACCTATCTAGATGAGCTCGGAAGTCCAGTCCCGAGTCTCGATGATTTCACGGACTCGGGCCAGGAATGCGGCAGCGTATGCACCATCGATTGCTCGATGGTCCCAAGCCATGGCCAGGACACCGACGGAGTGGATTCCAATGCTCTCATTACCGAAGGAGTCCTCGATGACCACCGGCTTGCGCTTCACTGCATCGGTGGACAAGATGGCAACCTGCGGCTGATTGATGATCGGGAACTGCATCATCGTTCCGTAGCTGCCGGCATTGGTCAGTGTGAATGTCCCACCACTTAGCTCATCAGGTGACAGTTGCTTGGATCGAGCCCGGCGGGCGACATCAGAAATTTCTCGGGCGATCATCCGCATGCGCTTGCCATCAATGTCTTTGACCACCGGAGCCAGGAGGCCTTGGAAGTCAAGATCAACGGCAACAGCCATGTTCACATAGTTGTGAACAATCAGTTCACCGTCCCCAATGGATGCATTGAGGTGGGGGTATTCGCGGAGGGCATCGACCACGGCCCGGGTGATGAACGGCAGATAGGTGAGGCTGAAGCCTTCTTGTTCCTTGAAGGACGCTCCGTTGGTCTTTCGGACCTGTTCAACGCCTTCGTAGTCGATCTCAATTGCAGTCAGGGTGTGAGGTGCCACGGACTTGGACATGACCATGTGCTCGCCGGTACGCAGTCGGATGTTGGAGAGCGGTACAACGGTGTCTCGGGTCCCGACCTGCACAGCAGGCGCCGCACTAGCTTGGGCAGCAGGAGCGGCTGCCGGAGGTGCCGGAGCAGGTGCAGGAGCGGCTGCCGGAGGTGCCGGAGCAGGAGCAGGAGCAGGTGCAGGAGCAGGGGTCTCCGCGGCGGTCGATGGTGCCAGCTGATTCGATTCGATATAGCGCTGGACATCATCTCGGCTGACCCGACCGCCAAGTCCCGTTCCCTGAATCTGATCAACATCGATCGAGTACTCATTCACCAGACGCCGCACGACAGGAGAGAGCACCTTGCTGGCAGTCGATGATGCTGGCCCGGTGCTTGTCGAAGTCGGAGGGGCAGGAGCCTCGGTCACGACCGGGGCAGGAGCTGGTGGGGCAGGAGCTGGTGGTACAGGAGCTGGCGGTGCAGGCGCAGGCGCTGGCGGTGCAGCAGGAGCGGGAGGAACGGGTACGGGTGCCTCCGCTACCGGGGTGGACTCGGGGGCGGGAGGCTCGGCGGCCGGGACCTCAGCAGGAGCCGGAGCTTCTGGAGCGGCACCCGCACCATCGCCGACTCGGGCCAAGACTGTTCCGACATCGACGGTTTCGCCTTCAGGCACCAGGATCTCACTGATGGTCCCAGCCACCGGAGAAGGAACCTCGGTATCGACCTTGTCGGTTGAGACCTCGAAGAGAACCTCATCAACAGCGATTGACTCGCCGACTTCCTTAAACCAGCGGGTAATTGTTCCCTCGGTTACGGTCTCGCCCAGCTGGGGCATTTCAATCTCGGCCACGTTGAGGTGTGCTCCTGATGTGTGTGTGCGGGTCTGAACTAGCTGTAGGTGTTTCGGACATTTCTGGTTGAAAGCGGTGGTGCTGAGCGGCTACGCCGCAGGAAGACAACTATCCATGAAGGGATCGCCCGGTTAGGGCCATGACACTCTCGCCAAAGAGCTCACTGATTGTTGGATGCGGTTGGATGAACTGCGCCACTTCGGAGGCAGTGGCCTCCCAGTTAACGGCCAGATAACCCTGGCCCAGCTGCTCGGTGACCCATGGACCAACAAGATGAACACCGAGAATGACACCGCCAGTTCCATCGGCTTGCTTCTCGGCGACAATCTTGACCAGGCCATCAGTTTCACCAACAATCATGGCTCTGGAGTTTCCGGAATAGCGGTGTTTGGACACAATGACGTCATAACCGGCATCCTTGGCTTCTTGTTCCGTCAGCCCAGCGAAGGCGACCTCGGGCTGACAGTAGATGCACCATGGCAGCTTGTCGTAGGCGATTGGAACCGGGTGCTCACCAAGAATATCGGTGATAGCGACAATGGCTTCCATGAAACCGGCGTGAGCCAGCTGTGCCGTGTCGATGACGTCGCCGATCGCCCAGACTCCAGCAACATTGGTTCGACAGTTCTGGTCTGCACCGATGAAGCCACGCTCATCAACTGCCACCTGGGTGTTGGCCAAGCCAAGAGTCTCAGAAAAGGGCCGGCGACCGATAGAAACCACCACAGTGTCAGCAGTGACCTGCTCGTCCTCACCAAAGGACACGGTGACACCGTCAGGGCCAGTGGTCTGGCCACTCACCATAACCCCGTCACGAATCTTGATTCCACGCTTCTTGAAATTGCGTTCGACAACCTTGATCAAATCTCGATCACAGTTGATGAGGATGCTTGGCGCAGCTTCCAGGATGGTCACGTCGGTGCCAAGGTCGGCCATCATTGACGCGAACTCAACCCCAATTGCACCGCCGCCGATGACAATTGCCGATTTTGGCAACTCGGGAATGGAGAGCATTTCGTCCGAGGTCACAATTTGCTGGGAATCGATCGGGAAGCCAGGAATGGTACGTGGGACAGACCCAGCGGCCAGGATGATTGAGTCTCCGGTAATTGTCTGCTCACCCGATGAGCCTGGGGCCACAGTACCTCCAGCGACGATGACGGACCGGTGGTCTGGGCTCAGAGTGCCAGTGCCATCAACAATGGTCACCTTGCGATTCTTCAGGAGCCCGGTGACACCACCAACGAGCTTGTCAATGATTCCTTGCTTGCGATCCATGGTGACGGACCAATCAATGCCTTGCGCCTCGGCCAGGACACCGAACTCTCCGGCATGGTTGATGACCCGTTGAATTGCCGCTGTCTCCAGAAGCTCTTTAGCCGGGATGCATCCGACATTCAGGCATGTTCCACCCAGCTTGTGTCGTTCCACTAGCGCAATATTGAGACCGGCAGATGCGCCATAGAGTGCGGCGCCATAGCCAGCCGGCCCGCCACCAATAATGACCACATCGAAATGCTGGTTGGTCAAAAGAACCACCTCCGAGAACGGTTTGTGTCGGGCGATCCTACCGCGGGCAGGCGACTCCTTCGGGTGATCTCAACTTCTTTCGCTTAAGCATCGTCGCCAACGGCGGGCTTGGACCTAGTACCGCTACCAAGGGTGACGACGTACCATCGTGAGTGGTGGGTCTGGGACGTCCTTCTGGAAAACGATCTAGAAAAAAAACGTGACCTGGATGGCGAAGGCACCCAGGATTACGACTCCGCAAATCAGCGACAACATCATCAACATTCGGGTACTCACACTTCGAATGCTATCTCGTTGAAGAAGCGCTACTGAAGCGTGATCAAAAACATAGAACTACATTTCTGCCAACCGGGGCCGATAGTAACGCCATGGGTCTGTTCAAGCTCAAAAAAGGTAGTCAAGGCAACTCGGCCGAAAGCGGAAACGTTGACGACTGGCTGAAGACGATCGATGAGGACGCGGAGAACGCTGCCATATCGACGAAAGAAGCATCGGGCCTCGCTCCAATCGCTGGGGTCGACACCCACGTCGGGACTGCGCCAATGCCGCCGGCACCATCGTCTGGGCCAACGTCTATCTCGCCTCTCGCTCCAACCGCCTCTGACCAGCAACCGGAGTCTCCCGTCGCCGAGGTGGTCACCCCACCCGAGGCTGACGGGAGCGGATGGCACCTTCCAAACGTCGGAGCTGACTCCGCGGTGGCCGCTGACACTCTTGACTCTGCCGCCTTGCCCGATCTTGGCTTCTCGAAGCAGCCACCGATGGTTTCTCCCCAAGAACAGCTTCCTCCAGCCTGGGCAGCAGCCCCTGAACCACCGTTCGAGGCTGACGCTACCCACTCAACGCCGTTCGAGGCTGACGCTACCCACTCAACGCCGTTCGAGGCTGACGCTACCCACTCAACGCCGTTCGAGGCTGTGCGTCCGGTTGCTGCCCCGCCCTTGGAAACGGCTCCGCCTCTTGAACCTGGACCGGAGATCGAATCAATTAGCGATGGCATCATCCCCCGCAACATCGATCTTGACCTCGAAAGTGACCTCGCTGTTGACTACGGGCTTGACGACCTCGGTGTCGTTCTGGACGCTCCTGAGGAGGGTCAAGCACATCCCTTTGAGCCAACAGGACTTGCCGGTCGCTCACGCGGGCGAATCACCGAATCTACCGGAACAATCCGGGTTCCTGAGGGCGACAGCGTTGCTACGTTGCTTGCCATCCTTGGACTTGACCGGGACGTGAGCTGGGATGAGGTCAAGCAATCTCACAGTGCCCTCATCGCTGATCATCTGGCTGCTGGTGAGTCCGATCCTGAACGAGCCGAACTCGCTCGTTCCATCCGTCGAGAGATCAACTCGGCCTACATCGCTTTGCGTCTCCTCCAGGTCCCCTAGGCGAATCTGTCGAAGAGACCCACAGCGCGATACTGGCAGTCCCGATACTGCTAATCCGAGCCAGACTCAATCTCTGATCAGGCTCAACTATCTATCTGCACGACCGAGAGCCCTGTCTCTTCCAACAGCGCTGCGAACGGTTGATCCCCAACAACGATTGCCCCGATACTTGCTGCCTGGAGCCAGCGATTTCTGGCTTCAACCGCTTGTCCAGGACTGGCAACATCGCCATCCAAGGTCACCAACCACGTCGCCTGCCCACAAGCGGTATCAAACCGGGATCGGTCATCACTTGGCCAGCCGGCGGCAGGGTCAGCAAAGGGCAGAACAACGCCAAGTCGCTGACCAGACTCGAGCACCAACTCAGCAGCCTCCAACTCAACCCCTCGACGCAAGCCAGAGATCACGATGTCTTCTGGCCCCAAGCGAGCAATGGCATCGACCAGACCTTCCCGATGACCACGTCCAAGACTGTTCGGCCCAATGACCCAGATGGCGTTCCCGATAGGCCAAGGAACCGCAACCTGCTCAACAATGGCAGCTGCCTGGCTCCCGGTCAGGATTTCTGACTGGGCGTCACGGGCCTCCACCGCCAGTTGATCAGCAATCTCATTGAACTTGTTTCCAGAGTGACCCTTCACCCAGGTGAAGCTCAGCTCGTGCTCTCGCTCCAGGTAGAGCTGGATGAGAGGCTCCCACAAGTCTCGATTGGCCACCGGCTTTTTCTGCGAATTCTTCCAGCCGCGTTTCTTCCATCCCTCAAACCAGCGGTCGTTGAAACACTTGACCACATAGGTCGAGTCCGAAACAACGTTCACCGCTCCTGACACCTCGTTCAGGCCTTCAAGAACAGCCTGTACTTCCATCCGCTGATTGGTGGTGTGTTCGGCGCCACCCTTGCCGCTACGACCATCCTCAGTCACCCACCCCCAGCCGCCCGGGCCAGGGTTGCCCGAACATGCGCCATCGGTATAGAGATCAACAACCATGGATCTTCCTTGCCTTCCGATGTCGATTCGTCAGCCTAGGGCTACCTCTGGGCGAGCAACCCGTTGACACCTGAATCATCGTCAGATCTGACACCCACTTAGGGCACACTAACGACATGACATTTGATGGTTTCTTGAGCCAACTCCCCGATATCGATCCGGAAGAAACGACCGAATGGTTGGAATCCTTAGAAGCTGTCACCGAAAGCACCGGAAAGACTAGGGCGCGGTATCTGCTTGGCCGGCTCAACGAGCGGGCTCGTGAGCTTCACCTTGGTAATCCCAAGGCCATCACATCGGACTATGTCAACACCATCCCAACCGAGCAACAACCGTTCTTCCCCGGAGATGAATTTCTCGAGCGGCGCATCCGCTCATTCATTCGTTGGAACGCGGCGGCCATGGTGGTCCGAGCCAACAAGAAGGCCGACGGAATCGGTGGCCACCTCTCTTCCTTTGCTTCCTCAGCCTCGCTCTATGAAGTCGGCTTCAACCACTTCTTCCGGGGTAAGGAAAACGGAACGCCGGGCGATGCTGTCTACTTCCAAGGCCATGCCGCACCCGGGATCTATGCGCGAGCCTTCATGGAGGGTCGTCTCAGCGAAGAAACCCTCGACAACTTCCGGATGGAGGTCGGCGGTGCTGGACTGTCCAGCTATCCCCATCCCCGCCTCATGCCCGATTTCTGGGAATACCCAACCGTCTCCATGGGACTCGGGCCCATCAATTCGCTCTATCACGCCCGCTTCTTGAAGTACCTCCAGAATCGCCACATTGAAGACACCGATCAATCACGAGTCTGGGCCTTCATCGGCGATGGCGAATGCGACGAACCAGAAACCCTTGGCTCCATTTCCTTGGCTGGTCGTCATGGCCTAGACAATCTGACCTGGGTGGTCAACTGCAACCTGCAACGATTGGACGGCCCAGTTCGGGGTAACGAGAAAGTCATCCAGGAACTGGAAGGCGTGTTCCGTGGCGCAGGCTGGAATGTCATCAAGGTCGTGTGGGGAGGCCGCTGGGATGAGCTATTGCAACGTGACGTTGACGGAGTCTTGTTGAACAAGATGAACTCAACCGTTGATGGCGAGTTCCAGCGCTACGCGGTGGAGACCGGTGCCTACATTCGCGAGAACTTCTTTGGTCCGGACCCTCGCCTCCGCAAACTGGTCGAGCACCTTTCTGATGATGAGCTTCGTGGGCTCCCCCGCGGTGGGCACGACTACAAGAAGGTTTACGCCGCATACAAGGCCGCGGTAGAACACGTTGGACAACCAACGGTCATCCTGGCCAAGACGGTCAAGGGCTGGACCCTTGGCCAAGGATTTGAGGGGCGAAACGCAACCCATTCCATCAAGAAAATGAGTAAGAAGCAGATCCTGGAACTTCGTGACCGGCTTCAACTCCAGAACGACATCTCCGAAGAGATGTTGGAAGATGGATTGCCTCCCTATCTGCAACCAGCTCCCGACTCTCCCGAGCATCAATACATGGTTGGACGTCGCAAGGCACTGGACGGTGCCCTTCCTCATCGACAGGGATCTGCCATCCGACGACCGCTGCAAATGCCAACTGACAAGCCGTTCGCTACCTTCATTGAAGGCTCCGGTGGACGAGCAGTCAGTACAACCATGGCTTTCACCTCGATGCTTCGTGAGATGATGCGAGAAGACGACTTCGGTCAACGAGTAGTGCCAATCGTGCCCGATGAAGCCCGAACCTTCGGCATGGACTCGATGTTTCGTGAGTTCGAAATCTATGCGCCCTTTGGCCAGAAGTATGAGCCCGTCGACCATGAGCTTCTGCTTTCCTACAGCGAGAGCAGCACCGGTCAATTCCTCGAAGAAGGCATTACCGAGGCTGGATCCATGGCCAGCTGGATTGCCGCCGCGACCAGCTACGCCCATCAGGGTGTACCCATGGTCCCCTTCTTCACCTTCTACTCAATGTTTGGGTTCCAACGGGTTGGCGACCTCATCTGGTCGGCTGCTGACTCACGAGCCCGCGGCTTCCTAATGGGGGCAACCGCTGGCCGAACGACTCTGATGGGCGAAGGCCTCCAACAT
>VAPK010553030.1_pt1 | contig 12257 bp, 10 predicted proteins | sample 3395031 | NCBI WGS metagenome assembly VAPK01 (sample SAMN08290443, study PRJNA428436) | hydrothermal vent metagenome | isolation source: Deep-sea hydrothermal vent chimney 1 | place: Pacific Ocean: Juan De Fuca Ridge | reverse complement strand
CCAATGGCGCAATATTTAAAAGTCCATCAAGTCAACTTTCAAATCAATTAACTTCCACTAAACTATTTCTGCATTATAACAACGAAGAAAATGGTCAGGACAATAAAGTTGCCGCTATTTATGCCCCAAGCTCATGGAAGTCAGGTTCCAGCATTTATCACCTGTACAACGACGGAAACGACGACCATGGCTATGACGATTTAATGGCAGTAAGTATTCCAAAAGGAAGGGCAATTCATCGAATTGGAGAAACGACTATTCGATTATTGGCAGAATTCGGATGGCAAGGTATTTCCTTTCAAATGGCAAATTTAAAAGATATTGAAAATGGATGTAAGGAACTTCCAGTTTCGATTCAAATAAACAGCGATTTAAGTTTAGATACTTCTTCGGTACAAATCGTATTTTCAACCGATTATTTTTCAACATCCGATTCGCTTACATTAAAATGTAACTCCGCAACCAACCAGTTTGAAGGAAAAATTCCACTGAATAATTTTTTAGGAAAAGTAAAATATTACTTTAAAGCAAAAACAACGGAAAAGGAGGTTTTTACTCAACCTGTACTAGCACCCAAAAATAGTTTTTCTTTCAAAATTGGCCCCGATTATTATCCCCCCACGTTAAAACACAATCCAATAAAACTAATATCAAATTCCAATGCGACTTTTGATTTTTCTGCATACGCTGATGACAATGTTGGAATTCACTCGGTTAATGTAGAATACAAAATTAACGGAATAGAACAGGAACCATTAGCGTTAAACCACAAAACATCTGATATCTATAAAGGTTGCTTGACGATTCCAGGTCAGCTATCCAGTGATGATATTGTTGAATACCGTGTTATTGCAGAAGATAATTCTGTAAGGAGAAATAAAAAACAATTGCCTGAAATTGGTTACTACCAAGTAAAAGTATATACTCCACAAACACCGGTTACAAGCTTTTTCTCCGACTTTAATTCCACATCGAACGATTTCACAACAACAGATTTTGAAGTCACAACCCCGGCTGGGTTTTCAAATGGCAACCTTCATACTGGTCATCCTTATCAGGAATCGGAAATTGAAGATGAAAATTACAGCTCGATTGCCGAATTGAATTACCCCGTTATTTTAGAAGAAAATGGGCAAATGGAATTCGATGAAGTGGTACTGGTAGAACCAGGAGAACCGGGAACCAATTTCACTGAAAAATCATTTTGGGACTTTGTTATTGTTGAAGGAAGTAAAGACAACGGAAAAACATGGCACCCTTTTATCGATGGTTATGACTCCGGGATAGACAAAACCTGGGAAACACAATTTTCAAACACTTTAAAAAGTACTGTTTCAAGTGCAAACGGACATGAAAACATGTTCCGAAAAAACAATATCATACTTACAGACAATAATTTCTTTGCAGTTGGAGATACTGTTTTGCTCCGCTTCAGGTTGACTTCAGACAAATCTGTTACCGGTTGGGGTTGGGCAATAGACAATTTAAAAATACAAGATCAGAATACAAACAACGATGAAATAGTTGCCAAAAATGAGGTTGCTATTTATCCAAACCCATTCACAAACCGCTTATTTGTAGATTGTTCTAAATTGGTTAATTCATCAGAGGTAATTGTACAAATTACCGATTTGGTTGGAAAAACAGTATTCCGCGAAACAAAATACGACTCTCAATATAATCCTAAATTACAAGTCGATCTACCTAATATTCAACCAGGTATTTATCTGGCTTCAATTACCGATACAAACTTAAATACAATAACACAAAAAATTATTAAACATTAAAAATTAAAATTATGGAAACTTTATTATTTATTGCATTTGTTGCAGCTTTTGTTGGTTTAATTATCTCGATGGTTATTTTTTACAAGTTGGCTTTTACAAAAAAAAGTCGCGCATTTATAAGATTTTGATGGTTGACAGTACAACCCAAATTGACTGTTACTAGGGGCTTTTTAAAAATGCTGGATTTATTCCGGCATTTTTTTTTGGCAATCCATTTTTTTCTTTCCCTTTTCAATTGAAAAACTTTCCCTTTTCAATTGAAAAAGCTTGTTTATGTAAGTTTAATTTCGAACATTTACACCTCCATTTTGTATTAACTTGAACAGAATATCTAAACATGAACAGGATAAAAATTTGGCTCGTTATATTTTCGTTTACTTCAATTCATTTTGCTTATGCGCAAAAAAGCATAAAAAAGCTTGCAATAGTGGTTTCGCCGCCGGTATGCTATGCTTCAAACAAAGTAGAAAAGTCTTTTATCCCTCCTCCTGCTTTCATTAATTTAAAATCAAATTCTGAAAAAAAATGTGAAATTATTGTCGATTACAATCTTTTCCCGAAAAAAGCAAAAGACGCTTTTGAATATGCCGTAAATATATGGGAATTTCTAATTGAGTCTGAAGTACCAATTTATATCCAAGCCAACTGGCTTCCGCAAGGGACAAACGTATTGGGCAGTGCAGGTCCATCCGGTTATTATACAAACTTCAAAAATATTCCACACGAAAATCGATTTTACCCCGTAGCTATTGCTGAAAAAATTACAAAAGCTGAAATTACAGGTCCTTCTTCTCCAGATATCGTCGCAACTTTTAATAAAGATATAAAATGGTATTTCGGGACTGAAGGAGCACCCGACTCACTTTACGATTTCATTACCGTCGTATTGCACGAAATTACGCACGGTCTGGGGTTCACCGGATTTTTTTACACCTCGGACAATTTAGGATTATATGGAAATCAGGAAATCGGAGATGCTGCAGCATTCGATTTGTTAGTAAGTAACAACTATAATCAAGCATTTGTAGATACTTCCTTTTTTGAAATACAATCAACTAAATTAAATGATGCTTTGGTTTCAGGTTCGGTATATGCAAACAGCCCTGTTGCAATTGCAAATAATAACGGGAATAAACCTAAACTATATTCACCAGCTACCTGGGACGATGGTTCAAGTATTTATCATTTAAACGAATTTACTTACCCCAGTAACACTCCAAACTCCCTAATGACCTATGCCATCGGGAAAGGGGAAGCAATTCACGATCCGGGACCAATTACCAAAGGTTTAATGGACGATATTGGATGGAAACATATGTATTTAAATTTAGAAAAACCAAAAGATATTGAAACAGCACAAGCAATTACTTTTGACGTTTCAATCGAAAGCGATTACGGATTAGATACTACTTCTTTATTTGTATTTTATTCATCCGGCTCTTTTACCGAACAAATTGATTCTATGCCCTTGTTACCTACTGAAACAACCAACCATTTTACCGCTGAATTAACACCGCAAATCGCAACGGGTATTATTCATTATTACATATCTGCCAAAGATACAATGCATCGTATCTTTACAATTCCAACAGAAGCTCCTGCCGACTTGTATTCTGTAACAATTGGCCCAGATAATCAGAAACCGGAAGTTAGCCATATACCAATTACTTATTTTTTACTGGCAGGGAAAAATTTACCCATCTCAGTTAACGCCGATGATAACTTGGGAATTGATACCGTATTTGTGGAGTATACCATTAATGGACAAGCACAAACACCTTTTGGACTTGCACTTGACTCTTCAACATCCTATTCCGGGGTTTTTAACTTCAATTTAGGACAGTTAAATGACGGTGATGAAATAATGTATAATATTACCGCTAAAGATTCCTCTTTGAACCAGAACAAAACAAAAATCCCTTTTAAAGATGTATTCTCATTTAAAGTTGAAAAAATATTTGACCCGATAGTTAACGGGTACATTAATGATTTTAACTCCCCAACAACCGATTTCATTCTTACAGATTTTGATATTTATACTGAAGCTGCATTTGAAAACGGGGCATTGCAAAGTCCACATCCGTATCCAAGTACCGAGGAAAACACTTCAAACTTTAATTTTTCCACCATTTTTAAGCGGCCAATTATTATATCCGAATCAGGAACAATGTCGTTTGATGAAATTGTTTTGGTTGAGCCAGGTGAGTTTCAAACACAATTCGGAGATGATGAATTTTGGGATTATGTAATTGTTGAAGGCAGCAAAGATTTTGGTGAAACCTGGCAGCAATTAATTAATGGGTACGATTCGGATGCCAATTCAATCTGGAAAACAAATTATAATGCTGATATTGTTGACCAGAATTCTCAGACCGTAGGAATTCCTGAATGGTACGTGAACCGGGAAATTAATATACCAGCAAATGGAAATTTCGCTTTGGGCGATACTATTTTAATTCGTTTTCGATTGTTCTCCGACCCCTTTGCACATGGTTGGGGCTGGGCCATTGACAACCTTCAAATTCAATTCCCAGTTTCTTCACCAATTACAACTTTATCACCCGGAAATATTATGGTTTACCCAAATCCTTTCAACGGTGTTGTAAATATATCGGTTCACGCAAATAAAAATATTGATGAAATAGAATTTGAAATATACAATACATTTGGGCAAAAAATACAAAACAAGCTTAATAAGAATGTAATTGGAGAAATATCATATAAATTTAATTTGGGCAATTATGCCGATGGAATGTATTTTATTTCAGTTAAAGAAAACGGGAAACAAGTATATTCAAAAAAAATTATAAAAAAGGGATGAATGGATACAGCTCTCTAATTTTCTAATTTTGAGCATTATTTTAATCGACAACTGTCATTTTAAAAATATATCTCTATCTTTGCCAATAGATTTTAACAAAATGAAGACAATTTTTAGCAATATATATTTTTACTTCTATTTTTATTTTGGTTCTAAAACCGGGGTCAACAAGTAGGGTATTGTTAAAAACGAAAATATTTTACAAAAAGGTCTCGAAAAATTCGAGGCCTTTTTTTTATAAAAAAAATACAATGAGGACAACAATTATTGGATTGGGTTTAATTGGCGGATCGATTGCAAAAGACTTAAGAAAATCGAAATTTGCTACTGAATTAATCGGCATTGACACAAATGAAACCCATGCAAAACAAGCCATTGAAATCGGATTGGTCGATCGGGTTGAATCGTTAGAAAAAGGAATAAAAAACACCGACATCGTAATTATTGCAATCCCGGTAGATAAAGAATTGCAAATACTATCTAAAATTCTGGATGGAATTTCCGAAAATACAACCGTAATCGATTTAGGATCAACGAAAAGGGTTATTGTTGAATCGGTTAGAAACCATGCCAAACGACGAAATTTTATTCCGGCACACCCGATGTCCGGCACAGAAAATTCGGGTCCAACTGCCGCCCTTGAAAATTTATTTAAAGGCAAAATTACAATTCTCTGCGACCACAAAGACTCTGGTCCCCAACACCTGGCTTTAGTTGAAAAAATGTTTCAAAGCCTTGGAATGGACATTGCTTACATGTCCTCCGACGAACAAGACCACAGTACTGCTTTTGTTTCACACCTACCTCATGCAGCTGCTTATGCATTAGCAAATGCAGTTCAAACAAAAGAAGATCGGAACATTATTTTCGATTTGGCAAGTGGCGGGTTTCGCTCTACGGTGCGATTGGCAAAAAGCTCTGGTACAATGTGGCATCCTATTTTTATTCAAAACCGGGAATATGTTGTTGAATCGCTTAATGTTTACATAAAACATTTGCAGGAATTTCGTGATTGCCTAAAAAACAAAGAAGACGATAAATTGAAGGATTTAATTCTAAATGCAAATAAAATAAGAGGGATTTTGGATGGCAAAAATCCAAACCTGATTAAAAACGAAGAAAAACTCATAAAACTTTATACAAAAAACTCATGACATTAAAGTTAGACATTAATCCGATAAAAGCGTGGTTGCCCAATATAAACAACCCTCTTTTAATTTCTGGCCCTTGTAGTCTTGAATCTGAAGAACAAGTGATGGAAACTGCTAAATTATTAGCAAAAGATAATCGTGTACATGTTTATCGCGGTGGCGTTTGGAAACCCAGGACCCGACCAGGATCATTCGAAGGTATTGGCTCCATTGGGTTAAAATGGCTTCAAATGGTAAAAAATGAAACCGGACTGTTGGTGGGAACAGAAGTTGCAAATATGCAACATACCGAAGAAGCCCTAAAAGCAGGTTTAGATGTGCTTTGGATTGGAGCACGTTCTACTGCCAGCCCTTTTGTTGTTCAGGAAATTGCTGATGTTCTAAAAGGTACCGATACCGTTGTAATGATTAAAAACCCGGTAAACCCCGATGCACAATTGTGGATGGGTGCAGTAGAAAGAATCCATCGGGCAGGAATAAAAAATATTATAGCTATTCACCGTGGATTTACTCCTTTCCGCGAAACCAAATATCGCAATTACCCCAACTGGAAAACATTTATTGAGTTGAAACGAATGATGCCCAATTTGCCCATTATTTGTGACCCGAGCCACATTGCCGGGAAGCGTGAATTCCTGTTCGAAATTGCCCAAAAAGCTTTTGATATGGGAATGGACGGATTGATGTTGGAATCGCACCGCGACCCATCTTGCGCTTTAAGTGATGCTGCGCAACAACTTACTCCGGCCAACCTTGGAAAGTTACTCGACAAATTGGTTGTCAGGCATGAAAATGCCAACAACCCGGATTTTGAAAATCAACTTGAAGTATTACGTGACCGAATTGATGCGATTGACTCTGAATTATTGGAAACACTTTCATCGAGGGTAGAAATTGCAAAACAAATTGGAAAATATAAAAAGGAGAATAATGTTACTGCGCTCCAAATTAACCGATGGACACAACTAATGGACGACCGGGTAAACCTTGGGCAAAAACTTAATTTGAACGATACGTTTGTAAAAATTCTGTTTCAGCTAATTCACGAAGATTCGGTGAGAATGCAAACTGAAATTATGGACGAGAAATAAATTATCAATTTTGATAAGTGAAACTTTCAGAATAAGTTCATCGAAGTTGGCGGAGTTATTTTTTTCTTTTTCAAGGCGATATTTTAAGGCATCGACGTTACTATGGCGAGAAATTTCAACGAAGAAAAAGGGAAAAAGAACGAGTTCAAATGGGGAAGTTATTTTGAACATTTCACTAAATGTAAACCCTGAGGAATTTATTCTTCAGGGTTTTTCTATCGGAACAAAAACCGTAACAATTTCAAAACTGACTTTTTGTACGGAGCATAACGTAACGGTAAATCCAATTTTGTAGTTGTTTTCATTACCGAACGCTCATGAGAAAACACATCGAAACTACGCTTTCCGTGGTACGAGCCCATTCCGCTGTAACCCACTCCTCCAAACGGTAAAGAGAGATTTGTGAAGTGCATAACAACCTCGTTGATCCCTGCACCGCCCGAATAGGTTTTTTGCAGAAATTCTTTTTGCTTTTTTTCGTTTTCAGAAAAATAATAAAGAGAAAGTGGTTTTTCCCCTTCATTAACAAATCGGATAACTTCATTAATATTTTCGAAAGTTAGGACAGGAAGAATTGGTCCAAAAATTTCATCTTTCATAACCGGCGAATCGGCACTTACATTTGTTAAAATAGTAGGTGAAAAATGTTTTTGTTGAATATCAAACTTGCCTCCGTAATAAATGGTAGAACCTTCCAGTAAAAGGGATAACCGTTTTATTGCCCCCTCGTTCACAATTTTCGGAAAATCACTATTCGTCTCGGAATGTTCAGTAAAAAATTGTTCGATTGCCTCTTTTAATAAAAGTAGCAATTTATCTTTTACTTCAGTATGCACAAACAAATAATCGGGTGCAACACACGATTGCCCGGCATTTATCAGCTTCCCCCAAATTATTCGTTGGGCTGTAATTTTTAGCTTGGCGTCCTTGTCAACTATCACCGGGTTTTTTCCTCCCAATTCAAGGATAACCGGCGTTAAATGTTTTGTTGCTGCCTGTAAAACAATCTTTCCAACCCTCGAACTTCCGGTAAAAAATATTTTGTCCCAGCGTTGTGCCAACAATTCCTGGCTCAATTCAATTCCTCCCTGAATAACGGTTACATATCCTTCGTCGAAAGTTGCAGCCACAATTTTTTCGATAACTGCCGCAGTGTTTGGCGTAAATTCCGAAGGTTTCAGCACAACAACATTCCCTGCAGAAATTGCTCCAATTAACGGGGTCATTGCCAACATAAATGGATAATTAAACGGGCTAATTACCAACACCCTTCCAAAAGGTTGTTTGTGAATGTAGCTGGAAGATGGGAAAGCAAAAATTGGCGTAGAAACTCTTCGAAGACGGGCCCACTTTTTTAGTTTTTTTATGTGTTTGGTCAATTCGGCCTGGACCAAACCAATTTCGGTCGAAAAGGCTTCAAATTCACTTTTCCCCAAATCAGCGTTTAATGCAACAATTAACTCGCTTTCGTGGTTTTTTATACTTTGCTTTAGCTGTTTTAACTGTTTTTTTCGAAAAAGAATATCGAGCGTTTTATAAGAACCAAAATAGTTTTGCTGAATATTTACAATTGCATTGACACTTTTAACATTCATATATTTAACCTGAATAATTCACAAATATTTCTATTCCGAAACCAAACTACTTTGAATAAAGGTAATGATCGGAATCCAATTCTCAAAATAGCAATTGCTATTCCTGCGAGTTGAATTCCTGCGCTCACCTTTACTTCTTTGTATTTTAGCTTCTCATAACGAAAATTCATAAATTAATCAGGTTAATTATCAGAAGAAATTTCCTTTAACAGCTTTTTAATTCCCTTTTTCATGGCTACTTCAACCAGCTCAAATTCAGGAATATTTTTCCCAATAAAAATAAAAAAAATTGCCACTTGTTTTTCTGCGAGTCCACTATACAAATGGAATTTATTTAAGCGATAAGCTTCCCGCATTTTTCGCTTAATTAAATTGCGGTGAACAGCAAGTTTAAAACTCCTTTTGCCTACCGAAAATGCAGCTTGAACAGGGTATTTTGTGTGAAGAACAGTTTCCTGATACACCACTTTCAAGGGAAATGACAAAAACGACCCTCCTTCGGAAAAAAGTTTATCTATTATTTTTTTACTGCAAAGCCGCTCTTCCTTTTTAAAAGAAAACTTCCGTTTGCTACCAATATTATTATCTGAAAGATTTTCCATTAGAACCCAAAAAAGGCCATCAGTCAGTTAACGGACAGCCTTTCGTTTGTATATTTTTTACCTAACTTTTGCCGTTTTTTTTAATGTACTGTTCTAAAGCCATCGCCATTGAAGGTGCTTGCGCGGTTGGAGCTTCAATATCGAGACGAAGCCCGGCATCGCGAACTGCTTTTGCCGTAGTTGGGCCAAAACTGGCAATTCGTGTTTTGTTCTGTTCAAACCCGGGAAAATTCTGAAACAACGATTTAATTCCCGATGGGCTAAAAAAGACCAAGACATCATATTTTATTTCATTTAAATCAGACAAGTCGCAACTTACTGTCCGATATAAAACTGCTTTGGTGTATTTATATCCTTCTACTTCCAACATTTCAGGAATTTCATGTTTATGAATATCAGAAAGCGGAACTAAAAAATTTTCGCCTTTGTGCTTTTTCATTACATTTACCAAATCCATAAAACGACCATTTCCGTAAAATATTTTACGTTTGCGATATACAATGTATTTCTGTAAATAGAAAGCAGTTGCTTCCGAAATGCAGAAATATTTCATTGAATCGGGTACTGTCAAACGCATTTCCTGACTAATTCTAAAAAAATGATCGATTGCCGTACGGCTGGTAAATATTACTCCTGTGTGATCTAAAATTTGAATTCGTGTTTGCCGAAATTCCTTGGCCGAAATTCCTTCAACTTGAATGAATGGCCGAAAATCAATTTTTAGGTTACTGTTATTTGCCAAATCAAAATACGGAGATTTTGCAGTACTTGGCTCTGGTTGCGAAACTAATATGCTTTTGACCTTCAAAATACTATGCTTTTAATGAAACAACTCCCCTACACTTTTAATGAAACAACTACTTTATAAATTAAAAACAAGGGTACAAATTCAAGGGTACAAAGGTACAAAAAGAGATAAAATATCGAAAATTGTTTTTTTAATAATATTTTAACGCCTCTTTGCAGTAGTAATGCATAAAATACAACTACTATAAAAAGCCCCAAATGTACTATAAACACAGGGTTTTCGGAGGGGTAATAATTAATTATTGCAACAACTGGAAAAAGGACTAATCCCAATATCCGGTTAAAATTGTCCATGTTAAACAGGTACTCCCTTGTTTCCAAAACGCTCTCAAACACCAAACCAAGGATGGAATAAACAATTTTTTTTACAAAAAAATAAGAGAGCACCACTGTTAAACTTGTTACATAAAAAGTGGCGTTTTTATTCGCTAATGTTAGCTGAAAATATTGAATTACCTGATACAAAAATATCGAAACTGTTATATAAAAAAAAGCTTCCAAGCGAAATGCGCCGTGTAAAATAGGATAATTTTTTTCGCGGAACATTCGAATTAAAGTTGAATAATTGACCAGAGAATGAAACAGGTTTGCTATATATTTTGAATAAGCAGTTCGTACCGAAGCCAATAAAATAATTGCCAACAATAACAAAATTGTTATCCAATCGGTATTTATAATGTTTTTTTCGCGAACAGGCAATCCAAGTCTGCTGTTTTCAACTTTAACCGACGAAACCAACTTTACATCATTTTTGGGCTGAATGTACCGTGAACCGTCAATTAACATTTTACTCTCGCGCAACCAACGCCAGTAGCGAATTTGAGCAAATGTTGGGGGAGGTATTACGGTGTCTTTTACTACCGGTATTGTTTTTCGTAAAGGAATAGCTTCTAAGAGAACAGGAGATCGATGAACATTAAGTTTACTGGTTTGCCCAACTTTGGGCAAAGTTTTTAACAGGCTATTTACCTGAACAGTATCTTTCTGATATGTAACTAAAATATCCATTTGTGCTAAACAGTATGCAAAGATACCAATTGAATGTTGATTGTTGAAGATTGGATGTTGAATTTGATTTGTATTTTTGACAAATAAAGAAAATTTTTAAAGTTGACTATCTCGTGGCAGAACCAAGGAATATTTCGTATCCTGATATTTATCGGGATTATTTCGGCAGAGAAGCCGAAAATTGAATTTTCTTTATTTCACCCCACTGTCCCGTTAGCCGGGACATCCCGCCAAAATTAGAGTGGGAAGATATGAAACCTCGTGGCGAGCCACGAGAAATTATTTTATTAAATGCAATTTCAAATGATTTACCTGGCACCGGTTCAAGGTTTTACCGATTTTATTTACCGAAAAGCTTATTCACAGCTTTTTACCGAAGTTGATACTTTTTTTATTCCTTATATTTCAGTAAAAAACAAGCAAATATTAAAAAAATATGAAAAGGAAATACTTCCGCAAAATAATCCTCAAAAAATTGTGATACCTCAGGTTTTAGCAAAAGATGAAAACGAATTAATCTTCCTCTCAAAAATATTAAACGATCTTGGGTACACCGAAATCAACCTAAACCTGGGTTGTCCGTTTCCAATGGTAACCAAGCGCGAAAAAGGGGCTGGCCTTTTACCTCATCCCGAAAAGATAAAAACAATGCTTATGGGTTTCTTTGGTCATTCAAACCTAAAACTTTCAATAAAATTGAGGACCGGATTAAACTCATTTGAAGAGATCGAAAAAATTATTCCCATTTTAAATGAATTTCCTTTGACCGAAGTAATTTTTCATCCACGAATTGCCAAACAACTTTACAAAGGCGAAATAAATTCTCGTTCATTTCAATTTGCAAAAGAAAATTTAAAACACAAACTTATATATAACGGTGATATTTTTTCTTTGGCAGATTTTAACGAAAACAAAAATAAATTTCCGGAAACCCATGATTGGATGTTGGGCCGTGGAATCTTAATGAATCCTTTTTTGCCTGCCGAAATAAAAAATATTCAGGTTTCTGAAAATGAGAAAATTGAACGGTTGATTGAATTTCATAGATTAATTTTTGAGGGATATTCCGAAACGATGGATAATCAGGGAAATGTATTAAATAAAATGGTTCAGTTTTGGAGCTATTTTAGTTTCTGTTTTCCAAGCCAAAATAAAATTTTTAAAGGAATTAAAAAAAGCAAAACCAGAGCGGCGTACAATCGGGAAATCAAAAAAGCATTTTTCGCACTCTATGTTTTAACTTTTCAAAAACGTAAATAAAATTCACGTTTTTTTTATACTTAGTGTCAGCAAAAAAACCCCTGTTTTTTTTTAAGTGCCCATTTGATCTTGGAGCAATACAGCTAAACCGTCCTCAGATTAGTTCAAAATACAGAATATGCTGATGTCGTTTTG
>VAPK010310510.1_pt1 | contig 12258 bp, 11 predicted proteins | sample 3395031 | NCBI WGS metagenome assembly VAPK01 (sample SAMN08290443, study PRJNA428436) | hydrothermal vent metagenome | isolation source: Deep-sea hydrothermal vent chimney 1 | place: Pacific Ocean: Juan De Fuca Ridge | reverse complement strand
TTTATATATGAAAAATTTAGTGGGTTTGATATAAAAATATAAGGTCTATTACCTATGATAATCGGCAACAAAAATAGTAAAAATAAAAAAACATAATTCATCTTTTTTGACTCTTTTAAGTTCATCTTCTTTATCATAATTATCAAAAAAGAGATCAAAAGCAGATAACTTATAAAAATAACTACCAAAACAGTAAATATAGAGGAGAGCGAACCTACAATATCTTTATACTCTGTAAATATCAATTGCAAATGATAAAACTGGATATAACTTCTAAAAAATGCAAAATATCCGATTGCCGTCAAACCCATAAGTATAAAAAGTGATGTAAAAACAACTCTCAATTTACGGGTCAAAAAAGAAATTATAAGAGTTAACAACAGTGTAGTTGAAATTTGATTTAATGTGAATTTTGTCGAATAGATATAAAAATTAGTATAAAACAGATTTGCAACTAAATCTAAAGAGATAAGAATAAATGTTAAAATAATTGCATAAAATAGATGGTTTTTATACTTATACATTATTATTCATTTTGTTGTACTTCGATCTTTTCTGCTTCACTGCGACGAAGTGCTATCATTGTGTTACCTACTCTAACCTCTATTGTATTTCCACCTAAAGAGAGCGCTTTAACCTTAAATTGTACCCCTTTATAAATCCCAAAAGATGCGAGTCTTTTTTTGAGATTTTTCTCGGCATATATCTTTACTATAATGCCAGAATCACCTTTTTTAAGCTCACTTAAATTCATAATAATCCTTTAGTAATATTATACGCTATAAAACTAAGTATCCAAGCAGTTGCTGTAGTAAATACAAATAGATACCCAAGATATTTCCACCCTCCTGCCTCTTTGACAAACACCATAGATGCAGCTAAACAAGGTAGATAAATCATGATAAAAACGATAAATGAAACAGCCGATGCAAATGGGATATTTTCTCTTATCTGTTCCACCAATCCACTATCTGTTTCAGTAGCCTCATCGCCAAGTGCATAAAGCACCCCAAGTGTAGAGACAACAACCTCTTTTGCCGCAAGTCCAGTCTGAATCGCTACAGTCATCTTCCAGTCAAAACCAAGAGGCTCAAAGAGTGGCTGTGTAGCTTTCCCAACCATACCAAGATAACTATTTTCTAAAAGTTTTAGACTCTTCTCATTTTCTAAAGCACTCTTGATCTCTTCATTCGATGCAATTTCTATCTTGGCATCAAACTGCTCTTGTATCTCATGATTTTTAGGATAATTACTAGCAAACCAGATAAGCACCGAAGCTGCTAATATATATGTACCCGCCTTTTTCAGATACATCCAAGCTTTACTCCAAACAGTATGCCAAATCAATTTAAAAGATGGTAGACGATACTTTGGCATCTCCATGACAAATGGCTCATCTTCATTTTTAAAAACTACTACATTTAACACTTTTGCTGCTAAAAGCCCTAAAAGTGCACCTGAAATGTAAATCAAAAAGAGTATATTTCCAGCGCTCTCTTTGGCAAAAAAAGCTCCAGCAAAAAGCACATAGATAGGAAGCCTAGCCCCACAACTCATAAACCCAATGATAAAAAGCGTAAGCAATCTATCTTTCTCGTTTTTAAGAGTCCTAGCTGCCATATATGCAGGAACAGAACAGCCAAATCCTGTCACAAGCGGTATAAAGCTCTTTCCATGTAACCCAAACTTATGAAAAAACCCATCAAGCAAAAATGCTACACGACTCATGTAACCCGTTGTCTCTAAAAGTGCAATTCCAAAAAACAAAATCACAATATTTGGCAAAAACATAACAACTGCACCAACACCAGCAATAATGCCATCTGAGATAATCGAACCTACTTCACCATCACCAAATATCCCAATCGCACCCTCTCCAAGAGCTATAAAGAGCTTATCGATCAAATCCATCGGTATAGAACCTATCTCAAATGTCAATTGAAAAAGTCCCCACATAAAAAATAAAAAGATAGGCACGCCAAAAAATTTATGGATAAGTATTGAGTCGATTTTTTGTGTTAAATTCTCTTTTGCACCACTTTTTACACTCTGAACTTCTAGCGTTACACCTCTAGCAAATGATTGTCTCTCTTGTTCAAAAATCTCATCAAGATCTTTACTCTCATAATGAAGATAGATATGCTCTAATGCCGAACGGACAATAGGCAAAATCTCCATCCAAATTGGTTCGTCATGCATCTTTTTATACATTTTAGAATCTTCTTGAAGAAGTTTTATAGCTGTATCTTTATATGTTATATCGCATTTATATTTTTTTTCTTTTAAGAAGGTTGCGATTTTATCTATCTCTTCTTCGATTGTATCACTATAGACAACTTTAGAGTTACTTTTTGGCTGATTATAGACCTCTACAATCTTACTCTTTATCTCATCTATTCCGATAAGTTCAGAAGCACTAGTCTTAATACAAGCAACACCCAAAATAGCACTTAGCTGGGAAGCATCTATCAAAATTCCTTCTTTGTCAGCTTCATCACTCATGTTAAGTGCTACTACTACTCTTTTGCCAAGTTCTAAAAGTTGCATTGTCAAAAGCAGATTTCTCTCTAAATTTGTGGAGTCTATGACATTTACAATAACATCATAGTCATCATTTTGTAGAAAATTTTTGGTTACTCTCTCCTCTATTGTATATTCAGCCAATGAATAAGCACCAGGAAGGTCGATGATATGTATGTTATAATCCCTACAACTCTCTTCATCACAATACCTAAAATCAACCTCTGTTTTATCAACAGTCACACCACTAAAATTTCCAACTTTAAGCTTAGAGTTGCTTATCGCATTTATAAGCATACTTTTACCGACATTTGGTTGACCAGCTAGTACGACATTGATGTTATTCATGAAGTCCTTTCAAACAGAATATTATTTACGCTTGTCATAATTTATCAGTAGTGAGCTTAAATGCTTATTAATATTGAAAATCTTTATCAATATTAATAAGTTATATATTACATTTTTTCTTTTGCTTTAATACCCATCAAGCTAAGCCCAACCCGAATAGATGTGGCTACCATTGCAGAGAGTTTTAAAAGTTGATCTTCATTTGCACTACCTACTATCTTATGTTTATTGTAAAACTGATGATAAGAGGCAGCTAAATCTCTAAGATATTGAGTTAATTTTTGAAGTTGTCTTGACTCAAAAGCATCTTCTAAAACTTCAGGCAAGATAAGCGCGTAAAAGAGTATATTTTTTGAGTCTTGGTCTAAATCTCTGAACTTTACATCTATAACATCATCGATATTTTTACCACTTTTTACAAATATTTGGTTAATTCTTGCATGTGCATACTGTATATAATATATAGGATTTGAGCTATCTTGTTGTTTTAAAAGATCAACATCAAACTCTAAATGAGTATCACTCTTTTTTGTCAAAAACACAAACCGTAACGCATCACTCCCGATATCTTCTATCACATCACTCATAAGGATAAAGTTTCCAGCTCGTTTACTCATCTTGTATGGCTCGCCACCTTTTAAAAGTGCAACCATCTGAGATAAAATAACCTCTAATTTAGACTCATCATACCCCAAAAAATAAATTGCTGCTTTAACCCTAGCGATATACCCATGATGATCAGCTCCCCAAATATTTATATATCTATCATAACCTCTTTGAAATTTATCATCATGGTAGATTATATCTCCTGCTAAGTAAGTAGGTCTACCATCTTCTCTTACCACAACACGATCTTTTTCATCACTTCTTTGAGTTGATTTTAACCAAATTTTACCATCTTTTTCATAAACTGCGCTGTTAGATTTTAGTTTTTCATATGAGTTATCCCAAAATTCAAACAGCTCTTTTTCACTTGCAAAGTTTTCAAAACTAATGCCTGCCATTGCAAGGTTGGATCTGATAAGATCCATCATCTTATCTTTTCCCCACAAAGAGAGTTTAGAGATATTTTTCTCATCATCAAATATCTTTACACCAAACTCATCTTTTGCCTCATCACACAAATCATAGATATACTCACCACGATAATACTCATCTGGCCAATTAACATCTAAGCTAGTATATCTATCAACTCCTGCTAAAAAGATAGAAAGCCCAAGCATTTGAACCTGATTTCCAGCATCATTTATATAATACTCAGTTGTAATTTTATATCCTAAATGTCTACCAATTTTTACTAAAGTATCGCCAAACACAGCACCTCTGGCATGTCCTATATGCATAGGACCTGTTGGATTAGCACTGACATACTCTAGTAAAATAGTTTCATTTTTTTCACCTTTGGCAAAATTTAAGTTCTCTTTGATAGCTTCAGTTACTTTTGTATCTATAAAATCATCACTAAGCTTAAAATTAATATATCCTTTGATAGCCGTAGCACTGTGAAAAATTGCCTCATCACAAAATTTCAGACAAAGTTCATCTGCAATAATCATTGGTGATTTTTTTAGCAATTTTGCAAGTGAAAAGGCTAACGGTGTAGCATAATGTCCAAAAGAGAGATCTTTTGGTTTCTCTAGTATAAAGTCACCATCTATATGTTTTTGTATTGTATCTATAACGCTCTTTTTCAATTATCTTTTAACCTACACTTTTTTTGCATCTTCAGATTTGACAGCTTTAGCAACATCTTCTGCGTTCTCTTGTATCTTATCTTTTGAGTTTTCTACTATCTCATCATCATCTTTAACTGCTTTTTTAAAGTTTTTAATACCATTTCCAAGACCTTTTGCAAGTTCTGGTATCTTTTTTCCTCCAAACAGTAAAAGCACTACAAGTGCGATGATAATTAACTCCATTCCACTTGGCATACCCATCTTTATATCCTTTTTTTATCTGGATTATACCATTAAATGTTAATAATCACCAATTAGCTATAAAATGTTCTGTCTCTTTTGGGTTTAGTTTTAGCCTAGCTGTTTTGATTATACTTTTAAATTTATCAACGGCAGAGCTAAAATCATCATTTATTAAAAGGTAATCATACTCAGCTATTCTTGCCATCTCTTTTTTTGCATTGATAATTCGTCTATCTATAACCTCTTTTGTATCTGTAGCTCTAATTTCAAGTCGTTTTCTTAAAATATCTTGACTTGGTGTTGTTATAAAAAGAGCTGTCATGATAGAAGCGTATCTTTTTTTGACTATCTCATGCCCTTGGACATCGATATCAAATATTACCAATTTATTTTCACTCAAAGCTCTCTGTATAGGTTTTAAAGATGTTCCATAATAGTTACCGTGAACCTTTGCCCACTCCAAAAAGAGTCCCTCATCTATCTCTTTTTGAAACTGCTCTTGTGAAATATAGTGATAATTAATACCCTCTTTTTCACCCTCTCTAATCTCTCTTGTAGTTGTGGAGATTGAAAAGTATAAATCGTTATCTGTTTTTAGTATCTCATTTACAAGTGAACTTTTACCACATCCACTGGGACCTGAAAGAACTAAGATAGCACCACTCATACTTTTTTGCTATTAAAACTTAGCGTTACATTTACATCCATACCATCTAACGCCTCTTTAATCATCTCTGGCGTAATTGCCTTGGCTACTGCATCTTTGATCCACTGCTGTATATCATTTGACTCTACAACTGTCTCTTCACCCTCTGATACTATCTCTTGTGAAATAATCTCTTCAACTACATCACCTTCACCCTCATCTAACACACTTTTTAAATCTGCTTCGTTTAAATCTTCGATATCAGTCATTGTTGAAACTCCTTTTTGGGTATCCTCTAATTTATTATCATCAAGCACTTGTGAAGCCATTGCACCAAGTGCTACCGCACCTACTCCAATAGCTAATGCATCCGTATCTACCGGCTCTTTATCTAAAATTTGTTCATCATCTATAACTTGGTCTAAATCTTTCTCAATCTCTTCATCTATATCGTCAATACTGCCTATATCTTCATCCAATTGTGTTTCTATCGATTCTTCTATTTTAGGTGTATCAATTTCATCTAAAATATCTTCTTCTCTAAGTAACTCTTTAGATATCTCATCATCTAAAACACTCTCTTCACTCATCTCGTCAATTTCAGATACCATGCCTGCTAACTCCTGATGATTATTTTCAGGTTGCATCATAGATGCAGCAATTCCTGTGCTCATAATAGCTGAAGACTCTAACGATAGATCTAAATCATCAAGTGCATCTAAATCATCCAATAGTATCTCATCACTCTCTTCTTGAAGCTTATCATCTATCTCCAGATTCTCATCTAGGAGTAGCTCTTTCTCATCATCAAAATCTAAATCATCAATTTCAATATCTAAATTTTCATCAACATCTAAAGTAGCTTGTGCCTTCTTTTCTACAACTTGCTTTTTAATCAAATCAACAAAATCAGTCGGCAAAAATGGTTTTTCAATCACAAGATCAAAACCCTCTGGTGCTGAACCTTGTTTTGTTCCTATATAACCTAATTGATCAAAATTAAGCTTAGACTTTATCTGCTCATGTAACTCATTGCTATACTTGTCACTATCTATGAAGATAACATCATAAGAGTCTCCCAAAGTGTCTAAGGTTGTAACTTCTTCGAGGCTATAGCTATGTTTTTGGGAACTTAATTGCAATAGTCTTGAAACTATCTTATTATCATTTATAAGTAAAATTGAGGGCATCATCTTTCTCCAATATATTTTTAACCCAAATTTTAAAAATGAGGGTTTAAGAAATTTTCGCTAAATTAAACTCTCAAACTACAACAAGTGAAGTATAATGAGAAATAAATTCAGACTATTTTATCTAATAATAGTTTTTATTAGCCTAAGCGCACATGCTGTGCAGGTAAATAACTTTTATCTACTTCCAAAAGATGCAGATAAAGCATTAAAAGCTATCATAACAAGTATCGACCAATCAAAAAATTCCATTAAAATCTCAATATACAATTTTACAAATAAAAAAATAGCAAAAAGATTAAAAAATGCCGCAGCAAGAGGTGTAAAAATTGAAATTATTTTTGACCAACGATCTGCAAATAGCCAAAAAAAGATAAGTATGCTTTACTTTTTAGCTAAATACAAAAATATCACTGTTTATAAACTAAGAGGCAAACTATCAAAAAATAGAAAATACCACGGCATCATGCATCTAAAAACTGCTCTTTTTGATCATAAGAAGATAGTATTTGGTTCAGCAAATTGGAGTAAATCCGCTTTTAGTAAAAATTATGAGCTTATCTACATTCTTAAAGATTATGCAATAGCAAAAAAATTTAATCGCTTCTTTGAAGAGATGAAAAAAAAGAGCATTCGTTTTAGATAATAGACTTCTTGCAAAACTATATCTTAGAGGCAAATCCTCCCTTTGGTCTGAGCCTCACAATATAGTTTTGCAAGAAGTCTAGTCATAATAAAAGCTTTAAAAACTCAAAAGCTTCTAAAAACTCCTGTTTAAAGATATTCATCATAGCTCCAAGAACAGCTGCAAGAACCATAATAGATAAAAAGATTTTGATAGGAAACCCAACAACAAGTAAATTAAATTGCGGCATAGTTTTCATAAGCATTCCAAAAATCACATCAGAGAGTATTGATAGAGCAATAATTGGAAAAGATAAGATAAATCCCATCATAAACATGTGTCCCACAGCAGAGCTTAAATACTCCCAAATAAAAGGTTTAGGATAAAACCCACCAAGCTCAATTGCTCCTATCGTCTCATTTAAAAAAAGAAGTATGAGGTGATGTCCATCAAATGCTAAGAGTATCATAACCGCCATAAGTGTTAAAATTTGTGAAATAATAGGAGCATTAACCCCTGTACTAGGATCCATAACCGATGCCATAGAAAAACCCATAACCATAGCAATTTGCATACCTGCAAGACCTAAAGCTCCAAAGATCATATTTAGCACCAACCCTGCAATTAGCCCAAGCATAAACTCACTAAGTATCATCAAAACTATATGGCTTAAATTTAGAGGAATAACATCGATTGTAACAGATGGAAAAAAAATAATACTTAGATAAAATATTAAAGCTGTTTTAACTGTCGTTGAGATAGATAAATGCGAATAAAATGGAAAAAATGCCATGACTCCACTAATCCTAGAAAATAGTAAGAAAAAGACGATAGCGTTATTTTCGGTTATAAAATCAGCTAATTGCATAGTGTGCTCATCACAATTTTACAGGTATCAACCTCTTGTCTTGAAGTCTAAATGCACTGCCACAACGACTCGCAACTTTTTCATCATGAGTAACTATAAAAAGTCCTGCATTGTAAACATTTATATATTCAATCAACACATCCATAACATCATTTGCAGTTTGACGATCAAGATTCCCTGTTGGCTCATCTGCAAAAATAAGTTTTGGTTTTTTTAAAAGTACTCTGGCTATAGATACTCTTTGCTGTTGCCCACCTGAAAGTTCAGATACATTTTGATGTAAAGTATCTTCAATTTTAAGTTTTTTAATCAAATCCAAATCAAGAGCATTTCCAGAGATAAGAGAAGATATCTCTAAATTTTCTTTTACTGAAAAACCTTTAAAAAGATAGTGCGATTGAAATATAATTCCTATGTCATTTCTTCGAATTTCAAGAAGCTTTTTATCTCCTTGTTCATATAAAAATTTATCATCATAAATCACTTCACCATGTTTTGGTTTTAAAAGTGTTGCCATTATGTGAAGTAGTGTCGATTTTCCACTTCCGCTTACACCCAAAACTGCCATAGATTCTCTTTGGTGGATATCTATATCAATATTTTCAAACAGGGTATAATCAAATGAGTGAGAGACAGAAGAAGCACTGATAATGCTTTTTAGACTCTTTGTTTTATGGAGAGCCTGTGTATGTGGTAGACTATTGTTCAAAAAACTCTCCATAATATTAAATTATTTTAATTGTGCTTCAACCTCAGCAGCAAAATCATCAACTTTTTTCTCTAAGCCTTCACCAAGATCGTATCTAACATAATCAACTATTTTTATAGTTCCACTAAGCTTAGTAGCCGTCTCTTCTACGACTTGCTCAACCGTTTTTTTATCATCCATAACAAAAAATTGGCTCATAAGTGCTAACTGTTGATCAAGCTGTGTATTGTCTGCTATAAAACGCTCTAATTGACCAGGTATAATTTTATCCCAAATTTTCTCAGGTTTACCTTGAGCTTTTAGTTCTGCTTCCATATCAGATTTTGCTTTTGCTATTGCCTGGTCTGTTAATTGTGATTTGCTTACAAATTGAGGAATTCTCTTTTCGTGTTTGCCTAATCGTCTTAACTCTTCATTCTCTTTTTCGATATCTGCTTTTATCGCAACATTCTCTTTTTCTATAAACTCTGGATCTAAATCTTTATAACTTAAAACAGTAGGTTTCATAGCTGATGCATGCATAGAGATATTTTTAAGTAGCTCTCTTGCACCTTGTGCTGTTTTTGCACTATCACATACCGCCCCGATAATTACACCAACACGACCGTTTGAATGTTCATAGCCATTTACAACACCATTTTCACCCGCAACTATTGTAGCAAATCTTCTGATGACTACATTTTCTCCAATTTTAGAAACTTCTGTAGCAAAATACTCTTGAAATTTAACACCATCTATTTCACTCTCCAAAAGCTCTTCATTTGTGCTAATTCCTGTTGTTTGCATGTGATTTGTCACATTTTTTGTCATATTGATGTATCCATCATTTTGCGCAACAAAATCTGTTTCAGAGTTAATTTCACTAATAGTTGCTTTTGTAAAATCATCATTTACGACAACACTTACCAACCCTTCACTTGCTAATCTATCAGATTTTTTAGCTGCTTTTCCAAGACCTTTTTCTCTAAGATGATCCATTGCTTTTTCGATATCTCCATCTGTATGGACAAGTGCTTTTTTGCAATCCATCATGCCAGCACCTGAGAGCTCTCTAAGCTCTTTTACCATAGAAGCTGAAATTGCCATATCTATTTCTCCTCTTCTTTCTTTTTAGGCTCTTGTTGTTGTTGTTGTTCTTTAGTAGCTTCTTTTATAAGTTTTTCTTTCTCTTGATCACTTATATCAGCTGTTGATGTCTCTTTTGTTTCATCTGCTACTTCAGTTGCTTCATCTTGAGCTCTTAACTCTTTACCTTCGTTTATAGCTTCAGCCATCTCTTTACAAAAAAGTTGCACTGATCTAATAGCATCATCATTTCCAGGAATTGGAAAAGAGACAACATCAGGATCACAGTTTGTATCAATTGGAGCAATAACAGGAATATTTAGACAATTTGCCTCAGCGACTGCAATTTTTTCTTTAACAGTATCGATTATAAAAATCATATCAGGTGCTTTTTTCATATCTCTAATACCACCAAGATAATCAAGCAATTTATCTTTTTTTCTTGAGAGCATCAAAGCCTCTTTTTTTGTCATAAGGTCTATTTGACCCTCTTCTTCCATCTTTTCGATGATATCAAGTTTTCTGATTGATTTTTTGATTGTTTGAAAATTTGTAAGCATTCCACCTAACCATCTATGATTAACATATGGCATACCACAACTTTGTGCATGCTCTTTTACCGCTGAACTTGCTTGTTTTTTAGTACCAACAAACATGATAGTTTTACCTTCAGCTGCTGCATCTCTTACTACATTGTATGTATATCTAAAATATCTCAAAGTTTTTTGTAAATCAATGATATAAATATTTTTTCTCTCTCCAAAGATATAAGGTTTCATCTTTGGGTTCCATCTTCTTGTTTGGTGCCCAAAGTGAACTCCGCACTCTAGCAAATCTTTCATTGTAACCATAATCGGTCTCCTTGTTTAATTAAGTTTTTGGTTTTTGCCTCCACACCCATCAACAACTTGCGTTGCAACCATATCTAAGGATTGGTGTGTGTGAAATAAAAAGCCATGTATTTTACAAAAATAATGTTTAAGTTTTCATTGGTGCTAAAATATTAAATATATTTAAGTTTTTGAAACTATTTATTTTTTAAAAGAAAAATAATAAATAATTCAGTTTAATTCTATATAATACCACGTTTTTTAGATTAATATTAGGATTCAAGAGTGCCAAAAATTTTTAAACTATTTGAACAACATTTCGCTTATCTATCTATTAGTGTTATACTGTCAGTTGTAATTATACTTCTCATAAATAGTACAAACATCATTGCAATACTCTCTATTTTTACTCTTATTGCTTTATACTCTACCCTTTTTATAAAATATCATAGTTTATCAAAAACGATTAATGAGCAACAAGAGTTAGCCTTGATTGCTAAAAGAACTTATGAAGAGAATAGTGGTCACTATGTCACTGTTGATAGTAAATTTAATATTACATATTTTAGTCAACAGTTTTTAAGAGAGTATAAACTTACAAACAAAAGTTTGTTAGGAAGAAATTTTTTTGATATATTAAACATGCATCCAAAAGAAATTATAAAACAGATTGATGAAGATGGGAACTTTAAAGGCATTATAGAAACTTTTATAAATCAAAAAAAACGATACCAAAGTCTTATCGTTGAATCTTCAGCAGAATCTCAAAATGATGAGTATTTTATAGTTTGCCATGATGTAACAGACTCATTTAAAAGTGTGAGAGAACTTAAGGAACAGTTTTTTATAGATAGATTTACAGGACTTCCTACAAAAGTAATGTTACTTGATGATATTGAACTCTCAACAAACAAATCTATCTTACATGTGAACTCTTTAATTTATATCAACATAGACTCTTTTGATGAAATTAACGAATTTTTAGGAATTGATGCAGGTAATACAATCCTCTCATATGTAGCTAATTGGTTAGCAAATGAACTACCAACAAAAGAGTCAAAATTATACAAGCTTGATCTCTCTAGTTTTGCAATTTTTACAACTCAAAGATTGACCTTAACTGCACTAGATAATTATCTTAAGAAAATATCGAAAAATATCGAAAATGAAAACTTTTTCTTTAAAGATACAGCATTAAATATCACTTTTACACTTGGAGCTGGACGATGCAAAAAAGATATAGTAAAATGTACATATTTAGCTCTTAAAGATGCTCAAAATTTAAAAAAATCTTATAAAATTTATGATAAAAATTGTCAACATGAGGATCGTTTTATCAAAAACATTAAAGTTACACAAATTATAAAAGATGCAATTTTAGAAAATAGAGTTGTGCCATTTTTTCAACCGATTTACAATTTAAAGACAAACAAAATAGAAAAATTTGAAACACTAATCAGAATTCAAAATAGAAACCAATCTTTTCTAAAGCCTTCAGAGTTTTTAGATGTTGCTAAAAAATCTAAACTCTATTTGGA
>VAPK010040520.1_pt1 | contig 12262 bp, 4 predicted proteins | sample 3395031 | NCBI WGS metagenome assembly VAPK01 (sample SAMN08290443, study PRJNA428436) | hydrothermal vent metagenome | isolation source: Deep-sea hydrothermal vent chimney 1 | place: Pacific Ocean: Juan De Fuca Ridge | reverse complement strand
TTGAAGTAATAAAATAAGTCCGTTCCGGAAAATAGAAATGCGGTAAATTTCTTCGATAAACTAAAAGTTCCATAATGTAAAGCGGGATTGTATCCCGCTAACTATTTATAAAAAACAAACACAAGCCATACTAAACAAATACAGTCAAAATACTTTAATACTAAAAATTCAATCTCATATTCAATTGCGGATAAACAACTTTTACAAAGCCTATATTTTTTGTTTCAAGAGAAACTTTTGCTTCCAATTTTTTGTTGTACCTGCTTGTTGTCCAAGCGGCTTCCAAAGCACTGATTACATGATTTAAAATAACAATTATTACTGCTGTTTTAGATGTTGAGTAAAAGTCATTTGCAATGCCTCTTTGGTGTGAATAACTTGTAAACATACCGGTAACAGCATCGCCATAAGTGAATGGATTATTCGGGTCTTCAGTAAAGTCAGCCCAGCCAGGATTAAATTGGTCATACTTCCCAATCATTTCGTAATACTGCTGTTCACCAAATGCACGCAAACGATGAGAATAACCGCTGCTTGACTGTAAACCAATTGCTGATTCCAAATCGTTTAATACATTCCAATTTACTGCTCCGTTCGTAAACATGTTAGCATTAAAATTTGCAATTTGGTCATCAGATATTCCGGAACTTAACCTCTGAGCATTATCAAGCGACCATTGTGCATAACGATTAACGCTCCAATTACTGTTGGCAATATCCTGAAAATGTGTTGTTTGGTCATCGCCCTTGTTATTATAGATAACTGCCGTTACAATTCCGGCGGTTTCTACGGCAAGAAAAACAGCAGTCTTCCAATAATCACCGTTATGAAATTGCCCTGCTCCGGGAAGAAATAGAGATAATCCTGCAGAAGCAAGAGCAGATTTTTTATTTATCACTGAATTTTGATTATCAAAATTAATTGATTGTGAATTTTCTAATGATTTTTGGGCATCAAGACTAAGTATTCCGGAAAAAACTTCAGAATTGTTTTCTTGAGCAAAACTAATAAAAATCGGAAGTAAAAATATGAGAACAATAATCTTTTTCATTATAAACCTAATTTTTAATAATACTTTCTAATAATATTTACTTTTTTATAAACTAAAGTCAAACAATATTCCGCCGTACAGTCTCCATTCTTTTCCATAACTAATGGTTTGCCCGCGAACATCTCTCGTAAATGAATCAAAAGAATAAGCCGCATCAAAAAATAAAGCCGTTGGGAACAAATAAAATGAGTTCATCTTAATTCTAATTTCTCCACCAATCCCTTTTTTAAAAGTACTTAATGAAGGAAAATCTCCATTCCATGCATTTCCAATATCACCGTAAACAGATAGGAAGATATTGTCAACGTAAAGCTGCCCAATTCGTGTATCAACATTTTGAAATAACGGAAACCTGTACGTAAGATTCAGCCAGCCTAATTCGTTCCCGCTTAAAGCATAAAAAGGATATGCACGCATTCCAACCAATCCGCCAAGATAAAAATCAAAAAAATTCGGAACAGTTTTACCGAGTATTGTAGCCGCTCTCAGTCTTAAAGTAACGGTGTGATCCTTAAATGTTGCCAAATGTTCGGCAAAATTTAATTCCAACCTATGAAAATTATAAGTATTAAAAGCAGGCTTTAAAATTCCATCTTCTACTGTATAGTTTCCCTGATCATTATACTTGTTGAATTCATAATTATATTGAAAATCAATTTTAGTTCCAATTGGATTGATGCTTCTTAGTTTTGTCGGCGTAAATAATTCAAATGAATATTTTAATCCCACATTACGACCGATAAAATAATTATCCTTAAATGTTTGTGATAGAACGTTTTTCTGCGGAATAGTAAAACTACCTATTACAGCTTGATAACTACTGTACGCAAATCGTAATTCAATATTACTATGCCTGGAAAAGAATCTGTGCTTTGCAGATATATCAACTTCAAAAAGCTCATACGTAATATCAACAGGAACGTTAAAATCATAACGCGGCGGACTAAAAGTTGAATCCGCTCCAAATCCAAGATCAACATTATTCTTCCTACTCACGCTAAAAACCTCAAGAGATAAATTGGGTTTGAGCCCCATATTATACAGGATTGGCAGCCTGTTGCGATAATCAAAGATAAAAAATAAATCTCGTTCAAAATTTCTATTTATTGCAGCGCCTGCAAAAATACTATACCGATTGAGAACATCACTTGATGTTAAATATAGCCCCGGTTTAATTTTATCCAACCCATTATTTCTAGGATTAATATTGTCGTAACGAATGAACGGGTAAAATGTCAATTTTGAAAAAAATCCGGTATATTTCTTTTCTTTATAATCAGGTATTTTAGTATCGTCATAATTGCGAAGACTATTAATATCAAACTTTGCCAAATCTCCTTTTGGCTTCCATTTGCCGAGCGGCGGATTACTTAATTTTTTATAATGTTTTGTCGGATCAACTTTTGTTTGCTCATCCGATGAAATCAAAAATAATTTATAACCGTGAGATGTATAACCGGCATAAGCAATGTTTCCTTGATTATCGACAGTCGGCATAAATGCACCGCCAACAACATTTGTCAACTGAGTTGTTTTATTTGTTTTTCTATCTAATTTATAAATATTAAAAATGCCCGTTCTATCGGAAGCAAAAACAATATTTCCATCCTTATTAAAAGTAGGATTTCTTTCATCATCCGCAGTTTGCAAAATGAATTTTTGATTAGTTCCGTTCGTATCAACACTTGCAATATCCCGGGTTTCTTTAAAAGAATAATCAAAAATTATATGTTTATTATCAGGTGAATATTTGGGATTAAAAACTTGCTGCCCATATTCATAAAAGGTGAGTCTCTTAAAATTTTTTCCATTAATATCTACAGTACCAATATTGGAAGTGCCATCTTTTTGAAAAAGAAAAACTATTTTTTTCCCATCATGAGAAACTGAAGGATTGTTTGCACGCAAACCAAATGTAAGGCGGGTAGTTTCATCTTCATTAATATCATACTCATATAAATCGTGAATATTTGCCCAATTTGGGTTATCATCACTCAACATAGCATATATGATTTTATTTTGATTTGGGATAATTGCTATAGTCGAACGTGTACCGGAAACTAAACTCTCTTCTTTTCCCGAAGCAACATCATGTTTGTAAATACTTGAGGCACCAAAGTAGTCGGCACTTTTATTGGAAATATAATAAACACTTTTACCATCCTTTGAAAAAGTCGGGTAAAAATTTCCAAACCCGACTTTACCAATTTCTTTACCAGCTACAACATTCTGCTCAACATCCTTAATTCGTTCTTTATAATTATTTTTTAAATAGCTTGTCCATTCGTCATAAATTTGGTAACCATCTTTACCGAGAACATCTTTAAATGCTTTGTCAATCGTAAAAGTGGTTAAATGCCCCAAATCATGAGAGATTTCCATCAATTTGTTCTCACCGTATTTTTGTGAAATGTAACGCGTAAGTGCAAAACCGGAATTGTAAACAGACTCATTACCGAGACTCGTTTTACTAAAAACGCCCATCTGATTCCAGGTTAATAAATTGCCGTCAAGTGCATAACTACGCAGAATCATATCGCGGTGAGTATCCCAATTTTCATATTTAAATTCGGGACGCATATATTGAGCCGTTCCTTCTGCAAACCAGGCAGGCATATTTAACGTAGCAATCGGATACGAAACAATTACATTAGGATAACCATAAAGAATGTCAGGGCGATATTCATCCTCGTAATTCATCACTTGAAGATAGATTGCAGGAATTCCCCTTCCCAATTTCATAGAAGATTGAATCTGAACCATGTGGGTAAACTCATGAGAAATTACATTCCGCAGCCAATTGTGAGCACCGCGCAAATCAAAGTCTAATGCCGAAGCCCATATCTCAATTTTATTGTCAAAAAAGTATGTGGCTCCGTTTGAGTAATCGTCAATATCTTTTATAACAAAATGAACAGTTCCCGGTTCGTATTCGTAAAGCGATGTTATTGGTCCCCAAACTTCCTCTGCAATTTTTAATACTGTTCGGGCTGATCTCTCTGCACCGTCGTGAAAATGTACTTTTACATGTTTACCGGAAATGGTGTACCAATTATAACTCGGGTTAAAATCATTGAACTGGGCAAAAAGCACATTACTCATTAAAAGAATAAAAGAGAAGAAGATTAAGAATTTTTTATTAAGCATATATTTGATTATTTTAATTATAATTATTTAATAACAACAATTTTAATGTTTTTTGAAGAGCTTTGTCCGCCTGCGTTTGCAGTAACCTCTAACCGAGCAAGATAAACACCGCTCTGAATATTACTTACATTCCAAGTAATTTCATTATCAAAACCACCGGTGGCATTTGCCGAAAGTTCTGCGACTAAATCGCCGCCTAAGTCAAATATTTTAACATTTACTTTGGAATTTTCCGCTACATAAAAACGAATTTGAGTTGCATTGCCGTAAACAGGATTAGGCCAATTGTATGCTCGACTTTCAGGGAAAAAGTCGGTAATTTTATTGATGCTCTTTGCTTTGGGCACGAAAGAAGTATTCAACAAATTTCCGTTTGCAGTTGTCCAATTAGTTTCTGAATTAAATTCACTAATATTCCATGTAGATAAAGTACCGCCATTTGTAAAAACTGCAATCGCAGTTTTTCCGTTTTGTACAAAAAGCAAAGGAGAAAGACTTATTCCACTTCCTGCGGAAAAAGGAAATTCATCAAGTAATTGCCCATTCGAACCCGAAAATGCAAATAACTCACCATTATCTGTAATCTGAATTAAATCCATACTCCCGTCCACATTTAAATCTGCTGAAAGCGATGCAGTGGCTGCATTCATTCCGTTTAAATCTATTGGAAAATAATCAGCTGAATTTCCTTGAATATTGGCAGCATTAAGTTTGCCATTAGCAAATGAAACAATAAAATTATCACCCGTATTTTTAATATTTGCTAAACTAAACATTGAAGTTTTGCCATTATTATCAATTTCAATGGTTTTTCTAAGTGTACCACTTTGAACTATATAAAACCCTTTATTAATTACATCTGGGGCTTCATTAGCAGGCGTTACAAATTTTTTATCGAAAGAAATTATAGCAATATACTCTCCCGATGATGCTTGTGTTAAATTAATTTGGCTTAATGAATCATCAATTTCAGAACCGTTGAAAAATTCAATTTTGTTTCCATTAAAATCATTATAAGATGTTTTGGAAATTGCGAAATAATTATCTGAATCTAAAGCTATATTTTTAACCGGTTCATTTTGAGCAAAAGCTTGTACTTCACTTAATTTTTGAAAACTCTGAGTTGATATTTGAAAACTATATTTCAAAACTTTTCCGGTAACAGTTCCAAAATAAAATTTAATCATATCTGCAGAAATTTCACTAACTGAAAGCGAAGTAGAAATTGTATCTGTTAATATTTGTTGTGCAAGAAAATTATTAGTTGAGTGCCTTGCCAAAATACTAATCATACTGCCGTAAGCACCCAGTAAATAGTAACTGCTGTCTCTGGTTACAACCGCTGGTTTCGTATTCGAAAAAGAATGAAATATTCCTTTACGCTTTCCGAGTGAATCAATTTCAGAAACAATGCTCGTTGACTTGTCTTGAGTTAAAAAATATTCTCCTGCATTTGTTGTTGCATATGTAAACCAAAGTGGAGAAAAAGAAGGTAGTTCCAAAGACATCAACGGTTTAATAACTTCTCCGCCAAATTTTAAATCAAAACTCATTTTGGTATCGGGAGCACTAAAATTAGAAAAACTGATGAACGTATTTGCACCTGAATTTGTTATCGTAGCGGGTTTTGAATCAGCATCAAATATATTTTTATACAATTCCGAAGGATTATCTTTGTACCAAGTATCTGCCTTAAATGCTTCGCGAGTTTCAACGCTTCCCGTTAAAATATTTTGAAAATCGTTTCCAATGTCAAAAATACCGTCAGCTTCTTCAATAAAAATACCACGATGATTTATATCGGCATTTACTCTATTGGCTGTTAGATTTTCATCTATCACTTTTTGATCAATATGCCAAATAACAATTCCTACATCTTTGAAAACACCGTCAACATCATTTCTATCGAGTCCGGGGACAGCCCAATCAGGCTCGTCAATATCAGTTACAACACCTTTTATTGTATCCACATTAAAAAATCTAAAACCGTCAACATCATAAGGAAAAGTTTTTGTAAAAGTTTGTCCGCCGACTTTGTACGTGATTATTGCTCCATCTTTACGAGCATCTCGTGAGCGATTTTCAATTAGATAATATTCATCAGCGTTAAGAGGAACTTTTATTAGAGTCGTGTCTCTGCCTCTGCCTGGAGGAGCTCGTTGAGCGTTTAAAACGAGATGAACATCCTGCAAATTTATAGTTACAGGAGTTTCCCAACCAAGAAAAACTTTTACCCACGGCGAAGGCTCCGGAGGGAAAATTCCTTCGTAAGCGTAAAATCCTTGCGGGTCCATTAAACCAAATCTGCCAATTGCACTTTTGCCTGTTTGTGTAACGACCAAATCAGGAACTCCGAGAAAATTTCCAACCGTAGTACAAAGTAATCCGTTTGTTGTAAGCTGAATAAGTGTTTTTCCGGTGATGCCGTCAATTTCTCTCGAATCAGTTTCCGGCATAATAGCAGTATTAGTAATTTTGAAAGATCCATTTGAAACAGAAATGCCATCAAATGTATCGCCATAAATTTTCTTTAATGAGTTAAGGCTGAGATATATGGATGGAATATCGCGTTCTAAGCCAATACTTCCAGGGGTAACTAATCCCCTACTTACGCCTGCGTGAAAAATTACAAACATATTATAATTGGCAAAATTAAATCCGGGATTTTGCGCATCTACCAAATTCCAAACTTCTTCAGAAAAATCACCAAGCTCGTTAAAAACAGTCGCTTCCGATGAAGGGGAATAATTTCTCATTGTTTTTGAAACCGTATAAATATCAGGAAGTACATTAAACAAAACTGTTAAATTGCCGGAAGAAACTTTTTCAAAATAATTTTTCACAAATGTGAGATGGTCATTGAAATATTGTTGATTATGCGGAAGTGGATCTAAAATATCATTTCCATAATCTTTAGAGTATATTGTACCAAATTTCCCGTTCCCAAATGTCTGAGTATCTCTATCTTTCCCAAACTCTACCATTACCGCAAGAATTTTAAGGGAATCGGAACTCAGTTTTTCCGCATTTACTTTGTACTTTGACAAATCCGGTTTATGATTAAAATTTTGGGCAGATATACTGCCCAATAATAAAATGCTACTAAGAAAAATTGCTGAAATTTTTTTCATTTGAATTATATCCCGCGAGGAAATCCTAAAGTTTTTTGTGGTTTACTTCCCCATCCGATTAGCACCGTAAACCTTAAAGTGTCATTCAACGGGTGGTTCTCACCATTTTTAAATACCGATGTTGTTAAATAACTAAAGTCAAATCCATAAAGATCGTAACGCAAACCGGCACCGATTGTAATAAATTTTCTGTTGCCAAAGTCCGGATCTTCATAAAAATATCCGGCTCTAAGAGCAAACATAAAATCATCAGGAACTCCGTACCAATATTCTAATCCCATTGTTGTTACAACTTCCCTCAACATATTTTTATTACCCCAAGACGAAAATAATGCTTTAGCCCAACCGTCTCTTGTTTGTGTAGAATCACTGGGAACATGAATCAGAAGACGACTAAAGTCAAGTGTGTATGTAAGAGAATTGTATTCGTTTTGGAATAATCTAAATCCGAACCCAAGTCTTAAGTTTGTAGGAATTGGGTCTGATTGAGCTTTGTCAATATAATAAATTTCAGGACCAACATTACTTAAGTTTATACCGATACTTAAACGATTATCAAAATTTCCTAATAATGGTAAATTAAGTTTTTCCGGTCGCCACATAGCTGCAAGGTCAAAACTTACTGAAGTGGCAACACCGCTGCCTTCTTCGCCTTCGGTAGCTTTTGTCGAGAGCCTACTGTGAATTACGCGGGCATTAAAACCGATTCCCCAATCGTTGCTCAATTTAGTAGCATAACCAAGTGTAAGTGCACCGTCGAATGAACGAAATGTGCCGACTTGATTTCCGGCAGCATCAGTACGAACAAATTCACCGAAATTCATAAATGTAATACTTGCAGAAACTGTACCATTAATATCATCAACATATTGTTTGTATGTTAAATAATCATAAAATATATCAAGATGAAATTGGGGCAGCCAATTGCTATGTGTAATTGTTACTTCAGAGCCGGTTTGAAATGCAAGTCCGGCAGGATTCCAAAATATTGCGGCTGAATTATCCGCAATTGCCGTACCCGATTCACCCATACCGCCGGCACGCGAATCCGGTGCAAGCTGCAAGAACGGAACCGCTGTACTTATCTGTGCATATATTTGATTGCCTAGACTAAAACTAAAAATAATAAGCATTATTGTTAATGAGAATTTTCTCATAAAATTTACCTCCAGTAAATAATTATATTGTTTATAAAATTTTTGATTTTTGATTTTTGATTCATAAAAAATTACCTAATAATTGCCAATTTTCCAAGAAAACTTTGATTATAATTACCGTCAACCGAAGTAACTATTAATTTGTATAAATACGTTCCGTTTGCCAGCAATCCGCCGTCTTCATCCCTTCCGTCCCAATTAACTCGGACAAATTTTTCTAAAATTCCATTTTCTTCAATATTTCTAATTAGTCTTCCGGCAACCGTATATACTTTAATTTTAACATTCAACGGTTGACTAAGATTTTGCTGAAATGTAAATGCCGTATTCGACTTGAACGGGTTAGGGTAATTGTAAACATCTTTAATTGTAAGTGCACCGGATTCTACTACTGTAAAATTGCTTGTTTCAACAGAAAGATTATTAAACACATCCCACGCTTTAATTTTTATTGAATAATTTCCCGGTTCCAAATTATTAAATTTATACGAAATAACACCCGCTTTACCACCCGCATCTAAATCTCCGACAAAACTGTTTGAGAAATCAATTGCGTTGTTTTCATCTCCATTTAAAATACCTTCTAACTTGTGCCCGATACCGCTGCCTGTAGTATTCAAACCGGTATTGTCTTTCAGTTTAGCCAGTAAGGTAAAGTTTGGGTTAACAAGACTTGTATTGTTGAAATTAAAATCATCAAAGAATATTTCTATTTTAGGACCTTCCCCATCATTAACCGCTGTGCTGTCAGTTCCGCCAACAATAAAATTGGTTGTAAAGCCAACACCGTCATTGTTTTCATCAAAAAAATATGCTAAAATTTTTCCGTTTTTATTTTCGTAACTGATATCCTTAGGGACAGTGAAATTCGTATTAAATAATCCATTCTCTACACTAGCACGCCCTTTGAAAATTACTCCGCCTTGAACGTCCATCCAATAAGACATCTCAGGCAGAAGGATTCTTCTTTGCGAGTCGAACATTGTAACAATGGCTTCACCATTAAAATTTGTATTTACTAATCCATTTGCAGATAAAACACTTCCTTTTATACTTGTATTACTCAAAGCGCTAACTTGCAAATTATTATTCGGGACATAACCATTAAGAGAATCAATACTTGCCGGAAGATTCGGAATATCAAGTCTTAAAGCAGGATCGCAAATTAAATTAAACTTTTCATCATTTTTGCTCGTTCTGCTAAATTTGGTAAGCTGATATGCTCGTCCGATAGGGAAAATTTTATTATTGGAATCCCGACTAAATAAATGCGAATAAAGCTGTTCATTCAAAGCAGCATTTTGGCTTGAGAAAACAGGTCGTGTAGATAAAAATCCGCCAATCATTCCTCTATCTTTCATTCCCATCATTTCCTCAGGTGAACTTTGCCTCTCGGGATCATCAAATTCCCCGTAATCGCAAGTAGCAGCACTCAAAAAGAAGTATCTTGTATTCGTTAACTGTGGAACTTCAATTCCCTGCTGAAAAACCCCCTCGTGTGTCCATACTGTTGGGTTACCATGTCCGATAAAGTTAATTATTAATGTCCCTTCGTTAAGAGCATTCACAATAGCTTTGTTAACCGCCGGTTTCCTTCTTCCCAATCCGGTAAGCACAGTCGGATAATTAGCAAGATAAATTTTATCTTGTATAAAATTACTCGGAATAAATTCATTTGATAAATCTTCCGATTGCCTGGTATGTCTGTTGCCATCATCAGCACCTTGACCTTGAGGACCATCGTCGGCAACAAGAGTAATAGTATTTCGCCAAAGGTTTCTATCACTTGAATTTTCATACTCAATAATTTTGTTTACCATATTGTCCGCTTCATTATTATCATGAACAGCCAACCTGCCGAGAGCTATATCAACATTTTTATCATTACCGGAAATTCGTGCATAATAATCATCAAAAGGATAGGAATAAATTTCGTGATACGATTCTTTTGTTTGATATGTAGGAACAAAGTTTGTACTTAAACCTAACAAATTATGATAATCCCAATCACCATCACCAAACAACAATACAAATTCAGGCGGAGTTGTCCAATTATCATTAGCAAATTTAATAAAATCACGGATTGATGTCGGGTCAAGTGCACCGCAGGAAAATTCATTTGTAATTTCATCCGTATAAAAAACTTTTGATGAATACTTATTAGGAGCTTGTTCTGCTCTGTAAGTTACAAGTTTTTCAGCCTGTTCGCTAAAATTTCTGCTTGTAATAACTATGTATTTATATCCGTTCTGCTCACCGTGTATATCAGAATTTTCTATTTTTTCACCACCGCCGGGGACAAGATATTTATCTTTAGTAATAGCAAAATATTTGGAAATGCTTCCTGACTGTTCCGGCGCTTGAAATTTAATTTCACCACCGCTAATCCAATTTGAAGGCACCGATATTTCTTTAACATTGGCATAATCAGTAACATTGAATACTTGAATATTACTATTTGAAAAATTTGATAAATTGTATTCCGTAACTCTGCTGCTGTCATCTGAAAAAATTATCAGTTCATCATCAACTGCTTTCAGCAATGCTGAATATTGAATTGTGTAATAATCCAAATATCCGAAAACATCAGATTGTAATGACTGAAAAATAAAATTTAACACACTGCGATTGTCAGTTAGCGCACCGCTATAGTTTGCTTTAACCTTAGTCAAATACCCTTTTCTATAACTCCCGTCGCTACCTGATAAAGTACGCGTCAAAATTGTATTACCGCTTTCTTCAAGAACAAAAGGAATAGTTTGTCTTTGACTCGTTGGCGAAAAATTCACAACCTGTGCAACATAATCTATACGAGTTGAAGCAACACGGTTGTGCAATATGTTCATAAAAGATTGACTATTATTTGACGAACTGAATTTTTCTCCGACAAGAACAATACCGGAGTGCATTAAGTTATCATCGTCTTCTTCATGCGATATAAAAGAATACGTTTCGGTTTGTTTGACAGCCTGTGGATTATCAAGTGAGCTTTGTAATTCCATCCGCTTTCCTTGTTGTCCGCCGGAAGTAATCCAATAATAATTTTTGTTTGAATAATAGTTTCTATTTCTCGCAATTCTATTTGAATCGGCAAAATATTCCCAAAAATTAACTCCACGAGCGTAAAACAAAACATAATCGTTATCATCAAATTTCCCGTCATCTTCACCGGAAACAAAAATTGCATTTTCTACAATGTCCTGTGGACGAGATTTTTCAACAGTCGGCGAAAGTAAATATCCGCCGTTGTTATAAATTTTAATTGTTCTCGGGTCAACTGAAGCAGCGTCAATTCCGTAATCGGCTAATTTACTTTTATCAATTTTATAAATACCTTCTTCCGTAATATTAATTTTATACCAAATACCGGTCGCAAGAGAGGAATGAGCATTTATTTTAAATAATCTTTTACTTTTGGGTTTGCCCCAATTGCGGGCTATATTAAAATTTAAGACAGCATCTTTAAATAATTCATTTTGTATTTTTTCGGTACTTCCGGTTGGAGGAGAAAAATTTATTTGAACCACAATTCTCGTTAACAATTTTATTTGATTTGAAGAAGCATTGAACTGAACAGGGAAAACATTAATTTTTTGAACAGGTAAATTCTGAATCAAACCGAACTCTCCGAATGAAACCAAATCACTTTCTTTCGTTTGATTGTATTCGGCACTTTCACGATACTCTTCATTGTAATCAACATCACCTTTTTTATAAAATGGTTCGGGAATTATTTTGCCCGAAATTGTTTTAAAGTTTGATGTTATTACACGGAT
>VAPK011197125.1_pt1 | contig 12267 bp, 10 predicted proteins | sample 3395031 | NCBI WGS metagenome assembly VAPK01 (sample SAMN08290443, study PRJNA428436) | hydrothermal vent metagenome | isolation source: Deep-sea hydrothermal vent chimney 1 | place: Pacific Ocean: Juan De Fuca Ridge | reverse complement strand
AAATGAAGCCATAGTAGCTACTAAATCGGCTATTTTCCCTCCTTTTGAAATATGATTTAAAACTGATAGATTTGAAAATCCCGGTGATCGGAATTTTACCCGGTACGGATTTTTTGTTCCGGTACTATTGATATAAACTCCCAATTCTCCTCTTGCTGTTTCAACCCGCTGGTAAAATTCACCTTTCGGCAATTTAATTACAGCTTTAGTATCCACTTTTATTTCTCCTTCGGGAATATTATCTATCAATTGTTCAATAATCGACATCGACTCCCACATTTCCATAATTCTAACTTTATATCTTGCCCAAGTATCACCCTCGGTAAAAAGAGCTTCTTTAAAATCGACTTTGTCATAGGCACTGTAGGGCTGGTACTTTCTTACATCGCTTGAAAAGCCCGAACCTCTAGCCACAGGACCAGATACACCAAATGAAATTGCATCTTCCTTGCTCAGAACTCCAACTCCTTTTGTTCGTTTTTCAAAAATTATATTTCCCGTTAACAAGCGATCGTATTCTGGTATTTTAGTTTTAAAATGCTTAATAAATTCTTTGGTACGATTAACAAAATTAGGATGAATATCAAACATCAACCCACCCGGTATATTGAAATTCATGGTTAATCTTGCTCCACAGGTTTCCTCAAAAATATCGTTGATCATTTCTCGATCTCTGAAAGCATAAAAATAAGTTGTTAATGCGCCAAGGTCCATTCCCATTACTCCCCACCACAAACAATGTGAAGCAATTCTGGTGAGTTCTCCTATGATAGTTCGTATAACTTTTACCCTATCTGGAATTTCCAGCTCCAATGCTTTTTCAACTGTCAAACAAACGGCTTCGTTGTTTATATGAGAAGATAAATAATCCATACGATCTGTTAGGTGAACAATTTGCTGGTAACTGTCACGCTCACACATTTTTTCAATAGAACGATGGATATATCCCAAATCGGGTTCAACATTCTTAATAATTTCTCCGTCAATGGTTAAAATCAATCTCAATACACCATGAGCAGCAGGGTGTTGCGGCCCCATATTAACGAAGTATTCTTCTGTTTTTATTTTGCTTGTTGTTTCTTGACTGGTCATGAAAATCGTTATTTAATAATCATATTAGCTTCATCTACATAATCTTTTCTCAAAGGAAACCCAACCCAATCTGGGGTTAAGAAAAGTCGCTTTAAATTTGGGTGATTATTGAATTTTATTCCAAAAAAATCAAACGCTTCCATTTCATGGAATTCGGCTGTTCTCCATATATCACATACAGAATCCAATACCGGATTTTCCCTGTCTTCAACCATTACTTTCACCACGATTGCATGTCTGAATTTAGTAGACTCTAAATGATAGATCATTCCCAATTCTTCACCCCAATCCATTCCTGTAATACAAAATGCATAATCAAAACTTAGTTCCGGTTCTGTTTTTAGCTTACTGCAAACGGTATGAAGTTGTTCTTTAGGAACAAGTACGTTTACATATTCTGAGCCTTCTTCGCTAAATTCTAAATTTTCGCCTAAACCCTTAATAATATTTTGTAGATCTTCGTTTTTCATTTTATCTAATTGATTGAATGCTAAATATTTCCCTCATCAAAACCGTCTATTGGATTAATTTTTTGTTTCATGTTCTCTGTTTTAATCTTTTCCTGCAACATAATCATTCCTTCTAATAATGCTTCTGGTCTTGGCGGGCAACCCGGTACATAAACATCAACCGGAATCACGTGATCGGCGCCTTTGATAACAGAATAAGAATTATAATAGAACGGACCGCCTGAAATAGCGCATGCACCCATTGCTATAACATACTTAGGCTCTGCCATTTGGTCGTATAACCTTCTTAAAACAGGCCCCATTTTATTAACTATGGTTCCTGCAATAATTATCAAATCGGCTTGTCTTGCCGAAGGTCTGGCTACCTCAAAGCCAAAACGAGAAAAATCGTGTTTAGGAGCACCTGTCTGCATCATTTCTATTGCACAGCAACTCGTACCAAAATACAAAGGCCAAAGTGAATTCGATCTTCCCCAGTTAATTACAGAATCAAGTGTTGTAACAACAATATTGCCGCCATTACCACCGGGAATAACTTTACCCGGAAAACTGTCTGGAATAACTTCATTTAATCCTTCAGCTTCAAGCTGACTCAAATATCTTTTCTTATCTACTTTATCTACTCCCATTGTAAGGCTCTTTTTTTGTATGCATATAACAAACCCAGTCCCAGAATAAATAGAAATACAATTATTTCTACCAAAGCAACAGTTCCTACTTCTTTAAAAACTACTGCCCAGGGAACTAAAAAGGCAACTTCCACATCAAAAATTAAAAATAATATGGCAAATAAATAATAGCCCACTTTAAACTGTATCCAGGTTGGACCAATAGTTGGGATACCACATTCATACGGTTCTCTTTTTTGTGGATTATCCGATTTATGAGAAATTAAACCCGATAAAAAATTAGCAATAAGCACCAAAAAAACTCCTGCTAAAAAAAATACTAAAATTGCTTCGTAACCCATAAATCTATTTATTTATCTCGTTGACAAAATTATTTTGAAATTGAAAAAAAAAGGATGACAACGGTCATCCTTTTTTAATTAATATTTATTTCACCTCATAAGTTTCTCCAGAGAAAAATAAATCATCCACTTTAGAGAATTTAGAATTTGCTTTAACTTCCTTCGTCAATAATGCTTCTCTCTCTTCAAAGGTATCATCCTCATAACTTCGAATTATTCCTGTAGCAAGTGGATAATCTAATTTAACCAACATTTGATGCAAGGTATTGTCCTGGCATTTTGCATCGTGAACCAAAATATTTTCTTCTGTAAGTCCGTTTTCACCTAATATAATCACTTCTAATTTTAATCCGTTAAGAACAAGACCTTTATCTCTTTCCTTCCCAAATATCATCTTTTCACCATGTACCAAATGAATTTGTTTATCTTCTCTAATTGCCTTATCCGTATATTGTGTAAAACAGCCATCATTAAAGATTACACAATTCTGTAAAATCTCAATTAAAGATGTTCCTTTAAATTTTTCTGCTTCCACAAATAAACTGGTCATTTCCTTGGGGCTGTTCCCTCCTAATCTGGCAAAAAATCTTGCCTGAGCACCCAAGGCTAATTCACCAGGATGAAAAGGAGGTTGTGTATTTCCAAAAGGTGAAGATTTTGTTTTCTGACCAATTAAAGAAGTTGGAGAAAATTGTCCTTTTGTCAAACCGTATATTTCATTATTGAACAAAACAATATTCAAATCTAAATTTCTTCTTAAAACATGAATAAAATGATTTCCACCAATTGCCAAACTATCTCCATCACCTGTTATCATCCAAACACTTAAATTTGGATTTGCCAGTTTAACACCACTAGAAATCGCAGCGGCTCTTCCGTGAATACTGTGCATACCGTATGAATCTATATAATAAGGAAATCGCGATGAACATCCTATACCGGATATAAATACAATATCTTCTTTATTAACACCCATTTCCGGTAAGGCTTTTTGCATAGATCTTAAAATGACATAGTCATCACAACCCGGGCACCATCTCACTTCCTGGTCACTGGCAAAATCTTTAAATGTATATTTTTTTTCTATAGTATCTTCCATCTTAATCTTCTTTTAATAAATTTTTAAATTTATCCACTAAATCTGTTACCGAAAATGGTAATCCCATTATTTTATTATTTTGTAAAAATTCAAATTCAGTATATCTGCCTTTTAAAACAAATGCCAATTGTCCGGAATTCAATTCACAAACAACAATTTTCTTGAATTTTGAAAATACTTCTGCTGTATTCTTTGGCATCGGATTTAAATATTTAAAATGAACATGGCCTACTTTATGATCGTCAAAATTCATTTTATTAACAGCCGCATGTAAACTGCCATATGTACCTCCCCAACCAACAACCAATAGATCTCCTTCAGAATTATATTCTGCTTTCAAATCAGGAATGTTATTCGCAACACGCCTAACTTTTTCGGCTCTTACATCAGTCATCACCTGGTGATTTTCCGGACCATAAGAAATATTACCGGTAATTTTGTCTTTTTCTAATCCACCAACCCGATGTTCCAACCCAGGAGTTCCCGGAATCGCCCAATTACGAGCTAAGGTCTTATCATCTCTGTCATATGGATGCCATGAATCTGAATATTTATCAATAATACGTAAATTAATATCTTGCATTTCATCAATAGATTTAATACGCCAAGGTTCTGAACCATTAGCAATATACCCATCTGTTAATAAAATAACGGGCGTCATATGTTCTAATGCCAATCTAGATGCTTCAAAAGCAAGGTCAAAGCAATCAGACGGAGTGCTTGCAGCTAATATTATTACCGGACTCTCTCCGTTTCTGCCATACATCGCCTGCAACAAATCCGACTGTTCTGTTTTTGTTGGCAATCCTGTTGATGGACCACCACGTTGAACGTTTACGATCACAAGTGGTAATTCTGTCATTAATGCCAATCCAATTGCTTCTCCTTTTAATGCCAAACCAGGTCCTGAAGTTGTAGTAATTGCCAGATCACCCGCGAAGGCTGCTCCAATTGATGAAGTAACCCCGGCAATTTCATCTTCGGCCTGAAAAGCTTTTACACCAAAATGCTTGTGTTTTACAAGTTCATGTAAAATATCGGTAGCTGGAGTAATTGGATAAGAACCTAAATATAATTCCAATCCAGATTTTTCAGCTGCAGCTAAAAATCCCCATGCTGTAGCCGTATTTCCATTAACAATTCTATAAGTCCCTTTTGGCATTGATGAAGGTGCTATAGTATATGAATTTGGAATTAACTCTAAAGTTTCAGCATAATAATAACCTGCCTTTAAGACCTTGGCATTTGCTTCGGCTATTACTGGTTTGAATTTAAATTTCTTATTGAAAAAGTCTAAAGTATGATCCATATCCCTGTCATACATCCAATAAACCATTCCCAAAGCAAACATATTTTTACTTCGTGTAATGCTTTTATTGTCTAAGCCAAGTCCCTTAAGTGATTCCTTGGTCAATGTAGTCATAGTAACTTCAATCACACGGAAGTTATCTAAAGTACCATCTTCTAATGGATTACTTTCATATTCAGCTTTTTGTAAATTTTTCTTAGTAAATGCGTCTGTATCCACTATCAAAGTATGTCCGGCTTTTAAAGCTGATAAGTTTGTTTTTAAACCAGCCGGGTTCATGGCAACCAACAGATCTAAATCATCACCAGGAGTACTAATTTCTACACTACCTATATGAACCTGAAATCCTGAAACACCATAAAGACTTCCCTGAGGAGCTCTAATTTCTGCCGGATAATTAGGAAATGTTGCAATGTCATTGCCAAACATGGCTGAGGTATCGGTAAACTGTGTACCAGTTAGCTGCATTCCATCACCAGAATCACCAACGAATCGAATTACAACAGCATTAACCTCTTCGACACCTTTTATCTTCGGTTTTGTCATATTTAAAGTCATCTTTTATTTAAATTTTTTGTTAAATTTATAACATTTCTAAAACGTAGAAAAATAAGTTCCAAAAATAAAATACTCATTAGTCCCATTTTATGATTTTTATCACAAAAATATGCAATGTGATTTTTGTTACTTGAGGAAAATTTAGGGTTTATTTAGAATTATTCTAAATTTCAATTGGGATAATTATTAATTGGAATTTATTTCTTTAACTTTGTGCAATAATTTTAAAAAAAATAATTATGGCTATTATAATAACTGATGAATGTATAAACTGCGATGCATGTGTGGCCGAATGTCCCAACAATGCAATATACGAACCAGATAGTGAGTGGTCTTACTCTGACGAAACTGCACTATCGGGTAGTGTTACAACTCCAGATGGCAGAGAAGTAGACGCAGATTCTGAGAATGAAGCAGTAAGTGATGAATTTTATTTTATTGTAACAGATAAGTGTACAGAATGTAAAGGTTTTCATGATGAGCCTCAATGTGCCTCTGTTTGTCCGGTTGATTGTTGTATTCTTGATGAAAATCATGAAGAAACAGAAGAACAATTGTTAGCTAAAAAAGTTTGGCTGCATGGCGAATAAATATTTTTATCAACAAATTTAAAAAAAAGAGCATTTTCTATTAAATGCTCTTTTTTTTGTTCTAAACTCAACCTGAATTTATAAAATATTTTTGTTTCTTTTTTATAATAGCCATCCATTTGAATTTAAATTACTCTTCTATTTATCTAATTATCAGTTAATTTATCATTTTTTCGAAAGTGATAAATATCATAATTTAAATCTTTAAATCGCCTTAATTTTACATCGATTTCAAATTAATTATTTGATGTAGAATTAATTCTGTCTGCAACTATTTTAATTAATTTCATTTATTACTTTCTAATAAACTATTTTAAAATGAAAAAAAAATCTAAAAAACTAATCTGTGATGCCAATGAGGCGGTTGCAAGAATAGCACATAAGACCAATGAAGTTTGTGCGATTTATCCTATCACACCAGCATCACCAATGGGTGAGCATGTTGACGTGTATAGTTCAAAAGAAGAAAAAAATATTTGGAATAATATTCCCCGAATTGTAGAAATGCAAAGTGAAGGTGGTGCAGCAGGTGCTGTTCACGGTTCTTTGCAAGCCGGAGCTTTAACAACAACTTTTACAGCATCGCAAGGACTCTTATTAATGATTCCTAATATGTATAAAATTGCTGGAGAACTTTTACCCAATGTAATTCATGTAGCAGCTAGAACCATTGCAACACACGCTTTGTCAATTTTTGGTGACCATAGTGATGTGATGGCGGCAAGACAAACCGGATTTGCCATGTTGTTTGGTGGATCAGTGCAGGAAGCGCAAGATTTTGCATTAATATCCCAGGTTGCAACTTTGCGTTCAAGGGTTCCGTTTATGAATATTTTTGATGGTTTTAGAACTTCTCATGAGATCTCAAAAATTGATTCCATTCCTGATGATGTAATAAAAGCAATGATGCCAGAAGATAAAATTATGGCTCATAAAGAACAATCTTTAGACCCGGATAACCCGGTTATAAGAGGTACATCTCAAAACCCTGATGTATTTTTCCAAGCTCGTGAAGCAGCAAATGGCTTCTATGATAAGGTACCCGGAATTGTTCAGGATGTTATGAATGATTTTTATGAACTCACCGGAAGAAGATATAGCCTATTCTATTACATAGGTCATCCCGAAGCAGAAAGAGTAAGTATAATAATGGGGTCTGGAGAAGGAGCTGTTAGAGAAACCATGGAAAAAATGGTGGCCGATGGGGAAAAAGTAGGAGCTTTATTTGTACGCTTATATCGACCTTTTGCCGCTAAAGATTTTATTAAGAGTTTACCGAAAACAGTTAAAAAAATAGCTGTTCTCGACAGAACCAAAGAACCCGGAAGCATTGGAGAGCCTTTATATATGGATGTTGTAAGTGCCTTCGTAGAGAATGGTGGTAAAATGCCAACTATAGTAGGTGGAAGATACGGTTTATCATCTAAAGAATTTACACCAAGAATGGTTAAAGGTATTTATGATGAATTGTTAAAAGACAAGCCTAAAAACCACTTTACAGTAGGTATTAACGATGATGTTACACATACTAGTTTAGACATTGATAAGAATTTCGATATAAAAAAATCAACTATCAATTGTATGTTCTATGGTTTAGGATCTGATGGTACCGTTGGTGGTAACAAAAACTCGATTAAAATTATTGGTGAAACTACCGATAATTTTGTACAAGGCTATTTCGTGTACGATTCTAAAAAAGCTGGAGCACAAACCATTTCTCACTTACGTTTCGGACCTGATCCAATCTATTCTTCTTATTTAATAGATAAAGCCGATTTTATCGCCAGCCATCAATTCAATTTTATTCAAAAATATGATATGATTGATGACCTTAAAAAAGGGGGAACATTCTTGTTAAATTCACCTTACTCTAAGGAGGAAATCTGGGATAAATTGCCTAAAAAAATGCAAGAAAGCATAATAGAAAAAGAGGTGAATTTTTACACTATAGATGCATCTAAAGTAGCCCAAGAAGCAAATTTAGGTAAAAGAACCAATACGATATTACAAACCTGTTTCTTTGCTATTTCCGGAATTCTACCAAAAGATGATGCGATACAAAAAATTAAAGATGCCATTGTAAAATCTTATTCCCATAAAGGAGATAAAATTGTACAAATGAACTTTAATGCAGTTGATAAATCTCTTGAAAATTTACAACAAGTTGATTATCCTAAAAAAGTAACTAGCAATACCCAATTATTATCTGCTATGACCAATGCTCCTAAAGGTTTTGTTACCGAAGTATTGGAGAAAATATTAGCAGGTAAAGGAGACGAACTTCCTGTGAGTGCATTCCCGGTTGATGGAACGTTTCCAACAGGTACAACACAATATGAAAAAAGTGGTATTGCCGATTTTGTTCCAATTTGGGATGATGAAAATCTTTGTACACAATGTAACAAATGTGTAGCAATTTGCCCACATGCAGCCATTAGAGCTAAAGTTGTTTCCAAAGACGAATTGTACGAATCACCTCTTACTTTAAAAACAGTTGCAGCTATTGGCCGACCGTTTGACAAAAATGATGTTTATATTTTACAGGTGTCGCCGGAAGACTGTACAGGTTGTGATCTTTGTGTAGAAGTTTGCCCTGCAGAGAGCAAAGAAATTCCTGATTTTAAAGCAATAAACATGCGTAAAAAAATAGATATTGATGCTGTTGAAAATGAAAACTGGAATTACTTTATTAATCTACCTGATTACGACAGAACAGAGTTAAGTACAACTAACGTAAAAGGAGCTCAATTCTTGGAACCTTTATTTGAATTTTCTGGGGCTTGTTCTGGTTGTGGTGAAACCCCATATATCAAATTGATCACTCAATTATATGGTGATAGTATCTTGATTGCCAATGCAACAGGTTGTTCTTCTATTTATGGTGGAAATTTACCAACAACTCCTTATAAAACCAATTCATTTGGCAGAGGTCCGGCATGGGCGAATTCACTGTTTGAAGACAATGCAGAATTTGGATTGGGTATGCAATTGGCCTTAAACAAAAAACAGGAAATTGCTGTTAATTTATTAAAATCACTAGAATTACTAGTGGGAAGCGAATTGGTTAAATCTATTTTGGATAACACCGAAGAAACGGAAACCCAAAAAGAGCAAAAATTTGCAGATATAGATAGACTAAATGAAACCTTAAAAATTCTGGATAATAGTGAAGATGCCAAAAAACTAAGTCAGTTAAGCAAATATCTACGCAAGAAAAATGTATGGATATTTGGTGGTGACGGTTGGGCATATGACATTGGTTATGGAGGAGTTGATCACGTCTTGGCATCTGGAGAAGATATCAATATTCTGGTAATGGATACAGAGGTTTATTCGAACACAGGAGGTCAAACTTCGAAAGCGACACCTTTAGGCGCAAGTGCTAAATTCTCTATTGCAGGTAAAAAAACTCCTAAAAAGAGCTTAGCTATGCAGGCCATATCGTATGGTTCCGTTTATGTAGCACAAATTGCAATGGGTGCCAAAGACGTACAATCACTTAGAGCTATAAAAGAAGCTGCAGAATATCCCGGCCCATCATTAATTGTTGCTTATTCACATTGTGGTGAGCATGGATATGACCTAAAACACGGCGTAACACAACAAGAAAAAGCCGTTGAAACAGGTTACTGGCCATTATTTAGATTCAATCCTTCTAAGCCCAAAGGCAAGAAATTCAAACTAGATTCTAAAGCTCCGGCTGCTCCTTTAGAAGATTTCATGTACAACGAAGCTCGTTTTACAAGAGTTGTAAAGGACAATAGTAAATTAGCTAAAGAACTATTAGTTGAAGCCCAAGAACAAGTTGATTCTAAATGGGAACGATTGGAACTTTTTAAATCTATGTAATAATTAATTCAAACCTCGTAAGATAACTTTTTACGAGGTTTTTTTATATTTTGATTATGGATGATAAAGCAAAAAGCCATTTTAACAAAGCCCAAAATAATTTAAAAGGAGCTAATGAAGAACTTTTTAAACCCGAGGAAGATGTTGTAAGCTATTTAGTTTGTAAAAATTCTCAATATGCTATTGAAAATTATTTGAAAGGTTATTTAACATTAAGAGGTTATGAAACTCATGAAAATGAAACCATGGAAAGTTTACTCGATCGATGTAAATCATTGAATAGTAGTTTTAACGAAATCAATCTGAACATTATTGATTGCAGAGCCCATAAAATAGATTCTAAATATTGTCAAGACCTAAACAAAGTAAGCTCTTGCTTTGATACTGCAGATAGTTTAGATACTTTTTTGAGAAAATTAAAAATCTTATAAACAGGGCTAAATTCTTGAATTATAAGAGTTCATTTCAAATCCTGATTTTTTTCTATCTTCGTAAAAAGTTAATTTAACTAAAATGAATATTGGATCAAAGTCATTAATCTTATTAATATATTTTATTCTTCCAAGTTATTTATTTTCACAAGACAGCCTCCTTTCCGAAAACAAAAAACAAATATCAGATCAAGTCACACAGAATACAAATACGGATGTTGATTCAACAAACCTGGGTTACCCTGTAATTTTATATAGAGATACACTTTTTTTATTATACTCGTCAATAGGCGCAAGTTCTGTAGAACAAAGAGCAGATAAGATCTCTAAAAAGTTAAAATCTATATCTAAAAAATATGACCCTTCAAAAGATACGATCTATTTAAAACAAGGAACAGATTTTATAAATATAATGTTCAATGATGAAGTAGCTTATGTTCTCACTACGCAAGATTCTAATGAAAATAAGGTTTTATTAAGTGAATTTGGTAAGGTTCAAGTAGTTACATTAGTAAATGTTCTTGAATCAAAATTATCAAATTTAACTATTAAAGAAAAATTAATTCTGGTGGGATACTTTCTTCTTTCTCTTTTGGGATTGCTTATTTTTTTAAAATTTATACAGTGGATATTTAAGATAATTATCAAGAGATTGTCAAAATTTGAAAGAAAATTACTGAACAGAAAAAAAAATCTCATAAAATATTTTATCCCAAAAAACACACAAAATATTTTTGTGTTTATAGCAAAGGTTGTAAGATTAGTAATTATTGTTTTATTTCTTCTGGCCTATTTACCCTTTATGTTTAGTTTTTTTCCTGTTGCAGAAGGTATTGTCGAAATTTTCTATGGTTATATATCAACACCTATAAAATTTCTGTTCTATGGTTTTATTAATTTCTTACCAAGTCTGTTTTTTATAATAGTGATTCTCTTGTTCACCCGCTATATTATTAAAGTTAGTAAATATCTAGTTGAGGATATTGAAAATGACAAATTAGTTCTAAAAGAATTCCCAAAAGATTGGGCCAATACCACCCAAAAAATGTTTACTGTTTTTGTTTATGCTTTTGCTATTGTACTTATCTCTCCACATATTCCCGGTTCAGGTTCTGCTGCTTTTAAGGGAGTTACCATATTTATTGGTGCCTTGGTTTCATTTGGATCAACATCGGCCATCGCAAATATTATAGCTGGAATAGTAATTACTTATATGCGACCATATCAAATAGGAGATCGAGTAAGGATTCAAGGCACTTATGGTGATGTAATCGAGAGATCTTTATTGGTCACTAGAATTCTAACACTCAAAAACGAAGAGGTCACTATCCCAAATGCGAATATAATTGGTGGTCATATATTGAACTATTCTACTAATTCTAAGAAGAATGGAGTAATTTTGCACACATCTGTTACTTTAGGTTATGATGTTCCATGGAAGTTGGCCGAAAAACTTCTATTAAAAGCTGCCAGCAACAGCATGCTACTTCAAAAAGATCCTAAGCCTTTTGTTCTTCAAACTAGTTTAGATGATAACTATGTTTCCTATGAATTAAATGTTTACAGCAAACAAGAGAAAAAAATGCCATTGATATATTCAGATATACATCATAATATATTAGACGTTTTCAATAAAGCAGGCGTTGAAATTCTTTCTCCGGCCTATATTTCAGCCAGAGACGGAAATTTAACAACAGTACCTGATTTAGTCAAACCAAATTCGAGAAGCCCAATTGAACGAATTGTAGATCATTTAACAGGTAAAAATCAAAAAATAACGATCGTAAAAAATGATGAAGGAGATACACAGAAATAATTTCACTCACTAATCATTCAGTTTTAACACAGCCATAAAAGCTTGTTGAGGGATCTCTACATTACCAACCTGGCGCATTCTTT
>VAPK010108491.1_pt1 | contig 12268 bp, 17 predicted proteins | sample 3395031 | NCBI WGS metagenome assembly VAPK01 (sample SAMN08290443, study PRJNA428436) | hydrothermal vent metagenome | isolation source: Deep-sea hydrothermal vent chimney 1 | place: Pacific Ocean: Juan De Fuca Ridge | reverse complement strand
GCTGTTGTGTCCCTTAGCCTCGAAGAGCCTCCTGCCGAAGTTCAGGTACGGAATCCTGAAGTTGCCGACGATTCCCTCCTCGTCGAGTATAGCCTGTATTCTGTTCTCCATGTCGACCAGCGCCGTCTGCTCAGCCTGCTGTTGCTCGACCATGAACTCCTTCTTGTTCTCGATCTTCGTCTTCACGACATCGGGGATTAACGACAGGTCGTACGCCTTTACCCTCTTATCAGCCGTCCTCCTCGGCATACTCTATCACCTCCGCACGATTCGTCGTTTCCGAAGATTATATATTTGAGAGCGTGGTATCGGGTATAGGTATGACCGCTCCCGGTAAGGAGGAAGAGGAGATACTCGTCGAAGATTGGGTAGAGGTTTCGAAAAGGTGCGACGTAGAGTCGTCGATTAAGCTTAGAGCTATCGAGAAAATCGTAAGCGAGTACAACAGATTCGAGAAGGCGGTAGACGTAGTAGAGAGAGCGATTCGATATCTAAGAAGCTATCTGAAGGATTATTCGATGGAAGTTTCGAGAAACTTTAAGCCCAACGAGATAGAGGTGACGATACGAATAAGACCGTTCGACGAATTCAACACGCCGGACGCCGTAAAGGCTAAGCTGTACAAAGCGCTTCTGGAGGTGTTGGGTCGTGAGCGGGAAGAGGAAGCGAGGAGAATTGCGGACAAGCTGTTCGAATCCCTTTACGGGACGTAAGGTAGCGTATGCGTATCCGAAAGTAAACGTCGTAAGCTTCACGTACGTCGCGGTAGAGCATATAACCCGTCTTAGAAAGTACGCGCACGTTATCGAAGTAGACGTGGATAGCATCGACATATCGATGTGGACTGACGATTACGTGCTGTTCGTACATCCCGTATGCTATCCTTTCGTCGAGAGGGGGCATAAGTTCGAGAGATTCGTGAGACTTGCGAGAGCGAAGAGGTTCACGCTTATAGGTTTCGAAGTCTCCGATACCGATAGGCTTAGCGCGAAGGCGGTTAGAATTCTCGATGAGTTCGATCTCATAGCGACTCCGAGTACGTGGAGCAAGAAGGCGATGGTCGAATCGGGCTTGGACGAGCGCAAGGTGTACGTTATGCCTCACGGCGTTAACAAGCGCTTTCTCGAAGTCGAGAGCATAACTTCGCCGGAAATTCGAACGCTTCTCGATCTCAAGAAGAGCTTCGACGTTAAGTTCGTACTCTTCAACCTGTGGCATTCGGGATTCAGGAAGGGCGCGGATTTAGTGGCGAAGGCGATGAAGATCGTGCAGGCGAAGAGACCGGACATCGTTCTCCTGCTGAAGACCGGCGAAATACTCGATCCCTACATCCCGAAGCTGAAGGAAGTTAAGCACGTACACGTGGCGAAAATGCTACCGTACGAACAGTACGCCGAGCTGTATCTCGTAGCCGACGCGGTAGTCGTAGCTTCGAGAGGCGGAGCGTTCGAGATTGCGGGGATAGAAGGGATAGCGAAGGGCTTACCTACGCTCGTACCGAATGCGGGATGCTTTACCGACTACGTCGATCTTGCGATACCCGTCGAAGTTACGGATGCGCGTCCGATAGTTCTTCCTAAGAATCCCATACACATCGGCAGAGGGTACGAGATAGACGTGAACGATCTCGCGAATAAGATCGTGGAGGTATTCGATCACTACGAGGAGTACAAGGCGAAGGCTGAGAAGGCTAAGCGTAAGCTCGTAAAGCGATTCGATTGGGATAAGATCGTGGACGATTTCGTAAGACATCTCGCGAGGTGTTTAGCGTGAAGAAGAAGATCGCACTCGATAGGGAAACGTTTCTAAGGCGTGCGAGAGCGTTCGTAAGGTACTTCGGCGACTCCGTCGGAATGCTAACGTCCGCAATGTTAGCTCTTGAGGCGCAGGAGGACGTGAATCGCGTGATATACGTTAGAGTCGGCGATCACGCCAGCGTAATCGTAGGAACGGCGGACGTTAGCGGATGGGGTCGAGAGTACCTTAATAGAATCGAGAGGTTCGTATTCTACGAGGAGGAGGAGGAAGGCGAATCGGCGTAATTCTTAAATATCGAAAGGTCGAACAATCGGACGGAGGTGATGGGAGGTGGGGGTTAGGAGAAGGTATAGCGTGTTCTGGAGCGATCAGGAGTACATGTTCGTAGCGAAGGGGCAGGTGCTCAGACCGGCAGTATACGCGTGCGTAAAGTCGAAGTTCCTTAAAATCATAACGGCGCTAAGGGAAATCGAGAACGGAGACGCTGTAGACGACAGCACGCTCTCGGAGCTTGTAAGAGCGATAGCACACTTGCTAAAGATAAAGGGATACGATAGCGAAGCGGAAATGCTGGAAAATATTGCTGAAAAAATCGAGAGGTGAAGCGCATGGACGGGCAGGTCGACGGGCGGATAGTTAGAAGGATCAACGAAGTTCTACGTCGTACGATGAGACGTTCGGACATATATACGTTTCGGATGCTGTTCACGAGGTATCCTAAACCTACGCTATCGGTAGTCGTATGGAAAACGCAGAAGAACGGATGGCAGAAAATCGTCGAGATCCCGATAGACAATCTGGACGACTTCGTCAACAGCGTTATAACGGCGTACGGTATGCTTAAGCTTACGGAGCGTTCGAGCGATTCGACCGATAGTTCGACGAGGCGTTCGTCGAGGAGAAGAGCGCCAAGGAGGGATTAGCATGAGCGTGGACGAAGTTATCGAGAAAGAGCTCGTGTACATTAAAGTATTCGTCAGAGACGCTCCGCTTCCTCTTTTTATAGCGTTTCGCAAGGAGTTCGAAGGGCTTAAACCGGAAGACGTTAAGCAAAAGCAGAAGGAGTTGTACGAGCTTTACGTTAACAGCGCGGACAAGAACGCGCTGGCGATGGAGCTTGCGATGCACGGGGAAGGCGCTTTAATACTTAAACCCGCAGGCGTGCGAGTATTCAGCACGGGAGAAGTGGTGATAACGACTAAGGGCGGAAGCAAACTCGTAGGCGATATCAGATTGTTCGGCGAAAGCAAGAAGGAGATCGCGAACAATCTAAGAGACTGGATGTACGTCGAGGTTAAGGCGGATAAGGAGATAGAGGAGAAGTACGGGAGGGACGCGTGCCTAATAACTACGGTAGATCCGCTCAAAGGGTACGTGGACGAGGACGAAGCGAAAAGATTGCTCGACGAGTACTCGCTAACTCCGGCGGAGCTTCTCATGTGCGGTCTGGGAATAAGACCGTGCGACGTAACCATGCGACTGTTCCTACCACGCCTTCTCCCCCTGTTCTACTACGGCGACAGACCTATACACGTAATGCAGTTGACGAACGTTGAGAGCGGTAAGACCGAATACGGGACGCGCCTCGAATTTCTGTTCACGTGGACGTTCTACTCGGAGTTCCCGTCGGTAGCCGAGCTTATATACGACGGACGTACGGGAAGCGCGGGGAGCGTATTCACGAGCAACGGGATCGTAATCGATGAGATCGATAAGGTATCGAAGACGAGATTCGTTGAGGCTTACCAGCCGTTGAACACGGGACTCGAAAACGGGCTGTGGAGGAGAGGCGTAAGCATTCACGGACGCAAGCTCGAAGTGTACAGACGAATACCGTTCATCGTATTCGGGAACGTAACGCAGGGAGACGACGTTATCGATCAGAGGCTGTACGAGAATTCGAGAGCTACCGCGAAGTACGTGATAACGGAAGCGATAAGCACGGGAGGAGACGACAGAAAGGTGAACGTTTACTCGTTCATCGACAGGTTCGCGATAGTGGACGTGTATCCGAAGTACGTACCGATAAGCGATTACGTGATCATGAAGGACGGCGCGGTAGGCGTTCTGCCGGACTCGACGATGAGAGGGATCGTAAGCGTAGTTCAGGATGCGATAAAGCATGAATACGTAGAGCCTACGGACGACTGCAAGGGAAGAAGGAGAGCGCAACTTGAAGCGGTGTACAACGTACTGAAGGCGCTTATAGACGAGGAGGTAGACTTGGACGTGCTCAGAGAGATAGTAGTGGGCAATAGAGACTTCGGAGCGCTGTTCGAGACGGAAGTGCGTAAAGAAGAACGCGCGGAAGCGAAGGTTAAGGATGAAGAGTTCGAAGATATCGACTTCACGCTCGAATTCCTCGGAAGCTGAGGAGGTGATATCGTGCTGGGAATCGTTATCCTTCTTTTCGTTATCTCTTTCGTATCGTACTTCCTTTCGTACAATCTGATAAAGCCGAAGACGCCTCTAGAGCGAATAATAACGCTTCTCCTTGCCTTTATCGTATTCTCCCTAATCGTACTCGCTCTCGCAATCTTGCTCGCGTAGGAGGTGGTATTATGCGCAGAACGGCTATATTGCTTAAAAGAACGTGTGACTTGTGCGGGAGAGAAGCCATCGTTAGAGCGTACGAAGTGGAGGGTAGAGCCGTATTCGTGTGTACCGCCTGCGAAGAGCGCTATATACTAGCGTCGAACAGTCCGTAACATTTAAATATCGGAAGATCGAACAATTGAACGGAGGTGAGGGGGATGAGGGTCTTGGTGAAGCTCGTCGGGTACTGCACGAACGATTCGTGCAACAGCGACGGCGTCTGTATAAGCGACGGAGAAGTATGCCCGTACCTCGTACTCGTAGCGATAAATAGGAGGGCTGAGGGATGAAGTGCGTTAAGTGCGGTGCTAAGTTCGTCAAGAGCGACACCGTGCTCGTAGCGTTGCGAAAGGGCAACGTGTACGTCGTACCGGTAGCGCTAACGGAGTACGTCGTAGACGAGCAAACGATTACGCTCGTGAACGTGAAGTTCGTCTGTCCGATATGCGGAGCGGTGTACGCAAGGAGGGGATAAAGCGTGAACGTCGGCGTGAACGTCGAGCTTATTGCCGAGAGAATAGCCAACGCGATAACGAACGGAATAAGAGAGGAGTGCAAGCGGATGCGGAAGGACTTGGACGGCGAGATCACGGTAACTAGAGTCGTTCAATGCCTGCGCAAATCCTTTTTCGAGATAACGCAGAGAAAGGAGGATGAAGGCAACTACAGCGTGCTCGTAGGTCTTATATCGCACTACGTAATCGAGAGGCTAATCGAGACGGAGTTCGCGAAGGACTGCGTAGTTCGCAGAGAGGCGGAGGTAAGTTACGACGTGCTGAAGGGACACGTCGACGTACTGCTGGAGTGCAAAGGCGCTAAGTACGTGGTAGAGATAAAGACGACTAAGAGCAAGCCGATACAGCCGTACCCGTTGCACGAAAGGCAGGCGCGCATTTACGATACGATGGTCGGAGCGGAGTACGCGTTCATAGTGTACGTTAACAGAGCGGACGGGTCGATCAAGATATTCACCGTGACACCCGATACCCGTGCGTTGGAGCTTGCGGTAACGCGTGCGAAGATGCTTAAAAAGGCTCTCGAAACCGGCGTACCCCCCGAACCGGAGTTTACGCCTCAATGCTTCCTCTGCCCGTTCCGCTCCTCGTGCAATTTGCGAACGGTGTGGTGGTAGGAGGTGATGGTATGTACTCGGAGGAGTTGTACAGGTTGTGTTGGGAGTACGTGGATCTTGAGGAGTACAGGCAGAGGCTTAAGGCGAAGATAGAGAGAGGAGGCAGACCGCTTGAGAACTTACTGGAGGACGTTGAGATCGGGCTTAAGGAGAGAGCGAAGTACATAGCTAAGCTGTTGGACGGCGAACCCGTATGGGCGAAGTGGCTCAAGTACGTCAAGGGTATAGGCGTTAAGCATGCGAGCGTGCTAATCGCGTACTTCGACATGGAGAACACGAACACCACGTCGCGCCTATGGGCTTACGCGAATCTCGCCGACAGAAACAAGGGTTCGAGACGACTTAAGGGTCACGTTATCAGACTCGGCATGAGCTTGCTTGGCGTAAGAACTATAAGCCGTTCTCTGTTCGAAAGAATGCATGTCAGAGGGGAATCGAAGTACGCGAGGTACTTCGAGAAGGAGAGGAAGATCGTGGAGGAGACTAATCCCGACTGGAGTCCTATACGAAAGTTCTTCAAGGCGTTCAGGAAGATGCTTAGGCTGTTCTTAGCGCACTACAAGATGACGTACGACTTCTTCCACAAGAGAGAAGTACATATACCGTATCCCGTTAAGCTTATGATCGAGGGCAAGCTTAAGGGCAATCACAAAGTTTACCTGCCGTTCGTGGACTACAGCGTTAAGCTCGACTGGCTCGACGCTCTGGAGGTTGAGCTACGTGCTAAAGGCGTAACCGTTTCGAGAGAACCTTAATTTTTTTAAGCCGAGCCCCTACGACTAATATACATAGCGTAAGCGCTGGCGGGACTACGCGTACGGTAAGCGTGGTGAAGCTTTGGAGAGACTACGCGAGCTCTACAAGCGTAAGCCTAGAATACACTACGTGCCGATTTAGCGTAGCCTAATAATTACGATCTGCCAACGTAGCGGAATCGTGCGAGCTGTCCATGTACTATACGATAGGGAAGCGTCGATCAGCGCGGGGTCTGACCACGATTCCCGCAAGCGTAGCCTCATAGTTACTAACCTATTGCGGAGCGCGTTTAAGCCGGTATTACACATTGCGCTCTAAGCCCGCCATGCACTACGGCACAAACTAGCGCCGTAAGCCGAGCAGATACCACGACTATCACGGAGCGTCCGGACAGCCTAACGAAAACGACGCTCTTCTGTAGCGCAAAGCCTAAAAGACACAAACCCTATTTCGCGAGCGCACTCTTTATAAGCCTTTCGTCTACGAAATACGATCATGAGTGCGCCGAAACTAGTATTCGTAAGAAGGCTCGTACGCGACATACCTTTCCCCCTCGTTATCGCGTTCGCCGACGCTCTTCAGAATTTGGACGTTAGTAGGCAAAGGGAAGAGCAGAGAAAGCTGTACGACATGTACAGGCTTAGCACGGACGCATCTCTCCTCAACCTCGCCATAGCACTTCACAAGTTCGTACGAATAATCTTCAAGCCCGAAGGATACGTTATCGAGCAGAACGGTACGGTCAAGCTGTTCACCAAAGGCGGTACTATGCTTGTGGGCGATATAAGGCAGTTCGGGAAAAACATGCGGGAGATCGAGAACACGATAGGCGAGTGGCTTCTCGTAGACGTTACCGCCGGCAAGCCTTACGCCGACATCCCGAACGCCAAAATCCTTCACGTAGAGCCGATAACGAGGAAAGAGAACGTAGAGCGGGCGAGGGAGATAATGGACGAGCACGCTCTTACGCCTATCGAACTTCTCCTCTATTCTCTCGGCATTCGACCCTGCGTCGAGACTGTAAGGCTTTACGCCGTTCGCTTCCTCTCCCTCTTCTTCTACGACGCGCGTCCCATTCACGTTATCCAGATCACGCAACCCGAAACGGGAAAATCGCACTACAGCGTTAGAATGGAGTTCGCGTTCAACTTCACGCACTTTACGGAATTTCCGAGTCCCGCCCGACTTATATACGATGCGAGACTTAACGCTAAAGGCGCGGTATTCACGAGCAACGGGATTGTGATAGACGAGATCGATAAGCTCGACAGGAATACGTTTAAGAAGGCGTACATGTCGCTCAACACCGGCTTGGAGAACGGCGTGTGGAGAAGAGGCGTAACGTCTTCGCTCGGCGCGAGCGTAGAGGGCTACAGGTTCGTACCTTTCGTACTTTTCGGCAACGTGCCTGAGGAAATGCGAATCGAGGAGAGCTACAGACAGAGCTTCGAGACGTGGCTTAGAGAATACACGAACATGAACGTATCCGCATTCGTAGAGCGATTCGCGCTCGTAGACGTTTGCCTCGACTCTATATCCGTTTCGAGATATCTAATACGAAACGAACAGGGAATCGTAGGCTTTCTACCCGACGAAGTGCTGAGAGGTGTCGTAAGAATCGTGGAGGATTCGATAGAGTACGAGTACGTCGAGGAGGACGAAGAATGCTTCGGCAGGCTTAGAACGCACGCCGAAGCGGTTTATAACGTTTTCAAAGCGCTTCTCGATACCGACATAGATGCGGATGACGTTAAGAAGCTCGTTCTTGGAGAGATGGACGCTCTCGAATTCTTCGGCTCTCTGCGCCTAAAAGTTTAAGTATCGAACCGTTCGAACGATTCGACATGGAGTACGTAAGAAACGCATTCGGCGTTAAAGTTTCGCCGGACGACAGGGAAATGCTCGCTCCCAAAGAAAACGAGTGCATAACCGCAGTAGCGGAATTCGTACAACTCGTTAATCCGTCGAAATCTCTTCTAGTCGACGTTGGCGCGTATCACGGCAAGTGGTCTCTTCCTCTATCCGTAGAGTTCGACAAAGTCGTGGCGATAGAGCCTGTGAAGGACAACGCGAAAGTGCTACGAGCGTACGCTCGCGCCAACAGATTCAGAAACGTAAGCGTGATAACGGTAGCGCTGGGAGATCGTGAGGGAAAGGCGAAGATAAGGGTTAACGGAGCTTGGAGCGCAATAAGCGACGACGGGGAGGAGGTAAGAATGACGACTCTCGATAGAGTGCTCGAAAAGTACAACGCCGAAGAGTACGAACTCGTAGTCGTAAAGATCGATACGGAGGGATACGAGTACAAGATACTCGAAGGCGCTGAGAAGGCGGTTTCGAGCGATAACGTAGTGTTCGTCATAGAGCACCACGAATACTGGGCTGGCAACGAACCGACGACGCACACGGATATAGCACGAAAGCTCGTATTCGCCGACAGACTTCCGTTCGCGATATGCGACGTTCATTGGGCGTACGTTCCCAAGAAGTTCGGTAGGCAAGCTTTCGAGGTTTTTCTCGGCAGGCATCTGTTCTACGTCAAGATGGTGCGCAATCTCAGGCGCGGTTTACCTTGGTACTTCGGCATACCGCACGACTGGTGGCACGGCTGTTCTATAATGGATTTCGTATTCGCCGTAAGGGATATCGTAAGAGAGGGCAAGATTAAGGAGTACGAACTCGATAAGGCTTACGTAGATTCGCTGTACGAGTTCCTCAATCTGGAGGTGGGCGTATGACGATAGTCGGGTTCATAAGCGGTTACTACAGATGCGGGACGACGATCTTTCAGAGATACGTTCAGGAAGTCGTACCGAAGTACGTGGTGCTGTGCGAACCGACGCAACACGAAATCGTCAGGCACATAATGTCGTACGGTTGCATCCGTACCCATCCCCTTCACGGCTTCCCCGTATTCGAACCGTACCTTAAGCTGAGAAACGAAGTGCTCGTAAACTTCATCGTGCGCCATCACAAGGTTTTCGATAAGAGTACGAAGCATTGGGGGGTTATAGACGATCCGAGCGTGGCGATATACTTGCTCGAACCATTCGACGATCTGACGAACGTGGAGATCGTAATAAAGACGAATCAGCTGTGGACGTGCATAGACGAGGTAGCTAAAGCGTTCGACGCTTGGGTAATCGCACTTACGCGTCCCGTAGATAAGATCGTCGAATCGCATTTCCCCGATAAAGCGTCTCTCGAAAGGGCGAAAAGAATGCACTTTCCTCCGCCGTTCTACGCTTCGCTCGTATACGAGAGGCTTATAGGCGATCCGAAGGGCAAGACGGCTTACGATATCGTTAGGGAGTGCGCTGAGCTTTACGTTAGAACAACCGCTCGGAAGTTCGGCGGTAGAGCGGTGAACTTCGACGACTTCGTGTTAAATCCCTCTAAATACGCGGACAGCATTAAACCCGTACCGCTTAACCTAAGAGCGCACGCAAAGATATTCGACGTTAGGAGGCTGTAGCGTATGAGCGTTGACTTCGAGAGCGTAAGAATAGCGATAGAGTCGATAAGGCGTGTAGGAGCGTGCGATTACGTTCTTCCCGACGATCACAACGGCATAGTCGATGCTCTGTCGAAGCTTAAATCTCTTTTCGAGACGCTTACTTCGTGCAAACTCCCCGATCTGCCGAGAAAGGTTAAATGGGACGACGTTATCCTTCCCGAAGACCACAACACCGTTATCGACGTTCTTAAGGCTATGAGAGACTGCATGGCAAAAGACGGCGTGGACGTTAGCGACGTTGACGATAAGCTTTCGAAGCTTAGATACGTGAAGAAGGGAGACGTTTACAGACCGGAAGATCACAACGCGAAGATAGATGCGATGCTCAGCGTGGAGAAAACGTTCGAAGACAACGTAGGCTTCAACGTTTACGTGGTCGACGCTTATTCGAACGATCCGATATACGACGCGATAGTTACCGTGTACACGAGCGAGGGATGGGAGAGAAAGAAAACGAACTTCAACGGAAAGGCGCAGTTCCTCGACCTTCCGAAGGGCGAAGACGTATTCGTGGTCGCCGAGTGCAGAGATCACATAGGCTACGCGTATTACGCGAGAGTGCGCGACTTCACGAGAACTACGGTTAAAGCGATACCGATAAGCGAATGCCAAGGCGCTCTCCCGAAATTCCCTTACGAAGGTGTAGACCTATTTAAAGGCATGTGCGCCGTAGGCTGGAGTAGCGCCGGCGAGATATTCCTCGAAAGAAGCGAATCGAGAGGCGGTTGCTTCGCGTACGGAGAGTTCTGCGGTAGCGATTGCTATACGAACTGGTGTGGCGTCGAGGCGGGAGCGGTATGCGACGGTTACTATCCGATGAGCGCTCCGTTCGCAGACCTCTTCAACGCGAAACCCCTTAACTCGCTCGAACTTATATTTCTGTGTGGCGTCGGCAAGTACTCGAACGGATACATCGAATTCTACCTCGACATGATGGACTGGGACTGGAACTACGATTTCAGCGTCGATATAACGTACAAAGCCGGTAGCGATTCGTGGAATCTCGATCTCTACGCGGACACGGAAACGTGGTACGTCGAGTACACGATAAACGTGGATAAGAGCAAAGTACCCGTAGACGATAGTACGGATTACGTTAAGCTATACGAGCTTCGCGTAAGACTTGATTCGAGCAAGAACGTCGTTATCAAGCTGAACAACGTAACGATATTCGAGAGATACGTACCGTTCGCGATGCCTCTCGACAGAGCGTACGTAGATTACGTAAGCGCCTACGTATCGTCTTCGGGTTCTACTCCTCTGGCGTTCTTCCACGTTAAGGACGTAATCGTGAACGGAGTAAGCGTCGTATACCCGTGTCCGCGCACGTACACTTCGCCTTCGTCCGCCGGAAGGGTTATCACCTAACCGTCCGTCTATCCGAAAATTTTATAAACCCGAAGGTCGGACTTATAGGCGGAGGGAGGTGATGGAGATGGGGAAGCTGTACTTGCTTAACGCCCTTATAATGCCGGTAGAACTCGAAGAAGGGCAATCGGCATTGTTCGTGGCTACGAAGATAGACAAGATGTTCGCAAGAGCACTCGCGAGAGCGCACGATAAGGACGAAATCGTAAGCGCGATAGGGCACGAAGCTACGGCTAAGATACTATCGGAGATACTCGGAATCGAGGTAAAGACGAACAGAATCGCGGTAAGCATGGAGAGAGGCGACTTCGCGATAGTGTGCAAGGCGAAAAGAAGGCTTGCCGAGGGTGAAGTGCTTAAGGAGCTAAAGGACGAAGATATCGAGCTGTACTTCGTTGCGAGAATATACTAAGGAGGTGGTAGCGTGATATACGTTTACGAAAATTCTTTCGTGATGGAGAACGTGCGAAAGCTCGAAATCGTGAAAGAGGATACGTACGGACACGTACTCGTATACGTTAACGGAGAGCCGAAGGTTAAGGTAACGGAAGTCGACGGCGTGTACGTGAAGACCGACAGGAAGACCGTGAAGATATCGCTCGGATTCCAAGGCAGAATCGAGGCTGAGTACGTGCGAAGAGTGGAGGTAGTGAAGAACAGAGGCGAATCTATAGTAATCGTGCCGTGAGGTGATGCGCATGCGCGTCCTCGATCACAGGCTTATGAGCGTACTTAAACTTTCGAAGGACGAATTCGCAAAGGCTGTTGTGGATGGAATAGAGTACGCGTGCGATCTAAGGAGAGACGCCAACAGGATCGACGAAATCCTCGAATTCATAAAGGGCAAGGATGCGAAGCTCGCGTTCGTAATGGGCTACTACTTCGGGTTCGTCAGCGGACTGCACGACGGGATTAACGGGGAAGACACAGCGAAATCGCTACTGGACGCCATCTACTTCACGCACGCCACGTGTGATAGAAAAGCGTTCAGGCGCTTCTGGGAACACGTGGTAGGCAAGCTTCTTACCGAGGAGGTGAACGACTATGGACAGGCTGAAGATAGAGTTGAAATTAGCTAAAAGACTCCTACGCTCTCTCTCCCCGCTCCCCCGTCTCGAATCGGACGCTATCGTGATCGCCCT
>VAPK010924560.1_pt1 | contig 12271 bp, 7 predicted proteins | sample 3395031 | NCBI WGS metagenome assembly VAPK01 (sample SAMN08290443, study PRJNA428436) | hydrothermal vent metagenome | isolation source: Deep-sea hydrothermal vent chimney 1 | place: Pacific Ocean: Juan De Fuca Ridge | reverse complement strand
CATAATGTTGATAAAATTCCCAAGGGATTATGCAGATTGCAGCTCCCCACGCAACTCCACCGCCGCTGCCCGGTTGCCACGGTGCTGCATTTGGAACATATCCGGTTTCAATATTTTGAGCACCGATAATATCGTGAATCCATTTGTGGTAGAAATTCTTTGTATCGAAATTGTGCATAACGGTAACACACGAAACCTGCCCATCACCAGTGTAAGGTGAGCGTTCGCGGTGCGGACAATCACTGGCAATTCCACCGTGCATATTATCGGTTTGGCTCCGTTTCCAAATTTTATTTATCTGGTTGAAAAGTGGGTTTGAAGTTTCAAAAGTGGCCGATTCTTCCACATACGTATTTACTACTTCAGCGGTAATTTGCTCAGGCTTCAATTCGCCAGGCCAATTTACAATTTCAACTTCCCTGAAAACAAACCAGTTAAAACGTGCGGCATAACTTTCTTTTCCTTTCCCGTTAAAAATATAAGAATTGTCGCCCGAAAAATTGTTGCTCAAATATTTAATTTCAATTTTATGACCTTTCGGACCTTCAATATTGCTCAGTTTTACCCAGCCTGAAACTTCAATTCCAAAATCGACCTTATAATTTCCGTTGTACATTTTTTCAATCCGGATGGGTTTTAACCGTTCTACCACTTTATCGGGATTTGCTGTTTGCGCAACCAATTTGCCTTCGGGAGCTTTTCTGATTGCCACTTTTTCCCAGGCCGAATCATTAAATCCCGCAGTGCACCAACCAGGTTGTTCCAAACGTGCATCGTAATGTTCGCCGTAATAAACCATATCAAATAATATCGGGCTTTTCGAGGCTTTCCAGGTTTGATCGCTGACAATTACATCCTCTGTTCCATCGGAATAAGTAATATGGATTTGTGCCAGGAATCGAGGTGTTCCATAACCCAAATCCCAATGTTTTGCCGGATTGTAAAAGCCATTCCCCAAAATACTTCCGATTACATTTTTACCTTTTTGTAATTCTTCTTTTAAATTGTATGCAAGGTACATCACTCTATATTCGCGAAAATTATCGGGAAGAGGAATACCTTGTTCTATCAAACCCGGGCGTTTCCCGTAATTTGTTTGATTGGGCACCAAAACATCGTCGCCTACTTTTTCACCATTCAAATACAATTCAAAATATCCCAACCCAGTAACAAAGGCCACGGCAGATTTAATTTCTTTTTCAACTTTAAATTCTTTTCTAAACATTGGTGATGGAGGTGGCAGTTCTTTAGGTAATCCGGTATTTGGGTTTATTTGTTTCGAAAGCGTTTCCTCTCCTTGCCAGGGCGCACCAATCCAGGTTGCTTTCCAATCAACTTCTTCGAGTAATCCCATTCGCCAAAAAGCGGGTTCGCTCCATTCCGAAATCTCTCCATTTATATTCCAAACCCGAACCTGCCACCAACATTCCTGCCTGGAATTTAATTTTATACCATCGTATTTTACACGAGTTGATTGATTACATTCAACTTTTTTGCTGTCCCACAAATCAGGTTCTCCCAGTTGTTCTTTTGAACTTGCAACTTTAATTTGCCAGGCGGTTTGTGCTTGACCGCGTTCGTTTTTTTCTGCAATATTAATCCATGCCAAACGCGGTTGAAGTACATCGACTACGGAAGGATTTTGTAAATACTCGCAGCTTAATTGCGTGGGTTTTATTTTCGCAGCTGAATAATTTAAAAAGGTAAATACCAAAAAAGAAAATAGAAATAATTGTTTCATTTTTAAAAGATTAGCGAACTGATTAAATAACTACATTCAAAAGTACTAAAATTACGTGGTAAACTAAATGAATATATTTTTCTGTTCATTGTTGTCCGGTAAAGATGAGAATATTGAAACAGATTGCTTCACTGCATCCGTAATTACTTAAAACTAAAGTTTTTATGATTTGAGACGCCCGTCATTGCGAGAGTTTACCCAATTTTTATTGGGCATAATGAGTAAATGACAGGGAGATGCCGAAATGAATTCGGTATGACGTTCTAATAAATATTTTGTATAGAACGTCATCCCCCGCATTGCGATCCCTTTGAGAGAGCTCGTTTCGGGAACTTTAAATAATAATATACTGTATAAATCAACATGTTACGTAAATCAGTCATTGCAAGTGTAACGAAGCAATCTCAAAACTTTTACCGGAAACTAATGATTTCTATTCCTTCCCGTAGTATCTGAATTTGGGAACAAACTTATAACAACCGAACTTATGACTTTCTATTATTACTTCTTACATTTGTTTGAAATTTAAAATTCAGTAATGATTCCACAAATTGATAAATTAAAATATAAAGATTCAGGAAATTTTTTTCTGTTGGCAGGACCGTGTGCAATAGAGGGTGAAAAAATGGCGATGGAAATTGCTGAAAAGATTGTTGCGATTTCTGAACGATTAAAAATCCCGTATATTTTTAAAGGTTCGTATCGAAAAGCCAATCGCTCGCGATTAGATTCGTTTACAGGAATTGGTGATGAAAAGGCTTTGAAAATTTTACGAAAAGTTGGGGAAGCTTTTAACATTCCAACGGTTACTGATATTCATACGGCGGAGGAAGCCGCAATTGCTGCAGAGTTTGTAGATGTTTTGCAAATACCCGCATTCTTGTGTCGACAGACCGATATTTTAGTTGCGGCTGCTAAAACCGGGAAAATGGTGAACATTAAAAAAGGTCAATTCCTTTCTGCACAGGCCATGCAATTTGCAGTATCAAAAGTGAAAGAAAGTGGCAACTTAAATGTAATGCTGACCGAACGCGGAACCACATTTGGATATCAGGATTTGGTGATTGATTATCGCGGAATACCGGAAATGCAAAAGATGGAAGTACCGGTAATTTTAGATATCACACATTCGTTGCAGCAACCTAACCAAGCGAGCGGTGTTACGGGCGGCAAACCCGAATTAATTGAAACCGTTGCCCGTGCGGGAATTGCTGTTGCTGTGGATGGCATTTTTATTGAAACGCATCCAAATCCGGCAATCGCAAAATCGGATGGGGCAAATATGTTGCGCTTGGATATACTGGAAGAATTATTGGAGAAACTTGTTCAAATTAGACAAGCGATAAATAAATTTTAGAAATAGTAATTAGTAAAATGAAACCAGAGGTTTCGCATATTTATAGAAATTAATTGAGTTAATAATATTCGACACCGGCTGGAGTCGAATTTTATGATAATTATATCTATCTATAAACGTTTGGCCTCTCTGAGGTCTGAATTTTAATACATATTTCAAAAATAAAACTATGAAAAACAGAAGATCGTTTATTAAAAAAGCTGGCGGCGGAGTTGTGCTGGCCGGATTGTCCCCATTAACAAAAAATACAACGGCTGGAGAAGTAAGCATTAACGGAGCATTAATGCACCACGTTTTTTTCTGGTTAAAAGAGCCGGAAAACAAAGTGCATCGGAAACAATTTGAAAAAGCGATGAACGATTTGCTAAAAGTAGAAACCATTAAACTGAGCCATGTTGGAATTCCGGCTGCAACAGAAGAACGTGGTGTAGTTGAAAATTCATATACCTATTCGTTTATGGTAATGTTTGATAGTTTGGGAGATCAAAATGTCTATCAGAAACACCCGATTCATTTAAAATTTATTGAAGACAATTCTGATTTATGGAATAAGGTGGTAGTTTACGATTCGGTTGATTAAGGGAAAGTTCGCTGGCACAGTGGCCAGCCAACAACTAACTTTATGATATTAAATAATTGATAACTAAAAATCAACATTACGCAAGAAAATGATTTTCAGTTCTGAAAGAGCGAAAGATAAAAGCGCAGGGCATCGCCCTGTGTAGAAATGCCCGGAATAGAATTGCACCACGCACCTCCACTGCAAAAAGAGATAAAGCTTTATGGGGCAAAATTAGAAAATACATCAAATAGCTCAAATCTGTAAAACTGTTAAAATACAATTTTAGCTGATGATGACATGATTTGACAAGAGCAGTAAACAGGAGAAGTTTTCAGTATAAAAAATCAAATGTCCGTAAATTGAGCAGGTGAACTTTAGTCACCAGCTCAAAATGGGACATATTCGGAAGTCGGAGTTTCCAACTCCGATATTTGAGTTTGGAAACTCAAATTCCCCTTTAATAGAAAAATAAATACGCCATTAAAATGGCAGCAATAATTCCCACAAAATCGGCAATTAGACCACATATAACTGCGTAACGGGTATTTTTAATTCCAACCGCACCAAAATATACAGCAAGAATATAGAATGTAGTATCGGTTGCTCCTTGCACGGTACTCGCCACACGCCCAACAAACGAATCGGCACCATAAGTTGTCATGGCATCAACCATCATTCCGCGGGCACCGCTGCCACTCAGGGGTTTCATTAAAGCCGTGGGAAGTGCGGCTGTAAAATCGGTATTTACTCCCATTTTTTCGAAACCCCATGAAACTCCCGCAACAAACCAATCCATTCCTCCTGCCGCCCTGAAAACACCAATGGCAACAAGTATTGCAATCAAATAAGGAATAATTTTTACAGCCGTTTTAAATCCATCTTTCGCTCCATCGATAAAAGCCTCGTAAACATTTATTTTTTTGAAAGCAGCCATTATTATGAATACTGCGATAACCGTAAACAATATCAGGTTGCTTGCAATGCTCGAAATTTGCGCAATTGTTTCTTTGTCGAGCGTTGAAAAATACCAGATTATTCCGACAATAAAAACTGTTAATCCGCCCAAATAAGCAAGTATTACTTTATCAAACAAATTTATTTTCTGATAAATGGCAACCGAAATTAACCCTGCAATAGTAGAAAAGTAGGTAGCCAGCAGAATAGGAATAAAAATATCGGAAGGATTTACCGCACCCAATTGTGCGCGGTAAACCATTATACTAATTGGCAACAAAGTCAAGCCCGAAGTATTTAGCACCAAAAACATAATTTGTGCATTTGATGCGGTGCTTTTATCGGGATTTGTTTCCTGCATTTCTTTCATGGCCTGCAATCCCATTGGTGTTGCGGCATTGTCGAGGTTGAGCATGTTAGCGGCAATATTCATCATAATTGCGCCGTGTGCAGGATGCTCTTTCCCCAATTCAGGAAAAAGTTTATTGAAAAAAGGGCCTACCATTTTCGAGAAAACTTTAACAATCCCACCTTTCTCCCCTATTTTCATGATGCCCATCCAAAGAGTAAGTACACCTGTTAATCCGAGAGAAATTTCGAAACCTGTTTTTGCCATGTCGAAAGTGGCATTTACCATTTCGGGGAAAACCTGGGCATCGCCAAAAAAAATGAGTTTAACCAGGCCTATTACAAAGGCCGATAAAAAGAAAAATATCCAAATGTAGTTTAGTGCCATTTACAAAAGTACTGAGTAGAAAGTACAAAGTAGAAAGTATAAAGTAGAGAGATGAAGATAGATATTGTGATTTTCACTTCTCATTACTTTATACTCATTACTAATTTCAAATTTTACTTTCGTATTCTTTCGCCATTTTATTAATTTCCTCAACAGTTGGTTCACCTGAAAAAACAGCAAGTCGATATCTGAAAGTAGCTGTTTCGCCTTTATCTATCGAGAAGTTCATCTCCTCTTTTCCCTTTGAAAATATTTTTTGACCAAGCGTATTTGCAGCAAACAATCCATATCCACGAGCATGCCAATAAGTTGGGTAGCCGGGATTCCCCGGATGATCAAAAATTACAATAGCTACGTGCTCGCCATTAATTACTCCGTACAATTTCATCCACTTTCCACGCGTTCCCCAAACAGCACCACCCGTAATCCCTTCACTACTAAGGTAATTACCGTTGGCAATATTATCTTTACCTGCATCTACTTCGGTAATATTTCCATGTGCATCGGTTAATTTTAATTTCCCGGTAGCCGGTAGTTCCAATTCGCGGGTTACCCGAATGCCAAACATTCCCTCCTTACAATCGTTAATATTTACTTTTCCATTAACAGCTTTTAAGCGTGTAGTACGGTCGATGATACGAGTTTTGCCCTTAACGAGAAAAGTGAAGTCGGTGCTTTCTGCAATTAACTTATTTCCTTTACTATCTTCCCAGTCTGTTGACACTGATAATTTAGCTTCGCCTTTCCCATCTTCAATTTTATCAATTGACCGTTGATAAATAGTTCCATAACCGTCGGCCTTTTCAGCCGGAATTGCATCAGAGTTGTTCCAAAAATCGAGTCCGTTTACATCTCCATAATTTAACCAAATACCAATATGGTGAGGATGGTCGGTACGTTCGCCTTCTTTAGTTTTCAAAGGGAATTGACGTGTAATTTCATTCCCACCTGCCGAGATTACCGGCCAGAGAACAGGCTTTTTAATAGTGCTTGGATAAATGTAAGAGGTGAACAGTTTCCCCCCTATTAATACATCCACTTTCTTTTCAGCCGTTTTGTTTACAAGTTTAATTTTTGGTTGTGCAGTTAATAATGTAATACTCATTACAACAAGTCCGATTAAAAATGATATCTTTTTCATTTTAATTATTTAATTGGTTATTATGTGCCCACAAAATAACAAAAAAGAGGGACATTTCGGCCCCTCTTTTAAAATTATGAAATTCTAAATATATTTATTAATAACCAGGGCGTTGTTCCAAAACACCAGGTTGTACATCAAGCTGAGCTTGTGGAATTGGTTGGTATTTATCACCTTCGGCAAAACTTTTACCTGCCATAAATGACGGTCTTACCCTTAAATCAGCAGCTGCAAAATCATTCAAAATATCAGCCATACTTTTTCCACCTATTTTATTTGGAAGACCATCCCAACGACGAAGGTCGAAGAAACGCATGCCTTCAGTAGCAAATTCCAAGCGTTGTTCCCATTGAACAGCAGTCATCGCCTCATTAGCATCGGCAAATCCAGTGTAAAGGCCAAGTTTATAATTTGCAGCAGGTTGATCCCAGTCAACATCTCCTTCGGCACCCCAAGGATAAACCGATGTGGGAAGTTTAGTAATAAGAACTTTACCCATTACTACTTTATTATCAGCCCGATCACGAATTTGATTTACCAAGCTCAAAGCTTTTCCTAAATCACCTTCCGAAGCTGCAACTTCAGCTCTCCACAATAATATATGGCTATAACGTAAATAACGGTAGTTATTTGCATTGATACCCGTTTGCCAACCTGTAGTTGTGGACAAACTATATCTTTCCGATTTATTGAAAAATGGTTTTGGACATGGGAGATAAGGTCCACCGTCTGATTGTTTGCGTACCCAGTTGCTACCGCGATTAATACCCCAGTCTTTGTAAGGAATTCCCCGGCGACTTACCGTATAATCAAGGCGTGGATCTACTGCATGATCGTCAGTAACGAAAGTTTCATCCGATGCAATACCTGCATCGTTTGCCAAGTCAACATCGTTAAACGTATCAAACATTGGTAATCCGTTTTCATCAACTTTATATGCATTAACCAAATTTTGTGAAGGACAATGGAAACCACAACACATACCAATATCTCCTCCATGAGGCCAGTTTAAACCAATCCCCATTTCAGCATTTAACGATTGGTTGATGTCGTTAACATTTGCCTGAACTTCGAAAATAGATTCCACATTATTATTGGTTGCAATATTAAAATTGTCGATAAAATAAGGCATTAACGAATATTTACCGCTATTGATAATATTATCCAACAATGGTTTTGCTTCTGCATATTTCAGGTCTTGCAAATAAGCCCTGGCAGCCAATGCCATTGCAGCATATTTCGTAGGACGCCCTACTTGAGCCTGTGACTCAGGAAGATTATTCCAGGCATATTCAAGGTCACTAATTATTTGAGTTAAAACCGCACCATCAGCATTTACATTAGAAACCGTTAACGGATCTTCCGTGTCTTCGGTTAAAATTGGAACATAATCGCCAAAAACCAAACGTAATTCAAAGTAAAATAATCCTCTCAAGAACCTTGCTTCAGCTTTAAATTCAGTGGCTTGCTCTGCAGTAATTGTTCCCGCTGCTTCAGTAGTATTGATAACTTTTAGAGTTTTGTTCACACGGTCAACTCCCATACCAATCCCTAACTTCCATTTATCAGCAGGATAGTTATTGGTACTTTGAACTTCCCAGCGTTCGATATCGTTTACAGGAACCTGGTCGGTTAATTCCGATCCTTTGTAGGCATTATCAGAAGCCACCGAACCGTAAGTCCAATTTTGGATAGAAGCCCCCCAGGAAACATCCCATAAAGAACTACCCGGTACTATTGCATAAGTTCCAATCAGCAATGCATTAATTCCTGTTGCATCGTAAAATACATTTTCTGATGTTGACCCAAGCGGAGCTTTTGTCAGAAATTCTTCTGAACATGAATATGACATGGTCAACAGAAACACAGTGACCATTATTATTGATAATTTTTTCATATTATTCATTTGTTTTAAATTAATAATAAGTTATTACTATAACCCAAGTGTTACACCAAACATAATCTGACGTGGTGTTGGCCATGATCCACGATCTAAGCCCATTCCACTACCGGAAGTTCTAACTTCGGGATCAAGTCCACTGTACTTAGTAATTGTAAATACGTTGGAAACTTGCGCATAAACCCGAAGATTTTTTATTTGTACCCTTTCAAGAACACTCTTAGGAAGTGTGTATCCTAATCTTAGGTTTTTCATTCTCAGGAATGATGCGTCTTCAACAAACGCAGTAGATGGTTGTTGAGAAATAACACTTTGGTCGAGCATTGGCAATTTTGCGTCTGCATTGTTTGAAAGATATGGGCTTCCCCATGAATTGTAAAGTGCATCTTTACTTAATCCCCCATTAAACATACCGTAATCAATCCAGCGAGTAACATAATTTACCATTTCGTTTCCATAGCTTCCATAAAAGAACAAATTGAGGTCGAAAGCACCGTAACCAAGATCGATATTTAAACCACCGGTTAAATCAGGGTGTGGGCTTCCAATAAAAGTTCTGTCGTCAGCATCGATAACTCCATTTCCGTCAACATCTTGATATTTAAAATGCCCGGGAGCATTATAATCGGATGTACCATATTGAGGATGAGCATCAGCTTCAGCCTGAGTTTGGAAAATTCCTTCAACTACATATCCAAAAAATTCGGGGAATGCAGTTCCATTGGCATAACGTGTATAAGTCATCTGGCGGTTGCTACCTGCATCGATTGTTCTATCAGGATCTCCTGAAAGTTGTACAATCTCATTTTTATAATGTGAAAGTGTAAGGCTTGTATTATAAGTCAATTTTCCGTCCATTACCGCATTGTTGTAACCTAATTCAAAGTCAAAACCGGTATTTTTCATTTCACCAATATTAACAAATGGTGCAGTTGCAACACCCATTACCTGAGGAATAGGTTCTCGAAAAAGCATATCGCTGGTATTTCTTTGCCAAATATCAAGAGATATTGCCAAATGATTATCGAGCATATTTGCATCAACCCCAACATTAATCGTTTCTGTTGTTTCCCAGGTAACGTTTTCGTTACCCAATGTGGCTGGCCTGAAACCTGCCGTAGCACTTGTATTTGAACCATCGATGGAATAAGATGACTTATAAGTACTTGTCCCGAAAGTTGAATATGAATTGTAATTACCAATCCTATCGTTACCGGAAACACCCCAACCTACTCTCACTTTAAGAAGGTCTAACCAGTTGTGTGTTTCAGCCATAAAACTTTCTTCTGAAATTGCCCAGGCTGCAGAAGCTGCCGGGAAAGTTCCATAACGATTAGCTGCACTAAAGCGTGAAGAACCGTCACGACGTACTGTTGCTTCCAGGAAATATTTTCCCATTAAACCGTAGTTAGCTCGCCCAAAAACAGAAAATAAAGACCATTCAGATCCAGTACCAAAGTTTTCTTTATTACTTTCCCCAGAATCAAGCTGCATATACTCTGGACTCTCAGAGAAATACTGACGCCTGCTACCACCTAATGATTGCCATGTATTCTGGATAGATTCAGCACCTAAAATTACATTTATTTTATGAATATCGTTAAAAGTAGCATTGTAGTTAATTGTATTGGACCAGTTCCATTGTAACGAATAGTTTGAGCTTGCATTTACCCCATTAACCATATTTGGTTCTGAATGTTCGTAGGTTGGAAGTAAATAACTCTTGCTATTCCACTGGGCAAAATTATAACCCAATAAACTTTTAGCCGTCAATCCGTCCATAAGAGTAATTTCTCCAAATACACTACCCAGGATACGAACCCGTTTGCCCTCGTTGTTTTTTGCACGGTAAAGCATTGATAAAGGGTTGGAAGCGTTACCCATTTCAGGGGCTTTTGAACCAGCAAAATTACCTTTAATATCGTAAACAGGAATAATAGGCTGTGCCCGATAAGCCTGCGAAACAACAGTGCCTTCTCCATTATCCCCTAAATTACCATGTTCATCGATATATATAACTTGCAACGACTCGCCCGCCTTAAACCACTTATTAAATTTTGCATCGGAGTTCATCCTAAAAGAATATCTCGTGAAATTTGTATATTTCAATATACCATCTTCATTCAGGTAATTTCCTGAAAAAGAATAGGTTCCCTTATTTCCACCGCCACTAACAGAAAGATCGTATTCCTGAATAATAGCGGTTTGATAAATTTCATCGTACCAATTTGTACCTTGTTTATTTGCTTTAAAAATTACAGTACCGGGATAATTATAAGTAGATTCATCAACCTGCCCGTTCATCGCTCCACCTGGTAAGATATAATCAGGAATTACAGGAGATGAACCAGAACCGTACTGTACATGTGAAGGTGCCACACCTCTATTAGCAAATGACAACCATACTGCATCAGCATACTCTTGGGTATTTAACAGGTCGTACTGATTTATAGCATTTGAAACACCAGTTCTGGCAGAAAATGTTACAGTTGCCTCTTGGTTAATGCGCCCGTGTTTTGTGGTAATAATAATAACCCCGTTTGCACCCCTGGTCCCGTAAATTGCTGCTGAAGATGCATCTTTCAAAACAGAGATAGACTCAATATCTCCAGGAGCAATATTGTTCCCCGGGCTTGCAGGTACACCATCAATAATATACAATGGATTTGGGTCGTTTATAGTTCCAACACCACGAATACGAATAGTTGCATCGCCACCAGGCCTGTTTGCTGATGTAACAGTAACACCAGCTACTTGTCCTTGTAAACGACTGACAACACTTGTTTCAGAAGTTGTAGCCAATTTTTCGGCAGAAACAGTAGAAATAGCCCCGGTCAACTCCTCTTTCATACGGGTACCATAACCAACAACTACTACTTCATCCACTCCAATAACATCGGGAGACAAAACAACATCAATTGTTGTTTGGTTTCCAACTGCAATCTCTTGTGTTAACATACCAATGTACGAAAAAACCAATACTGCTGCATCGTCAGCCACAGATAGATTAAATTCACCATCTAAATTGGTAATAGTTCCCTGCGCAGTTCCTTTAATTGCAATAGACACACCAGGTACAGTAACTCCTTCGAGGTCAGTTACCTTTCCCGAAATTTGCGTTTGTGCGTAAGAACCCAGAGAAAATGCCATAAATACGGCAAATAACAGAAAGGTTAAAAAACCTTTAAAATGATTTTTTTCCATAGATTTTAAATTTTGTAATAAATTTGTTTTAGTAAAAAAAACGTAACAATTTTAGATCTACATAGATCTTTTCAGCATTAAATAATTTTAAAGTTTACACCATAGGCCTATTAATTTGATATTTATACATTGAAATTTAATAAAAAAAATTTAAAAACGATATAATCAAAAATATTAATTTATGTTCAAAAAACATGTTCAAATGTTAATTTATGTTCAAAAAACATGTTCAAATGTTAATTTATGTTCAAAAAAAAATAAAAGTAAGAATAGATATTACCTTTGCACTAAAAATTTACATGTTAAAGAACATATATTTTATTTTATCTGTAATTCTTACAATAAGTATGTTTTATCCAACTTTTAAAACCCAGTATTTTAGCCTGTTTTATAGCAAAATTATTTTGGGGGCTAATATTTAATTTCATGAACATTTTTTTAACTTTTTTCAATAAAAAGATTTTATCCTTGTAAAAACTAATAATGAAGTTGTCTAAAGTCGACGTAGTAAAATAACACAAAAGGCTATTATATCCAGTGCTTTCCAATGTATTTTATTTGTTTCAAAACGCACTAAAATTGCTTTAAAAGCATCGGGCCAGGCATTGGTCCTTTCAACCACAAACCTGTATTTGTAAAGCAGATCATCGAAAAACTGTTCCATCTCTGCCCCATT